>NPID01004205.1_pt1 | contig 10316 bp, 10 predicted proteins | sample 8637491 | NCBI WGS metagenome assembly NPID01 (sample SAMN07420843, study PRJNA396082) | bioreactor metagenome | isolation source: sample BA6 brine-fed electro-methanogenic bioreactor BA | place: Japan: Kochi | collected 2016-06-14 | reverse complement strand
CCGGCACCCTGCTGCACACCAATCTGGGCCGCGCCCCCCTGAGCCCTGCGGCCCTGGAGGCAATGGAGTCGGTCGCCCGTTCCTATTCAAATCTCGAATTCGACCTCGAGACCGGCGAGAGGGGCCACCGCTTTACCCATATCGAGGAGCTGCTCTGCCGCCTCACCGGCGCCGAAGCGGCCACCGTGGTCAACAACAACGCCGGAGCCGTCCTGCTTGGCCTGACGGCTCTGGCCAAGGGCAAGGAAGCGGTGGTCTCCCGGGGGGAGCTGGTTGAGATCGGCGGCGCCTTCCGGGTTCCGGAGGTCATGGCCGCCGGCGGCGTCACCCTGCGGGAGGTTGGGACCACCAACAAGACCCATCTGCGGGATTACCGCGAGGCGATCGGCGAACAGACCGGCATGCTGCTCAAGGTTCACACCAGCAACTACCGCATCGTCGGCTTCAGCGCCGCGGTCTCCGCGGCCGAGCTGGTCGAACTGGGCCGCGCGCACGGTCTGCTGGTGATGGAGGATCTGGGCAGCGGCATGCTGATGGACCTCACCCCCTTCGGCCTGCCCCGGGAGCCGACGGTGGCCGAAACCGTGGCCGCCGGGGTCGACGTGGTCACCTTTAGCGGCGACAAGCTGCTCGGCGGCCCCCAGGCCGGGCTGATCGTCGGCCGGCACGCCGCCGTCGATAAAATCCGCCGCCATCCCATGGCCCGGGCCCTGCGCATCGACAAGCTGACCCTGGCCGCCCTGGAAGCCACCCTGCGTCTCTACCTCGACCAAGTCGCAGCGCTTCGCGAAATACCGGTTCTGCGCATGCTGGCGATGCCGGCCGGAGAAACCGAATCCCGCAGCCAGGCCCTGGCCGCCAAAATCGCCGTCAACGTCGGCGACCTTGCCGAGGTGAATGTCGTTCCCGAAACCTCGGCGGTGGGCGGCGGAGCGCTCCCGCTGACCGAACTGCCCGGGTTCGCCGTCGCCCTGACTCCCCGCGCTCTCTCCGCCGAGGCCCTGGCAAGCCGGCTGCGCCGCGGGAAACCGCCGGTGGTGGGACGGATCCAGGAGGACCGGCTCCTGCTCAATCCGCGCACCATCGCCTTCGAGGAAGAAGATCCGCTGATCCGGGTGCTTTCTGCGGCCCTCCAGGAAAGGGACGACTGAGATGGGCACCGCCATGGAACGTCACGTCGTCATCGGCACCGCCGGCCACGTCGACCACGGCAAGACCGAGCTGATCCGGGCACTGACCGGCCGGGAAACCGACCGGCTCAAGGAGGAAAAGGAGCGGGGCATCTCCATCGACCTGGGATTTGCTCCCTTTCGCCTGCCCGGCGGTCAGGTGGCCGGGGTGGTGGACGTTCCCGGTCACGAGCGCTTCATCCACAACATGCTGGCCGGGATCGGCGGCATCGACCTGGTGCTGCTGGTGGTCGATGTGGGTGAAGGGGTCATGCCCCAGACCCACGAGCACCTGCAGATTCTGGAGCTGCTCAACATTCAGCGCGGCATCGTGGTGCTGACCAAATGCGATCTCGCCGAGGAAGACTGGATCGACATCGTCGAGGAGGAGATCCGCGAGGAGATCGCCGATACCTTTCTCAAAGAGGCCCCGTTCTGCCGGGTCTCCTCGATCACCGGTCAAGGGATTTCCGAACTTGTCGCTGCCATCGAAAGGGCTGCCGCCGATCTCATCCCCAAGGACGCCGATGGGCCGATGCGCCTGCCGGTGGACCGGCACTTCACGGTCAGCGGCTTCGGCACGGTGGTCACCGGCACCCTGGTTTCAGGAACCGCCCGGGTCGGGGATTCGGTGGAGGTTCTGCCGCCCGGCGAGCAGGTGCGGATCCGGGAAATCCAGGTTCACGGCAAGAAGGTCGAGCTGGGGCTGGCCGGCCAGCGGGTGGCCCTCAACCTGGCGGGTCTCGACCGGACCGGCATCCAGCGCGGGTCGGTGGTGGGAACCCCCGGCATCTTCGAGCAGACCGAGCGTCTGGATGCCCGCCTGACCCTGCTCGCCGACGCGCCGCGGTCGCTGAAGTTTCGCGACCCCGTCCATTTTTACCTCGGCACCGCTCGGGTCGTCGGCATCGTCGCCCTGCTCGATCGCGACGAGCTCAAGCCCGGGGAAAGCGCCATCGTCCAGATCCATCTCGACCGCCCCCTGGTCGCCCATCGCCAGGACCGCTTCATCATCCGCTCCTATTCGCCGATGACCACCATCGGCGGCGGCCTGGTCATCGACCCGAAGCCGGTCAAGCACAAGCGTTTCCGCGAGGAGGTCATGGGCGCCCTGGCCGAGCTGGAGTCGGGGGAAAAATCCTTCCTGCTGCAGAAACTCGCCGACCAGCAATGGGTTAAGCTCAAAGAACTGGAGCTCATTTCGGGGATGGGGCGCGAACGGATCAGCGCTCATCTCGATGACCTGCGCGCCGAAGGCAAGGTCGTGCAACTGGCCGACCAGTGGACCACGGCCGAAACGTCTCGCGCCTGTCGGCATCTGCTGATCGAGGAAACCGGCCGCTTTCACGCCACCAACCCGCTGCTTCCCGGGATTCCCCATGCCACTCTCAAGGCCGCCCTGCCGGCCAAGCTCTCCCCCAAAGCCTTCGAGGAACTGCTCGCCTCGGCACTGCGCGCGGGTGAGCTGGCCCAGAAGGGCGAATGGCTTCGCCTGCCTGAATTCATCCCCACGCCCAGCCCCGAGCAGGCCAGGCACATCGAGATCATCGAGGCGGCCTACCGGCAGGCGGGCCCCCAGGCGAAAAACAAGCAGGAAATGCTCGACCGGCTGAACCTGCCACCGTCCGGAACCGAGGATTGCTTCGCCTACCTGTTCAGCACCGGACGCCTGGTGAAGCTCAACGATGAAAGCTTCTTCCACATCGACACCTACCGCCAGGCGCTGGCCGCGCTACGCAGCCATTTCGCCAGCCACGAGACCCTGACCCTGGCCCAATTCCGCGATCTGCTCGGCAGCGCCCGCAAGCAGGTTCAGGCCCTGCTCGAATACTGGGACGGGCTGAAGTACACCATGCGCAAAGAGGATCATCGGGTGGCGTGGAAACTGCCGGAGAAAGACGGTGAGCGGTGAGCGGTGAGCGGTGAGCGGTGAGCGGTGAGCGGTGAGCAGTGAGCAGTGAGCAGTGAGCAGTGAGCAGTGAGCAGTGGACACTGACCACTGACCACTGACCACTGACCCGAACAAAGGAGGTTCCCATGGCTGAGTCCAAACCCAGACTGACCAGTCTGGCCCGCAGCAGCGGCTGAGCGGCCAAACTGGGCCCCGAGCCTCTGGCACAGGTTCTGTGTCAACTGCCGCAGCAACACGATCCGAACCTTCTTTCCAGCGCCATCCCCTTCGCCGACGCCGGAGTCTACCGCCTCGCCGAAGACCAGGCCCTGGTGCAGTCCGTCGATTTTTTCACCCCGGTGGTCGACGATCCCTACCGGTACGGCCAGATCGCCGCGGCCAACGCCCTCTCGGACATTTTCGCCATGGGAGGCCGGCCGCTGACGGTACTCAACCTGGTCGGTTTTCCCTCCTGCACCCTGGGCACCGAGGTGCTGACGGCCATCCTCCGGGGGAGCGCCGCCAAGGTGGCCGAGGCCGGGGCCGTGGTCGTTGGCGGCCATACGGTGGAAGACGAGGAACCCAAATTCGGCCTCGCGGTCACCGGCCTGGTCGATCCGCGCCGCATGGTCACCACGGTCGGCGCCCGTCCGGGCGACCGGCTGATCCTGACCAAACCGCTCGGCACAGGCATCCTTGCGACCGCGCTGAAAGGGGAAGTTCTGCGTGAGGGGGAAATCAGCCAGGCGGTAGAGGGGATGGCCACCCTCAACCGGGAAGCCGCGCGGGTCATGCTGGAAGTGGGGGTTTCGGCCTGCACCGACGTCACCGGTTTCGGCCTGCTCGGCCACGCCCTGGAGATGGCCGAAGCGAGCGGGGTCTGCGTGACTCTGGAAGGAAATACCCTGCCGGTCTATCCCAAGGCCAAGGAAATGGCCGCCATCGGCCTGGTTCCCGAGGGCAGCTACAAAAACCGCGAATACTACCTGCCCCGGGTGGAGCAGGCCGAGCGCCTGGCGGTGGAAATGATCGACCTGATCGCCGATCCCCAGACCTCCGGAGGTCTGCTCATGGCCGTGGCGGCGGACAAGGCCGATGAATTGAAAGAGAAACTCCTGGCGGCCGGCTGCGGTGCCTATGCCGTCGGCTGGATCGAAGCGAGACCAACCTGGGGCATGCGCCTCGTTTGAGAACGGGTCACAAATCCCCGGTTAATTTCTGCAGCGCGAAAATCTTCGGATTGATCCCTTTGACGATATCGACCACCTTGCGCAAGGCCTCCTCGTCGAGCCCGCTCTCCTCGTCGCGTCCCTGGAAATCATCGTACCCTTTGGGCAGCTCGGAGAATTGCCCGTCCTTGAGCAGGGCGACATCGACCAGATCGTTGACCCGCCCCTCGGCCTCCCAGGGGTCGCGGTAGTTGAACTGGCGGGCGACGATATGCAGAGCGAGGCCGTTGGCAAAGGCGCCCCTGACCTCGAAAGAGAATTCCCGCGGCGCCCCGTAATTTTCACTGCGCCCCGAGCGGGACCGGGTTCGGGCCCCGGCCTCCTCGAGAAGCCGACGGACGGATTCTTCGGTCATCGGTTTCGGTTGATCCAATGGTTAATCTCCTGTGGTCAGTGGTCAGTGGTCAGTGGTCAGTGGTCAGTGGTCAGTGGTCAGTGGTCAGTGGTCAGTGGTCAGTGGTCAGTGAAAAGTGTAACCGGTTCACTGCTCACTGCTCACCGCATTAAACCTCCAGCCGCAACTCCACGCCCCACTCCACCGGTTTGCTTCCTTCTTTGGTAAGGACCCACAGGGTGGGGAATTCCATCGTCTCCGGCGCCGGGCCGAAGCCGTCGGTGAGATAGACCACCGCGGCCGGACGGGGGTGCATGGTCCGGGCGTATTCGAAGACCGGCCGCAGGTCGGTGAACCCGCCTCCTTCGAAGACCTCGACCACGACCGGGCTGCCGCGCAGGCTGTCGATCCGCTGAATGCGGCTGCCGGCGTAGAGGACGGTGATCAGGCTTTCGCGCCCCCGGGCGATCTGCACCAGTTCGCGCGCAAAGGCCTCGCGTAGCTGCCGCTCGTTGGTGGAATCGCTGACGTCGACCGCCACCAGCAGGTTGAGGCGCCGCCGCTTGCGAATGCCCGGCGTATCCTGGGCGAAGCGGCGGTGCTCCCGTTTCCAGGTGCTGCGGCGTCCGATCCGGCCGGCGGTAGCGACGAACTGACGCAGCACCTGACGCCAGGGCACCGGGGACGGGGCCAGCATCCCCTCGACCAGAGGACGGACATCGCCCGGCACTTCGCCGGCGCTCTTGCGCCAGGCGTCCCTGACCATTTCCCGCACCACCTCTTCGGCCAGGCCCAGAGGCGTGCTGTCGGCCTGATCCCAGACCTGATGATTGTCCACCGTCCGGGCTTCCTGCGGCTCCCGCACGGGCTCTTTCCCCTCCCCAGGCCCGGCGTGGTACCCGGAATCGGGGTTCGCGCTGCCGATCCCCTGCCCCTGTTGGTTGCCGGCGTCGAAGGGCGAACTGAGCCGCCGGTAATATTCTTCGGCCGCCAGTCCTTCCTCGACCCGGAATCGTCCCGGAAGAGCCGCCTGGGACGGCAGCCCCTGGATGGAGGGGTTGATGGCCAGATCGCAGGCGATGTCCCAGTCGTGACCGTGACGGCCTTTGCGGCGGGCCATGTGCAGATGCAGCACATGCTTGAGGACATGCTCCAGCAGGGCCCGCTGCTCGCTCGGGCTGAACCGGACGAACGCTTCGGGATTGACGCACAGGGTCGGGGTGCCGTTGTGGACGGTCACCCCCAGGGCATGCTCCTGAGAGGTCACCCGCCTGCGGAAGCCGAGCAGAAAATGCCCGTAGAACGGATGGCTCTTGAGCAGCCGCACCACCGCATTCTCAAGATTTCGCATGCCCTCGGAGGTCGTCGGCTGCAAGTCGATACCCCTCACCATTTATCTTTCTGCCCAATGCCCACTGTCCACTGTCCACTATCTCACGACGCCTCCCGGCTGATCTCGGCAATGACGTCGAAAACGATGTCGTCGTACTTGTCCTGGGTAATCGCCTCGGCCACCGCCGGAATCTTCACCAGCGACTTGACCAGGCCGAAGCGCAGATCCCGTGGCAAAGCCCCGATGTAGTTGACCAGGTTCTGCTCCCGCGGCGGAGCCAGGTCGGCCGCGACCTCCAGGGTGGTAACCAGCTCGTTCAGGGTCACCGCCTGCAGATCGTCGCGCTGAGCCGTCACCCGGTCGGCAACGCTCTGCCAGTCGTCGAGAACCTGGCGGGCGGAGACGGGCCGCTCCCGCTGCTCGGCACACCAACGCAGGAAAATGATTGCCGCCTCCTTGCCGACGATGCCGGCATAGATTTCCATTTCCAGGTCGGCCGGGAATCGACAGCTGCGGCGCAGAACACTGACCATCTCCCAGGCCCTTTCGGTCGGTTCCACCTGCAGGTCGAGGGAACTGCCCTGCCCGGCCAGCAGGTTGGGATTGGCGCTAAGGAACTGCTGCACTCCCTGGTCGAAGTCCCTGGCTCTGGCGTGGCGGGCCCAGCACTGGTAGTCGGTTTCCACGTAAAGCAGCACCATGCGGTCGAGCAGGGCCCGATCGAGAGTGGCGACCTGATAGGTGCCGTCGGGGGGATTGATGGAAACCACCACCTTATGCTTGGGGTCGAGCTGATGGGTGTGCAGGGCACGGCGCAACCCTTCGGCGGGCGGTTCGACGAACTGGAAGATCGCCTGCAGGGTGTCCTCCTGCTGGGCGCGGTTGAGCTCGTCACAATGGATGACCGTTTCCGGGTCATCCCGGAGCGGCCACCAGCTGGGCCGCGACCAGCGCATGACCTCCCCGTCGCGAAAGGGGATGCCGACCAGGTCCCCCACTTCCATCTGCCCCAGCCGCAGCGCCTGGTAGCGGCGGCCGATATCCCGGCAGACCTGAACGATTCCAGCGGTTTTCCCCACCCCGCGATGCCCCACCACGCAGGGGGTCAGGTCGGTTTTGGTCAGAATCTCCGTCAGGACGGTCTTCATCTGTTCGATATTCATGATTCGGCATCTCCGGCATCATTCTGGACAATTTCGGTATACAATACCCCAAACCTACGCCTCCTGTCCATCCGCTATCCCTCCCGTCGGGCATGGCCCTTGCGGGGATTTCACGCCTGGGCTAAGATGCGTCGAACCTAGGTAAGGAAAGGGAGTACGAATATGTTCGGCTTTGGCTGGCTGGAAATAGCGGTTCTCATCGCATTGGTGGTACTGATATTCGGAGCGAATCGCTCCCGGGAAATCTTCACTACCGCCTTTCGCACCTACCACAAGGTGAACAAGACCAAGCAGGACCTGAAAAACATGGTCAGCGTCGACAGGCTGTTGAGCAAAAAGGACAAGGAGTCCTGAGCTTCCATTTTACGGCCTTCACGAAAAAAGCCCCCTGGCGCCAGGGGGCTTTTTTCGTGAATTTAACTGCCGGAAATCAGGCCAGCTTCCGGGCCGCGGCGAGGGCCGTCTGGTAATCGGGTTCGGCGGTCACCTCATCGACGATTTCGCGATACGCCACCTTGCCGTCGGGACCGATGACGAACACCGCCCGGGCCAGCAGCTTGAGCTCATCGATGAGCAGGCCGTAGTTCAGGCCGAAAGAGCGATCCTGATAATCGGAGAGGGTCTTCACCTTCTCGATGCCGGCATTGCCGCACCAGCGCTTCTGCGCAAAAGGGAGATCGAGGCTGACCGTGTAGACCACCACAGTGTCGGGAAGCTTGGCGGCCTCTTCGTTGAACTTGCGGCCCATGGCGTCGCACACCGGGGTATCGAGGGAGGGAACCACGGCGATCAGCCGGACCTTGCCCTGGGAGTCGGCCAGCGTCACCGGCTGCAGACCGTTGTCGACAACCTTGAAGTCGGGGGCCTGATCGCCGACCTTGACATCGGGACCAAGCAGGGTCATGGGATTGCCTTTGAACTTAATAACGCCTTTTCGTTCCGCATTCATTCTTCATTCTCCTTGGAAAAAATATAATCACAACGGTCATAATTCTAGCCTCGACCTTGCCGCTGTCAAGAGCTGCCGGTAAAATTCCACGCGGGTATTCGGCTGGTCACTTCCCTCCGTAGCGGCTGGTTTCGGGATGCATCCCCTTCCAGACGAACCAGTACAGCACGACATGGGGGATATTATTGCCCTCGCCGTCCTGGATGGTCAGCATGTCGGTGGTCTGGTCGAAAACAATCTCCAGCCTGCGCTCGCCGAACCGGTCCCTCAGACGACCTTCCGTCCGGAGGAGTTCGAGAGGATAGGCCCTGGTCTGCCCGTCCAGCTCCACCCCGGCAACCAGTTCCTTTTCTTCTTCTCCCGGACCGGGTGTGAAAAACGAAAAGAAACCGCTGCGACTTTCATAATAGGCGGCATAGGGATCATGGTCGTAATCCCGGTGATAGCCGGTATTCAGGGAAAGAACCTCGGTATCGGGATGGCGTTTGCGCCATTTTTCCCAGGAGGTGACCGTCGAAGGGAGCACCTCCAGGCGCCTGCCGGTCAGGGGACCAGCCACCGCCCTGCGCAAGGCCTGGGACCAGAGCGACTCGCTCTGCCGGTCGTACATCAGCACATTGGCCTTGTAGAGCAGCCCGGAAACCCCGAAGGTCATCACTTTTCCATCGATCTCCCGGTCGTACACGACGCCGGCAAAGGACAGCGGTCACCAGCTGACCAGCACCGCCCGGTCGCCGAACCGGTCATTAACCAGTTCATGCCATGAGAGAATCCGGGTCGGGTAGGCCCGGGCGACGCCATTCAGGTAGACGCCGAGCACCTGGTCGTCTTGCCGGAGAAAGTCGGCCCTGGCGGCCGGGATGAACTTCGCATCGGTCAGGGCGGGTATGCCGTCCTTGGGCGGTCCGCCGGACTGGATCTCGTCGCGGGGAATGCTTAATCGGGAGAAATCCCAGCCGGCCAACAGCGTCGCCGGGAAAAAAACCAGCACAAGAATGATCATCACCCTTTTCATCACGGTCCTCCTGATCCTTGGAAACAGTTCCATGTTCATTCTAACACGCGGCGGGTTTCCAAACGAATCGGGCCGCCTCCCTTGGATGGGAAGCGGCCCGAAAGTGTTTACACCAAGGACGGGTTATTTGATGGGGCTGGTGAAGATCCAGTCGTTGGCCTTGACCGAACCGTGGCAATTGATGCAGCCGGCCACCTGCCCTTCCTTTTCGATCTTGCCGCCCGGGGCGTATTTGAGCCAGAACCAGTCGCCGGCTTGGGGATTATAGCCTTCGACCCGATACATGACGGTGATGGCGGCCAGCTGCTTCTCGGGGCTGTAGTTTTCCTTGACGATGAAATTGCCGGCCGGAACCATGCCGGATTTGGTCTGGAGGGCCTGCAACGTGCCGGGGGTGACATAGGTGGTCAGAAAGGCGCCATGGGGATGCTGCCCTTTGTAGAGTTTGCCTTTGCCCGGCCACAGCGCCCAGCCCTGGTAAGGGTTAGTTTTGGTGATGTAATCGATGACCGCCTCGCCCTTCGCAGCCGGCAGCTTGGCCGTTCCGGCCGAACCGCCGCGGGCGCAGGCGCCGAGCGAAGCGATCAGGGTGGCGATTGAAATCAGGACGAGAAGTTTGACAAATGGTTTCGGCATGGGATCCTCCTGTGGGTGGTCGATTAGGTGGCATTCGCGGAAAAAGGCGCTACTAAATCAACCATAAAATCGTTTTCTGTCAAGAACCGACGTAACTATTCAGCTGATGTCATAAAGGTCAAAACGTCGGGTTCCGGCCCGACAACCAGCGTCATTTTCTTTGGGCGCAAAGAAAACGAAGCAAAAGAAACGCTTTTTATTTCTGTCGCGAGATGATTCCGCTTGGTAGTTGCCGTCGCGGCTACTGAGCTGCCGGTTGCCGCTGGGGGGGACCAAAGGCGACAGGCCCCATCGAGAAACAAGTTTCTCAAATGGGCTAAACGGAACCGGCCGGGGGCACAAAGAGGCGGATGACCTTACCGAAGCGATTTTAAGCCCTGCCAGATGTGCTGATCTTACTTCGGTCGGTACCGATAAAGAGCCGTCGCCACCATTTAGCCCGTGCGAACTTGTTCGCCCGGGGCCTTAGGGTTCCTCCGGGCCGAAGCAATGCGGTTTTTGTCTCGTCCCGGGTACGAAAGAGCCACCGAACCTTGGCGCCAGAAATAAAAGAGCCGTTTTTGCCTACTTTTTTGCAGTAGTGTCCGGTTAGCTCCT
>NPID01005230.1_pt1 | contig 10317 bp, 7 predicted proteins | sample 8637491 | NCBI WGS metagenome assembly NPID01 (sample SAMN07420843, study PRJNA396082) | bioreactor metagenome | isolation source: sample BA6 brine-fed electro-methanogenic bioreactor BA | place: Japan: Kochi | collected 2016-06-14 | reverse complement strand
ACATAGTTAGTAAGGGCATCAAACCAAACATAAAACACCTGCTCTGGATCATTAGGAACTTCTATCCCCCAGGGGAGGTTCTCTTTTAGTCTTGAAATACTTATGTCTTCTGCCTCACTAATTATTGTCTTGAGTTCATCTAATTTCCTTTTTGGTTTTAATACCTCAGGATTTTCTTCTAGCCACTTAAGGAGTGTCTCTTTATATTCCTTAAGCTTGAAAAAGTAATTTTCTTCCTCTTTAATTTCCGGTTCCTTGTCATGGTCTGGGCACTTACCTTCTACCAAGTCTTTTTCTGTCAAAAATCTTTCACACCCAACACAGTAGAGTCCACTATATTTCTTTTTGTATATATCTCCATTCTCATTGCACCTTCTCCAAAATTCCTTCGCTGCTTCATGGTGCTTAGGGTCGGATGTCCTGTAGAAATGATCATACTTTACAAAGAACAATTCGCAGAAATCTTTAAACCTCTGAGCATATTTATCTACAAATTCTTGAACCGTTATTCCCTCTTTCTTAGATTGATCCAAAATCTTCTGTCCATGTTCGTCTGTTCCCAAGTTCAAAAAGACATTCTCTTCTCCGAGTTTTTTCCTAAAGTATCTTGAGATCGCATCCGCCTGTATAAATTCTAATGCGTGCCCAATATGTGGCTCTGCATTAACATAGGGGAGGGTAGTTGTAATATATAGATTTTCTTTCTTCATTCTTTTCTTTCTTAATTTAGATTAAAAATATAATCGTTGTAATGATTATATAACTATTTAATTATCCTGAGAAATTCTTGTCCCTAACGGGACATCATTTGCTGTGACATTAACAACCCTTTTGCAAGCCCTAGCTTTGAAAGCTCTTGCCAAACTGATTCAGTAACAAAAGGCATAAATGGATGCATTACCTTAAGATTTTCTTTAAGAAGATAGAGTAATTCTGACAGATATTGAATTCTCTTTTCACTCCCTATTTCTTCTCCTTCTATACTCTCTTTTACTTGTTCTATCCAGATGTCACAAAATTCATGCCAGAAAAATTCTCTAATTTTCTCTGCTCCCAGATTAAATTGGTATCTTTCAATATATTCACTAACTTTCTTAACATGCTCTCTTGTTCTTTTAATCCTTTCTGTTTCTTCCATAGATGTCTCAATTCTCTTTGAAATTTCTTCTATTTCACTATCTTCGACATTCATAAGGATAAATCTGCTAGCATTCCAAACCTTGTTAACAAAATTTCTATTCCCTTTAATCTTTTCTTCCCTTACTGGCGCATTTGAACCAGGTAAGGCATCAGAGTAGTACCAGAGTCTTAATGAGTCTGCTCCATATTTTTCAAATATCTCTTTTGGTTCAACACTATTTCCCTTAGATTTAGACATCTTAGATCCATCTGGTGCTAGTATCATTCCGGTAAGAAATATATCTGAGAAAGGTAGTTCCTCAGTTCTGTATAGCCCCATCATAACCATTCTTGCAGACCACCAGAAAAGAATATCCCTAGCATGAATCATCATTGAGGTTGGATAGAATTTCTTAAAGTCTTCTCCTTCCGGACCTCCGAGGGTAGAGAATGGCCATTGGCCTGAACTAAACCATGTATCAAAAACGTCTGTTTCTTCTTCCCATACTTCACCCTTCTTAGATTCAGGTTTCTGCGCACCTACATAGAGTTCTCCTGTTCCTTTTGGTTCCTTCCCTGTCTCTTTCTTGTAGTCTTCTACACTCTTTCCTTCGTTTTCATGTAACCAGTCGTAGAGTTTCTTGCCTCCGCTGTACCATATGGGGATTCTTTGTCCCCACCATAACTGCCTGGAGATACACCATGGTTGAATCTCTTCAAAGAAATGACTTAGGGCTTTCTGCTGTCCTTCCGGGAATACTCTTAGTTTTCCTTTCTTTATCTTCTTCAATGCTTTTTCAGCAAGAGAAGAGACATCTAAATACCACTGGTTAGAGATTATTGGTTCAATAGCTGTTCTACATCTTTCACAAACAGTCACTTCATGCTTAATGTTCTCTATCTTGATGAGTAATCCCTGTTCGTCGAGCTCTTTACATAGAGCCTTAGAACATTCTACTGTTTCCATTCCTTTAAATCTTTCTGGAATGTCTCCCTCCATTTTCCCTTCTTCATTAATGACATTTACTATTTCTAGGTCGTGTCTTTTACCAATCTCAAAGTCGACAGGGGAGTGGGCTGGGGTAACTTTGACAGCTCCTGTTCCCATTTCCATGTCGGTTTCGTCATCTGCGACTACGGGGATCTCTCTCTCGGCAATTGGAAGTAAAACTTTTTTACCTACAAATGTCTTGTATCTTTTATCTTTGGGGTTAACAACAACCGCAGTGTCTCCCAACATTGTCTCTGGCCTCGTTGTAGCAACTGTTATTCCTTCTACCCCTAGAAGTTCCTTTGCTAATTTTCTATCCTCTTCTTCAACAAAAGGATAGATTATGTAAGCAAAAATACCTCTTCTCTCTTCATGTTCAACATCTATGTCTGCTAAAGCAGTCATACAACTAGGACACTGGTTAATGATTCTCTTGTCCCTGTAAACTAGACCTTCCTCAAACATCTGGTAAAAGGTCTCATACACAATTTCCGTAAGTCTTGGCTCTAGAGTGAATAGTTCTCTGCTGTAATCTGCAGAAAGGCCAATCCTTTTTTCCTGCTCTCTCGCATTCTCTATATTACTCATGCAAAATTTGTAGGTTTCTTCGTAGAATTTCTCTCTCCCTAGTTCCTGTTTGCTCTTTCCCTGTTCTCTAAGATGTTTAGCAAAAACTGTCTCTGTCTGTATTCCTGCATGATCTTTTCCAGGAAGAAGAAGGGTAGGATGACCGGTCATTCTCATGTATCTACCCATAACATCATGGAAGGAATAGCCGCATACATGTCCTAAATGTAGATTACCGTTTGCATTTGGAGGGGGGAGGGTAATTGTGAAAGGTTCTTTAACTTCTTCCTCTATCTCTTCTAAGTACTCTTTCATTTTGTCTGGATTCGTTAGCCCAGACTCATACCAGAGCTTAGAAATTTCTTTTTCTTTGTCAGAATTGTAGGCTTTTGGTAATTCTTGCATATTCAATAATGCTCATTATAGCACACATTTTCATCATTAAAATCCCCTCTAATTCGCGAAGTTTGCCTTTTTATGTTAAAATATAGATACTTTAAGGCCCTAAATAATTTTCTCCCAATTATTTCTTCCGCAAAGAGTCCTTTTAACCTGTATAATTTACAAGGTAAAAAAAGGGCACACATATAATATATATAATAATTAAAATAGATAAAAATGAATAAGAATAATAGAAATAGTTTACTTCAACTATGTACTCTTTCTGGTACGAGCGAAATAGGGAGAAATTCCAATTTTGTACAATACGCAGACGAGATAGTGATGGTAGACGCAGGGTATTCGTTCCCTGGACAAGAATTATATGGCATAGATTATGTCATACCAAATACGAAATATTTAAAAAAGAATAAAAACAAAGTTAAAGCCATTCTAATTACCCATGGTCACTTAGATCACACTGGGGCACTTAGATGGATACTTCCAGAATTAGATTACCCTCCTATATACGCAGGGGGTTTTGCTAAAGCTTTGATAGAAGAGAAACTCAAAGAGTACAAGATGGACAAGAAAGTAAAGATTATTGGGATAGATAGAAAATCTACCGTCAATATCGGTAAATACTTTAAAGCCACCTTTATAGGAATAAATCACAGTATTCCAGATGCCTTCTCAATATTTTTAGACACTCCAAAGGGAAATATTTTCTTCTCTGGAGACTATAAATTTGACAAGAATCCAGCAAATGAGCCACAGAGTGACTACGAGAAACTAAGGAGCTTAAGAGGAAAGATAGATTTGGCACTCATGGAGAGTACAAATGCTTCTACACCAGGAAAGGCCCCCTCTGAGACAGAAATTGCCAACAATTTAGAAGAGATAATCAGGAACCAGAATGGAAGAGTCATTGTGGCTGCATTCTCTTCGCTAATAACAAGGTTATACTCTTTAATAGAGATAGCTAAGAAAACTAACAGAAAAGTTGTTTTGTCTGGAAGGAGTCTGGAGACTGCAATAAAGATTGCAAGAGAAAAAAGATACATCAACATTGATGACAGATACCTCATAAAGGAAAGAGATATTAAAAAATATCCAGAGAAAGAAATCTTAATCCTCTGCACGGGGAGTCAGGGAGAGAGATATGCTGCTCTTAATAGAATGTCTCTCAATGAGCACAAGTATATTAAGTTAAAAGAAAGTGATTTAATAATCCTTTCTTCTTCTGAGATTCCAGAGAACATTACAAAGATTGAAAGGATGACAGACCGATTACTCGGTTTTGGAGTTCAGTTAATAAAGGATAGTGATGACAACAAGATTCACTCAACAGGACATGGGAACCAAGAAGATATGAAGATGATGGTTGAATTAATAAAACCTAAGAACATAATGCCTGTACATGGTTCCTTAACCTTTAGATACTTCCATAAAAAGAACCTCATTAAATGGGGTTACCCTGAAAAGAATATCTTCCTAACAGAAGATGGACAATTCTGGAACTTTAATGGAAACTACTGGAACAGGGGAACAAAGATAGAATCTAAACCTATACTAATAGATGGACTAGGAGTAGGAGACATCGGAGACATAGTTCTCAAAGATAGAAAGCAACTTTCCGAATTCGGAATGTTTGCAGTAGTTTTAAACTTAAGCTCCAAAAATAAGAAGATTATTGGTAAACCTAAATTCCTCTCAAGAGGATTTATATACCTAAAAAGATCTCACGAATTACTAAAAGAACTCGAGAATGTCATATTTGATGTTCACAGAGAGTGGGAAAGAATGTCTCAAAAGAGCAAAAGGCATGAGGAAAAGGCCTTAGTAAAGAAGCTTGAAAGGGAGTTAAGTAGAGTAATTTACAAGAAAACGGAAAGAGAACCAATTATCCTTGTAGCAATCATTTAATTACTAAACATTTAGTATAAATATGCTATACTTTCCATATGCTGAACCTGCCTTTTTTAAAAACATCTTCTAAAGGAAATATCGTTGAAGGAGAAAATATAATTGCTTTGGACATAGGGACAGAGCAATTAAAGAGTCTCCTTTTCACAACAGAGAACCTTGGTGTTGTTATTAAAAAGGTTTCAAGGATAGAGCAACAGCAACACGCAATGAAGAGCGGAATCATTAAGAATCTAGACACAGTTCTAGAAAACTGCAGACTTGCTGTTTCAGAACTCAATGACAAAATAGCCACAGATGAACAACCTAAAAAGGTAATTATGGGGATTGCAGGGGAATATATCCAAGGCGTCTCTATTGTTGTTAACTACCAGAGGGAAGAGAACTATGACAAGGAAGTTACAGACAAAGAAGAGAAGAGAATCCTAAACCAGATACAGAGTAAAATAGAAGATAGCGGAAAGGCAGACTTAAGTCAGAGAATCGGTCTTACCAATGAAGACATCGAAATTTTACACATAACAAAAACTGGGTTAGAAATTGGAGGAATGCCTGTTGACTCCCTAATCGGGTACAAAGGAAGGGATGTGAAATTACATTTCTATGCTTCCTTTGCTCCTAAAACATACACAGAGGCACTTAAGAAAGTTGCAGGAGAGCTTAAATTAGAAAGTTTGGGAATAGTATCCCAACCCTTTACTGTAGCAAGAGCCTACGCTGGCTCAACTAACAGAGATTTCTCTGCAATATTCATAGATATAGGTGGAGGGACTACAGACATCGCCATAGTAGAGAAGGGGAATGTTGTAGAGACTAAAATGTTTGCTTTTGGAGGAAGGACCTTTACAAAAGAACTCTCAAGAGTCCTAGATATTGAATATCGTTTCGCAGAACAGAGAAAAATTAAATATTCAAAGAAAGAGCTGAACAAAGAATTGGCGAGAGATGTTCAAAAGGTTGTTTATCCTGTAGCAAAACTCTGGATGAAAACCCTAAAGTCAGCATTCTCTTACTGTGACGACATAGACTCCTTTCCTACACAGATATATCTTTGTGGTGGAGGAGCACTCTTACCCGAGATTAAAGAAGTTATGTTGGAATTCCCCTGGAAGAAGTTTCTACCTTTCCCAGTAGTTCCAAAGATAGATTACTTCAAACCAGAAAATCTAGAAAACATTAAAGATCATAGTGGAAACCTAAGATATATATTTGACATAACGCCTGCCTCTTTGGCGAAATTTGTTTACGATACAGAAGTTAAAAATAGTTAAAAACCTTATGGATGAAGATAAAAAAATAACAAAGATAGTAATTAACAAAGAGGATGAACTTACAGATATTGTAAGCGCTATTCTAGATTCCCAGAACGAGAGAATTGTTCTTACTTTTGCAGAGGAAACGGACCTATTAATAAGTCCAATTAACCTAAAAGTTTTACTTGAGACTGCAGATGAAAATGAAAGACTTCTAGTAGCACAGATCATTAAGAATCCAACAGGACAGAGAAATGCTGCATTGGCAAACATGTCTACAATAGATACCCCACAATTCCCAGATGAAGAGGTTTGGGAAAAAGAAGAAGAGAACAGAATGAAAAGATTGAACCCTCCTAAGAAAGTTGCCAAGAAGGAAGAGCCTAAGAATGAAGAAATTCCTAAAGAGGATAGGTCTTCAGATTTCCAAAAAAGAGTTAATGATGCAATAGAGAAAAACAAGCAAGAGAGAAATCTTAAAGAGCCTGGGGATGACTTACTAATTACTCTAGACCAAGACCTTCCAACTGGACAGGAAGAGGAGATGAAGTTCGTCCGTTTGGATGAAGATCCAGTAGCTCAAGAGCAAGCAGATCTCTCAAAAGTAGACTTTAAAGACAAGACAAAGAATCCAATAACAGGAGAGAAGAAGCCCAAAGTTAAAAAGAATATAGACTTTTCTAAATCCTTTAAATCCTTTTTTGCAGGTATAGGTGCTTTCTTCAAGAAAATCCCTATACCTAATAAGTTAAAGAGGCTTGCTCCTATCATTGGGATATCAATTGTAGTTTTAGCTATCCTTGTAGGGTTAATCTTCTTTAGCACTGGGGTAGTAGCAAAAGTCAAAATATATGTAGAAGCAAAAGAGGTAGAGATAGAACAGAATTTTGAAGGAGATGAGAATATTAAAGAGATAGATTTTGAAGAATTTAAGATACCTGTTAAAACAGAGACTGTCGAGAAAGCTAGATCCACAAATGTAAATGCAACAGGGACAGCCTTTAGGGGAGAGAAGGCAACTGGGAGTGTTAACATAACATACATTTGTGAAGATCCAGAGGGAACCGAAGCACCAGAGGTTCCTGCAGGAACAGCAATCCAAGTTGGGGAACTAAATTACACCCTCGACTCTGCTATCCAATTAACATGTAATCTAGCGGTCCAATCTTCCGTAACTGCTGTTGAGGTAGGAGAGGAATATAATATCTCTGCTGGTAAATTCATAACCCTTCAGGGATATTCAAGTACTCAGGTAATCGTCAATAACCCTAGCGCTTTCACAGGTGGCTCTAAAGAAGAATACACTGTCCTTTCTAAAGCAGATGTTGATGCTGCCGTTGAAGATCTAAAGAAACTTGCTATAGAGGAGGGGGAACAGGAGCTAAAGGATTTAACCGGTAATTGGAAGATTATTGAAGATTCCATAATAAGCAAAGTTGTTCCAGATAGCATAGATACAGAGGTTGCAATAGGAGCAGAAGCAGACACGGTAAATGTCTCAATAAAAACAGAGAGTAAGGCTTCATACTTCTTAAATGATGGTTTTGACGAAGGGGTAGCTAATCTTCTTACAGAAAAAGCTAAGGAGGAAAATCTTTTTGAGACAGAAGGTGACTGGGACTTAGAATTAGATGAAGATATAGAGAAAGAAATCTCTGTTGTAGAAAGTAATGCTGAAGGAATAACTATTAAATTAACCGCCAAGGGAGTTGTTAAACCCGAGGTAGATAAAGAGAGAATATTAGAAGATCTAAAGGGGAAGAATTGGGAAGAGGGGAATGACTATATTCAATCTCTGTCATTCTCAGAAAAGGATGCTCTCGTTGACTTTGTCCCTGAATGGTTCCCTGAATGGCTTAAGTCATTCCCTGGGAGACAAGGGGGCATTATTATAGAGGTTGGAGAAGTAGAATAATCCTTTATTTTAGACCGATTTACTGATAAAATTGCAGCTNNNNTGTCGGTTCGATTCCGGCCAGGTACGTTCTTTCGTAAGGAGAGATGCCTGAGTGGTCGAAAGGACACGCTTGGAGAGCGTGCGTATGAGAAATCATACCGTGGGTTCGAATCCCACTCTCTCCGCCATATCAAACCTACATCCCATGTCCTTCTTTCAGTGGATCCACTCCAGTATTATGATTTACATTGAACTTACTCAATTGCTGCCACCCTGTAGCATACCCAGGAACATTTGTATGTGCCTTCATATGTGCCCCTAAATCTACAATTATCTTTATTATTACAAAAATAATAATTGCGTAATTTGGTAAAAAGGTAGAAACAAATCCCCCCAAAATTATAGTCAGATGTATAACAGTAATCCTCCCATAAGGAGCCATCATCTGTTGCTGTACGTTTCTTTCTAAATATTCCTTCTTTCCTATATAGTTATAAAGGAAGGAGAAACCATGACTAATAGTTAAAGCTAACATAAATATTCCTATTCCAGATAAATCCCCCTCTAAGAAAAAGGTCGTTCTTGGAAAAACCAGAAATCCTAAGAAAGTTCCATGCACAAAAGTAAACATACCGTAGTGGAATAGAAAAAAGATTCCCAGTCCCAAATTCATTGCAAAACCCCCAGAAGTTCCTCCTCCTAAACTTGAAGATAACATACCAAAAGGAGATTTCCCTTGGGCAAACAACATCCTTAAGAAATTAAACATTCCAATAATAATATTTTCTGTCCAGTAAAGAAGAATTACGTCAAAAGGATTCCAATTAAGAAAGATAACTCCATATATTGGAAGAAGATTAACAAGAATCAGAAGAATAGCAGATGGAAATGTAAAAGCTTTAAATAGGAAATCAAAAGAAAAAATTCTTAGCAAAATACTAGAGAGCCTCTTAAAAAAGTTCAGCATACAGATATATTTACACTTTTAGTTTCCCTTGTAAAGAATAGACTAAGAGAAAAAGGAAAGACGTTAAAATAACCATCCCTTGTGGGAGAGAAAAGAGATAGTGATCAAAAAGGCCAATTACCATAAGAACCAAAATAATAAGAAGACCATACAAGGATATCTTCTTAATATTTTTAATATTAATAACTGCGTAAAACAGAACATAAAAGATTAAAACGAATCCCAAAATTCCGAACTCCGAGACATATAACAGAAAGATATTATGCACAGGTTGTGTCAGAAGTATTCCCCTAGAGGTCCTAGGAACAAAACCTTCCATCCCTTTTACAAAATTTCCTCCGCCTACACCTATTAACCAATTTTCCTTAATAACTCTAAAACTAGCTTTAACCAAATCCAACCTCTCTGACCAACTCCTATCTCCACTATTAAAAAGATTCTGAAACCTTTCTACAAGTAGTAGGGGAGAGAAAGAGATANNGACTTTTTCTTAAACAGAATTTGTTTTGAAAGAAAAACTAGTATAACAAACACCGATAAAAGGATATGTATTCTTGAGAAGGTAAACACCATCGCTAAGAAAGATACCCCTACTAGCAAACTTCCTGTAAATCTTCTTCTTTGGCAGAGATATATTCCTAAGAATATTCCTAGAAGTAAAAAGCCTCCTAAGACGTTAGGGTGAGGAAATGTTCCATAGGCCCTTAGGAAGAGTTGTCCTGAGAGTTCTACAAAGCTGGAACCCATCATTCCACTGACTATTTCAGATTCTCCTAAGAAATCTATTCCTAAACTAGAACCTCTTTTAAATTGAATCACTCCTAATGTCCCTTGCAGGAGAACATTGGTTAAGAGGATTACTATTCCTGAGATCAATATTTTTTCCTTTACAGTTTTGTCCCATCTCTCTTCCTTTGTTATTTGCAACATGGAAAGGGAAAGAAGAATTAAAGAAAATAACCGTAGAGAAAACAATAAAGAATTGAAATCAGGGAGAAAAAGATTCTGAACAAGTAAGAACAGAAGAAGAATGACTAGTCCATTTCTGAGGTTTTTAAAGAGATCAAGATAAAAAGAGAAACCCCTTTCTACTACAACACTCACTAAAGCAATAAGTACGCCTAGATCTAAGATGGAAATAGTAGGAACAAGGTAATTGACATATATTCCCTCGACAAAAGGTTCTGCAAGGAGGAGTTCTGTATTAAAAATTTCTACA
>NPID01001789.1_pt1 | contig 10325 bp, 6 predicted proteins | sample 8637491 | NCBI WGS metagenome assembly NPID01 (sample SAMN07420843, study PRJNA396082) | bioreactor metagenome | isolation source: sample BA6 brine-fed electro-methanogenic bioreactor BA | place: Japan: Kochi | collected 2016-06-14 | reverse complement strand
GTCGGACGGGCGCGAACGCTGGACCCCGCCAACGCGCGCAAGTGGTTCGACGATCTGACCGTGCTGCACTTCGACGGAGGCTCCATCGGCATCGGTTGCCCCGAGGAGTCCAACGTGCGCTTCCTCAACGAGAACTGCCGCTCGAGTTTCACCCGCGCTGCCCAGCAGATCACCGGGCACCTCGTGACCGTCGACTTCGTCGTCGGCGCCACCGACGGTCCGACCGTCGCCGACCCTCTCCAGTGGGGCGGTCCCGCGCTCCATCCCGATTACACCTTCGAAAACTTCGTCGTCGGACCCAGCAATCGCCTCGCCCACGCCAGTTGCGTCGCCGTCGGTCAGTCGCTGGGCCAGACCTACAACCCGCTGTTCCTCTATGGCAGCGCCGGCCTCGGCAAGACCCACCTGCTACACGCCGTCTGCCACGAGGTACACCGCCGGATCGAAGGGGCCATCATCCAGTTGCTCAGTTGCGAGGACTTCGTCAATCGCTTCATCCGCTCCATCGAGCAGGGCACCATCACCGGATTCCACAGCCAGTTCCGCACCGTCGATGCCCTCGTCATCGACGACATCCAGTTCCTCCGCGAACGCGAACAGAGCCAGGAGGAGTTCTTCCACACCTTCAACGCCCTCTACAACAGCGGCAAGCAGATCATCCTCAGCGCCGACAGCCCGCCCAACGAGATCCCGTCGATCGAGGCCCGCCTGATCAGTCGGTTCAATTGGGGTCTCGTCGCGCGGATCGATCCGCCCAGCTACGAGACCCGCATCGCCATCGTGCAGAAGAAGGCCCATCTGCGCGGTCTCGACCTCGCCGACGAGATCGCCGAGTACATCGCCTATCAGGTCCAGGCCAACATCCGTGAACTGGAAGGGGCCCTGACGACGATCTACGCGCTGGCGACCACGCTGGGCCAGCCCGTCGATCTCCAGGTGGCCCAGACCGCCCTGGAAGGCCAGATCAAGCTTGCCACCAAACACATCAGCATCACGGACATCATCGACGTGGTGACGTCGCATTTCGACGTCCGCCTGACCGACCTCCAGAGCAAGCGGCGCAGCCAGAGCATCACCGTGCCGCGCCAGATCTGCATGTACCTGGCCCGCAGCCTGACCCGTCACAGCCTGGAAGAGATCGGTGGTCACCTCGGAGGCCGCGACCACACCACCGTCATGCACGCCTGCAGCAAGATCGCCGAGGCCCAGCAGTCCGACCCCAAGATGCAGGCCCTCCTGACCGAGCTGACCAAACGCGTCACCCAGGGCCGCCAGGTCGCCTGACCCGCCCCCGCCCCCGTCTCGCAGTTCCCCTGCTCGATCCATCTGAAGTCGATCCAAGCGCCGAGTCGCCTGCAAAAAGTGAACCTTCCGACCTCCCCGCGCGACTATAATACCGAACGTGCGGATTCACTTCGATCGCCTCAGTGACCGTGGGCCGCACGAAGAGGATGCGTGAGCCGTGACGGAGAAAGAGGAGATCTATTGCGAGCTGTTGGTCCTGCGGTGCCGCCGCCGACAGCAGGCGGCGCTGGAGGAATTGGTGCGGACCTGGGAGCGGCCCCTGTTCTATTACATCCGCCGATTGATTGACGACGAGGACGAGGCCCACCAGGTCCTCCAGGACAGTTGGGTCGGCGCGTTGCAGGGGCTCGGCCAACTGCGCGAACCTCGCAAGCTGCCCGCCTGGCTGTACTCCATCGCCCGAACGACCGCGCTGACTCATCTGCGGAAGCGGTATGGGCAGAAGGCCCTGTCCCGGACGGGCGAGCCCGTCGCCTGTGCGGAGGCGAGCGACGGACAACTGGATTTCGATAATGCCGAACAGGTCCACTATGGACTGGCCCGACTCGCCTTGATCCACCGCGAGGTCGTCACCCTGTTCTTCCTCCAGGATCTCTCCCTGGAGGAAATCGCGAGGGTCCTGGAGGTCCCCGTCGGGACCGTCAAATCCAGGCTGCACCACGCCAAACGAACGCTGAAAGCGATCCTCGAACGGGAGGAATCGAGCCATGAGTAAAACCGACACAGGACTACGGGAAAGGTTGCTGGAAATGGAGACACCGACGGAGCAACATCGGCACGCGTATGGCGATCGCATCAGGGCGATGCTCAACGGCAGACTGGATCGCGTCCAGCGGATCGGATTCGCGCTGCTGGCTCTGGTCGGGATCTTGTCGGTCCTCGGATTCGGTGGTCCCGCCGGAAGAGAAGGGGATGCCTGGGAGGAGGTGTTCCTCTTTCGCATGCTCATGATCGTGGCCGTTCTCGTCTCCGTGGTCTGGACGGTCTTGACCGGCTGGGCCGCCTTCTCGGGAGTGTGCCGGCGGTCCCATCGTCCCTGGATCGCGGCCTTGGCGCTGGCGATGGTCTTCTTCTATATCGTGGCGTTGATGTCCGTCTTCGCCGTGCCGATCTCTCAACGAGAGAGCCGGGCAATTGCCGGGACGCAGTGGGTCCTGGTGGGGTTCTTCTTTCTCAACACGGTCGGGCTGGGAGTGACGCTGGCCATGCTCTATCGCGGACAGTTCAAGAGCCAGGAGAAGCTGCTGGAGATCGAGTATCGCATCGCCGACCTGGCCGAGAAGATCGGCCAGGCCGGGCGAGAGGATTCGGTAGGTTCGCGACCTGCGCCGCCTAGTTCATGATCGAATTGAGCATGTCGAGATAGTCGGACAANNCAAGTTCTGTCGGACGCGCTCTTTGGCTTGCCGCCCGATCTCGGCGGCCTCCTCCGGATCGTTGAGCAGGTTCACGATCCGAGTGGCGAAGCCCTCATTGTCCTGGGGTTCGAGCAGATAGCCGCTCTTGCCGTGCTCGATCTGGGCCGGTATGCCGCCCACGTTCGAGGCCACCACCGCCGTGCCTTTCCACATCGCCTCCGTGACCGCCAGACAGAACCCTTCCTTGATCGATTTCTGGATGACGACCTTCGAATGTCTCTGGATCGCGTTGACCAGCTTCTCGCTGTTGCCCACCACGAGCAGGATGTCGCCGTTCTCCAGCAGCTTGTTGCCCTTGCGCTGGACCTTCTTGTACATCTGGAGCCCCTCGGGGTCATCGCTGGCGACGTTGTAGCAGAGCACGAGCCGGCAGTCCACCTGCTCCTTGACCATCTTGAAGACGTCGATCACGCCCTCGGGGTCTTTCCACGGATCGAGCCGGGAGACCTGTGTAACCAAGGGCTTGTCCACCGGCACGCCCGCCTTGGCCAGTTGATCCTCGATCGCCTTCTCGGAGATCGTCGCGTTCTTCGGGCTCAACGGATTGATCGCCGGATACATCAGACGCTGATCCACCGGCAGACCTTTCTTGAAGTACTTCTCGCTCGACATCACGACCTGGTCGTACTTGAGCACGAAGCCCTTCAAAAAGTCCCACAGTTCTGCATGGGGTTCAGTCAGGTCGATATGGCACCGCCAGACCCACGGTTGCCGCTTGCGATACGAGCGGATCAGCGCCAGCGGCTGAGGGTCGTGCACGATCACGCAGTCGTGATCCAGGTGGGTGAAACGGGAAAAGTCTTCGTTCACCCGACGGTAGATCCGCTTCTTCCGCTCCGAAAGATTCAGCTTCGCGCCCTGCAGCGCATTGTGGAAGCTTTTGGTGATCTCGAAGAATTCCTGGCTGCCATGCAGAATCCGCCAGCCGGCGTCTACGCCCACATCGTTCATCAGCATGGCCAGCGAATACAGGATCTCGGCGACGCCGCCCCCTTGATACGTCGCGTTGAGATGAATGACGTGCTTGCCGTAAAGGCTGCGCGCCCGGGCATAGATTTCGGCGAGGGTTTCATCCGGTACGATGTGACGAAAATCTTCGAGTCTGAGCATTTACTTTCCTGTGAGTTGTCTTAGCAAATTCCTTAAATCCGTGACGGTGTCGACGTTGAATCGGGCCTGCGAGATATTCGAGCCCACCTTGATCGAGTAGGCCTCATCCGGCATGACCGCGAACATTTCCTCATCGGTGTAATCATCGCCGGCCGCCAGGAGAAAGGTCCATTTTTCGCGGTTCATCAGGTGCTCGGCCGCCCGAGCCTTGTTGATTCCGTGCTTGCGCACCTCCAGAATCTTACTGCCCTCGAACACGCCCACGTCCATGTTCTCGGTCAGATTCACCAGTGCGTCTCGTAATTCATGCGTTCTCACGTACGCCAACGCCGGATCGGCTCGACGGTAATGCCAGACGAGCGAAAAATCCTTTTCCTCGACCAGCGACCCGGGCGTTCGGTCCGAATAAAGCTCCATGATCGGACGAATCGTGCTCTTCCATTGTTCGTTCACCGGCTGGAAACTCTCCCAGCCCTGCCCACGTTCGTGCAGCCACCCCCCGTGTTCGGCGATCAATTGCACCGGCAACGCCCCCAACCACTTCTCCAGCGTCTGCTTGTCCCTTCCGCTGACGATCACCACCGTGTTCTTCGCATCGCCCGCCAGCGCCTCCAACAGGCCCAGGATCTCCTCATCCGGCCCCGCCTTCGTCGGCCGCCCCTTGAAGCCCACCAGCGTGCCGTCATAGTCCAGCAGAAACAGCCTGCGATCCGCCGCGCTGTAATCCGTCAGTAGCGTTTCACGCATCCCAGGACCCAGCTTCCGCACGGAAACGTCCTGCTGCCGGGCCTTGATCTCATCCATCGCGTGAACGAAATCCGTGCTCCACCGGCCGATGTTGTACCGCTTCAGACGTTCCTGCATCACGCGATTGCGCTCGCCCTGCTCCTCAGGGGGCATCTCCAGGGCTTCGTGAATCGCACGAACCATCGAGGCTTTGTCGTTGGCGTTGACGGTCAACGCCTCCCCCAATTCACTGGCCGCGCCGGCCATTTCGCTCAAAATCAGAACCCCTTGGCCGCCGCTCTTTGTTGCTACGAATTCTTTGGCGATCAGGTTCATCCCGTCCCGCAGCGGAGTGATCAGCGCCACGTCCGCCGCATTGTACAACGCCGTCAGTTTCTTGAACGGCATGAACCGGTACAGATACCATACGGGCATATAGCCGATCGATCCGTGCTCGCCGTTCACGCGACCGACGAGCGCTTCGAGATGCTCCCGAAGCTGCTTGTAGTCCTCGATGCCCGACCGCGACGGCACCGCCACGATGATCAGGGTCACCCGCCCCTTGTATTCGGGATGCGTACTGAGGAACCAGTCGAACGCCTCCAGACGCTGCACGATCCCCTTCGTATAGTCGAGCCGGTCCACCGAGACGATAATCTTCCGCTGACCAACGATGTTGCGAATCCGCTCGACCTCGGTCTTGGTTTCCGGATCGTCGATCGCGCCGGCGTACCGTTCGTAGTCGATGCCCATCGGAAACGCATCGACCTTGATGATCCGATTGTGCGCGCTGATCTGACCGAGCGTGTGCTCGTGCCCCGCGATCCGAGAGACGCCGCTGAGGAAGTGACGCACGTAGTCATAGGTGTGAAAGCCGATCAGGTCCGCCCCCAGCAGGCCCTCCAGCACCTCCTGCCGCCAGGGCAGCAGCCGATACAGCTCGAACGACGGCCACGGAATGTGATGGAAGTACCCGATGTTCAGATCGGGCATCTTCTCCCGCAGCAGATGCGGCAGCAGCATCAACTGGAAGTCGTGCACCCAGACCGAATCCCCGGGCTGAGCCACTTTCAGCACCTCCTCGCAGAACACGTGATTCACCTGCTTGTAGGCCTTCCAGAACTGCTGCTCGAACACCGTCCGCACTGGGAAATAGTGAAACAAAGGCCAGATCGTCTTGTTGCAGAACCCCAGGTAGTATTGGTCGATCTGACGCTGCGAGAGAAACACCGGTGACGAGTTCTGCTGGGCCAGCGCTTCGCGGATGTACTCCTTGTCTTCCGGGCGGAGCCGTTCGCTTGAGATCCCCGGCCAGCCCATCCACAGCCGTTCCAGCGAATCGGGCAGGCACGACAGACCCACCGCCAGTCCTCCCGGACTCGGACGGAAATGAAACTCTCCTTCCCGCTTGGAGACACTGATCGGCAGGCGATTGGCCGCTACGATGAGTCTTCCCATATCACACACTCTCTCAAGAAAGGGGGCTTCGTCAGAGGGGGGGATCGGAATCAGACCTTGCGAGGGCCCGTATCCCCCCACGCGCAATGTTCCTTGACCCGACAGGCGCTACCTTCCACTATAGTGGCTCAGCGAGAGGTCGCAAGAACTTATCCACCACGCCCGCCCGGTCTTTCCCCGCCTCCAGACTCAATTCGCCCCGCTTTTGAGCCGATGGAAACACCGAATCGTGCCGAAAATCCGGTTGCTCGCCGGGCTTGGGTATGGTATCAATGGAATCGGATCGGCATGTTATCGGAGCCTGTCGGACCGCGTTTCAGGATGGGAGCCCTCTCGTCCTGCCGCCAGGGTTCCAACACGATGGCATTCGAGTCGCTCGGAGGTCCTGACGCACAGTGTTCTGCAACATCCATAGCAGGGCAGCAGCGTTGGGTGCGGAAGCTCCTCGCATCGCGCCCAGGGTACACCCACGATTCACAGACCGCTGGTTTTCCACAGGAAGGAGGTAAAGGCCGACATTTCGACACGTAGCGCTGGAACAGACCGAGGCAGAGGTGCCGTTCCGGTCGATGACCGGATCGCAACGTAACAGGCTGTGGTTCAATCGTTCAAAGTGAAGGAGGATTGCCATGTACAGAAGAGTCAGCGCACTGATCCCCTGGGTCGTCCTTCTCGGACTGACCCTGACGAGCGTCTCCGACGCCGCCCTGGTCGGTTGGTGGAAGTTCGACGACGGTTCCGGCGACATCGCCCGCGACAGTTCGGGCCACGGCTATCACGGCACCATCACCGACCCCCTCTGGGTCGAAGGCCACTACGGCGGTGCCCTCAACTTCGAAGGAACGTCCTACGTGGACGTGCCCCCCGAATCCTGGTCCACCGTGACCACGCAGGCCACCGTCGCATTCTGGGCTTATGGGGACCCCGACCAGCAGCCCCAGGCCAACTTCATCTTCGGCGCCTTCTCCGATCCCGCCAACAACGAAGCCCGACGGATGTGTGCCCACGTCCCCTGGAGCAATGGCAACATCTACTTCGACACCGGTGGCCCCAATTACAACCGCATCGAGAAGGCGGGCAACGCCGCCGACTATGAAGGCACCTGGACCTTCTGGACCTTCCTCAAAAATGCCGACACCGGGGACCAGCAGGTCTACATCAACGGCGAACTCTGGCACAGCGGCACCGGCATGACCAACACCATGGAAGGCGTCACCAAGTTCACCATCGGCACCAAACCCAGTCTCGCCGAGGGATGGTACCGAGGCATGATCGACGATTTCCGTCTCTACGATGAAGCCCTGACCCTGGAACAGATTCAGGAGGCCATGGCCGGACGTGGCCCAGGCGAGGAAATGGCCTCCAACCCCGTGCCCGAGAACGAGGCGACCGACATCCCGCGAGACGTAGCCCTCAGTTGGGACGCGGGCAAGTACGCCGCCACCCACGATGTATACTTCGGGACTGTGTTCGACGACGTCAACACCGCCGCTCGGGCCAATCCCATGGACGCGCTCGCCCGCCAGGCGCAGGCCGAGACCAGCTACAGCCCGCCCGCCAGGCTCGACTTCGGAACCACCTATTATTGGCGGATCGACGAAGTCAACGGCGCCCCCGACAACACGATCTTCCAGGGCGAAACCTGGAGCTTCACCACCGAGCCGGTCGGCTATCCGATTGAAAGCATCCTCGCCACCAGCAACGGCGCTTCGGACGGGGTCTCTACGCCCGAGCGGACCGTCGACGGCTCCGGCCTCAACGACGCCGATCAGCACTCCACCGTCAGCGGCGATATGTGGGTCGCCGGTGCCCCCGCCGACGAACCCCTCCATATCCAGTACGAGTTCGACCGCATCTATAAGCTGCACCAGATGCTCGTCTGGAACTACAATGTGCAGTTCGAGAAGCTGCTGGGCTTCGGGGTCAAGGATGTGACCATCGACTATTCCGAGAACGGCGCCGACTGGACGACCCTGGGTGACGCGCAGTTGAACCAGGCGACCGCCACGGCCAATTACGCCGCCAATACGACCGTCGATTTCGCCGGTGTCCCCGCCCGATACGTCCGCCTGAACGTCAACAACGCCTATGGCGCCATGGGCCAGTACGGACTCAGCGAAGTGCGCTTCCTGTACATCCCCGCCCAGGCCCGCCAGCCCGAGCCCGCCGACGAAGCGACCGACGTCAGTGTGGCGACGGCGCTGAACTGGCGAGCCGGGCGCGAAGCCGCCTCGCACGAGGTCTATCTGGGAACCGATCCGAACGCGCTGGCGCCCGCCGGGACTGCCCCTGCGAACAGCTACACGCCGGACGAGTTGGCCCTCGGGACCATCTACTACTGGCGCGTCGACGAGGTCAACGAGGTCGAAGCCCCCGCGCTCTGGGAAGGCGACCTCTGGACCTTCACCACGCAGGAATACATCGTGGTCGACGACTTCGAGAGCTACAACGACGACGTCGATGCCGCCACCACCATCTTCGATACCTGGCTCGATGGCTGGGTCAACGACACCGGGTCGACGGTCGGGTACTTCGACGCGCCGTTTGCCGAGAAGACGATCGTCCACGGGGGCGGCCAGTCGATGCCGTTGGAGTACAATAACAGCGATTCTCCCTGGTATTCCGAAGCGGAGCGCACGTTCGAGACCGCTCAGGACTGGACCATTCACGGCGCCGATACGCTGGTGGTGCACGTACGCGGGATCGCTCCGGCGTTCCTCGAAACCGACGACGGGACCATCGTGATGAACGGCATCGGCACGGACATCTGGAACGAGGCCGACGAATTCCGCTATGCCTATCGCAGCCTGAGCGGCAACGGTTCGATCACGGCGCGGGTCGATGAGGTCTTTCTCAGCGACGGGTGGGCCAAGGCGGGGGTGATGATCCGCGAGACTCTGGAGACAGGGTCCAAGCATGCGATGGTGGTGGTGACTCCATCCAACGGTGTTTCCTTCCAGCGTCGCATCGAGACGGACGGCGCCAGTACGAGTACCGACGCGGCGGGTCTGACGGCGCCGCACTGGGTGCGATTGACGCGGACGGGCAGCGCCTTTACGGCGCAGCAATCGGCCGACGGCGAAGCCTGGGTGGATATCGAGGTTGCACCGGCGCTGACGATTTCGATGGCCAACGACGTCTACATCGGGCTGGCGGTCACGAGCCATAACGCGAATATGGAGACGGGGGCGGCATTCTCCAACGTCTCGACGACAGGCAATGTGTCCGGATCGTGGCAGACGGCGGATGTGGGCGCAGCGCAACCTGAGACGGGCAACTCGGCGGAGCCGGTTTACGTTGCCGTCGAGGACAGCACGGGCAAGGTCACGGTGGCGACCAATCCGGATGCGGCGGCGACCGTTCGTCCGACGTGGCAGGTCTGGGAGATTCCGTTTGGCGAGCTGAGCGGCGTCAATCTCGGACGCGTGCAGACGATGTACATCGGCGTGGGCGATCGCAACGATCCTGCTGTAGGCGGCGCCGGGCTGATCTACATCGATGATGTGGGCTATGGTCGCGCTTCGGCGGACGAATAGTCAGACGACTTGCGACAAGCGGCCGGACCGATAGGGCCGAGAGGTGGGCTTGACAGATCCGACGGCGGGTACGGAGGCCGGTCGGGTGAGCGGGGGAGGTCTGTCGCAAACGGGCGACACAAAAACGCAAATGTGCCTTGTTTGAGCGAGGTCCAAAACGGCATAATAGCGGGGTGCGGCGGTACTGGTTTGCGCTGTCGGCCGGGCTATCACAGGTGTGGTCAGGCCCGGCGGACCTCGAAAGGCAGATGAAGACGGGTCGTGTCAACCCGACGGGACCCGTTCGGAGGGCGGGCCGATGCCAGCCCATGGTGAAGGGTTCATGCTTTTTAGACGGAGGAAGATCATGTCCAAGCAATTCGTGTGTGCACTCTGTTCTGTTCTACTCAGCGCCGTCTCCATCGGCCTGGCGGGCGCTGCCGAGGTGACGCCCGTGGTCTATGTCGATTTCGTCGGGTCTCTGGCGGGCACCGACTACACCCTGGGACCGCGCGAGATCGATACGACCGGCACCTTCGGCGCGCATAACGGGACGGAGGTCGTCTCGGGCGGGCTGGGCATCCTCACCGATGCGGACGGCGCCAGCCAGGAGAGCTTTCAGTTCGACGCCTCCGCGTTCAACAATAACGCGACATCGTTCGCAGGGACGCCCTTCGTGATCGAAGCGGTTTTCACGCACGTCGGGCCCAGCGATGCGATGGCGCCGATCATGGACATCGGCGGTCAGGGCTTCATCCGCTTCCACGACGGACTCTCCGCGGGCGCGTGGAAC
>NPID01002512.1_pt1 | contig 10326 bp, 2 predicted proteins | sample 8637491 | NCBI WGS metagenome assembly NPID01 (sample SAMN07420843, study PRJNA396082) | bioreactor metagenome | isolation source: sample BA6 brine-fed electro-methanogenic bioreactor BA | place: Japan: Kochi | collected 2016-06-14 | reverse complement strand
TCGCCGCGTGGCTTTCGTCGGTAGTGTTCGGCGTGACCCGCTGGCCGACCCAGAGGCCGATGGTGAACGGCGCATCGCCCCAGACCTCCGGTTCGGCCCGGCGCAGCACTTCCATGGCGCAGATCAGGGCAGTGGCCCGTTGAAACTGTTGCAGGGTCAGCAACCGCAAGGTGTAGCGCATGATCACGGCCAGGCCGCGTCCTCCATCGAGGCCGCCCATGTCGCCCTGGAGGCGACGGACGCCCATGGTGAAGGCCGCGACACCGAGATAGGCTTCGGTCTTGCCGCCGCCGGTGGGGAACCAGAGCAGGTCGGCGAAAGCCTCCAAGGGTTGGGTGCGGTCCCGGTGAGTCGGGTCGGCGAGTGCCGGAATCGAAAGCAGCATGAACGCCAACTGGAAAGGTCGCCACGAACGGTTCTTGCGGACGTTCAACGCGTCGAGTGTCACCTCGTCTCCACGGCGCTTGGCGAGCGCGTAGATGCTGTGAATGCGCTGCGAGGCCATGGCCTGGTTGGCGAACCGGAAGGCGGCCAGCGCCCGGTCGTCCGACGCGAGGACATCGACGCCTTCCTTGAGCCTCTCAAGTATCAGATTGCATCGATCCATCGCCTCGGTGGCGGGGATGTCGTATCCCACGACCTCGCTGCCGATGGCATTCCGGTTTTCGGCGATCCACTCCGCGTAGTCGTCTGTCAACACTTTCAGCCCGGCGACCAGTTCGTCGCGCTTTTCGGGTGTGGCGAGCTCGGCGAGTCGCTCCATGTCGAGCAGGCCGTCCTCGATCATCCGACGCATGGCCGGGCGGTCTTCCGGTTCGAGACCGGGCGTTTCGGTGACCTGAATCTCGTACTCGGGCAGCACGGTGGTCCTGACTTCCGTGGCCCGCTCGCGATCTTCCTCCGATACGGTCGCGTGGACCGAGATGCCGTGTCCGACGGCGAACTCGACCCGATCCCGATAGATCATTTCGAGCGCTTCGCGTTCCTCGTCGAATTCGTCGGCCCGAAGGATCGGGCGACGCCGGAACACCGCACGGCCCTCCATGTCGCGCACGCTCAGTTCGGGCTGGAAGATCCAGGCCTGATCCTGGTTCTGTTCGGGCATGGTCTGGGTGTTGACCAGAAAAAGCGTCACCAGCCTGTCGCCGTTTTCCAGCGGGGCGCTGACCGAGCCCTGCACCACGACCGAAGGGCAGTCCGCGTCGATCCGGATCGGCTCGATGGTCCGCTTCTTCAGGGAGACCACGGCGGAGCCGCCCGAGGGTATGCGCTTCCAGCAACGCGGGGATTTGCCCGTCTCTTCGTTCTCCCGCTCGCTCTGCGTCCGTTCGTAACGCCCCCAGTTGGCGAACAGTTGGACGTTTTCCAGTTCTCCGTCGACGCAGAAGGTGAACCCCATGGAAGACGGAACCAGGGATTGATTGGTGGAGGTGTCGACTTCCTCGTCTCGCTCCTCGGAATCCGGGCGTCCCGATTCGCCGAAGGTGTCCGTCTCCGCCGCATCCGGAGCCGTGTCCATCGGAGCCAGCTTGCCCACCAGGTAGCGATCGCGAACGCTCATGCCCACGATCTCCTCGACCGGCCCGTCCGCCGGACCGAGCAGGTCGTCGATGACGGCCAACTGGAGAAGTTCCCGCACGTAGTCCTGTTCCTCGGCGGAACCGCCTTCCATTACGGGCAGGGCATCGAAGGCGATGCCGCAAGCCGTCTTCAGCGCCGCCTCGAATACCGGCCACTCCAGTCGCACCATGGCAGCCTTGGATTCGGGTGCAGTCACACCGAGGTCGGTCAGTGTCTTTCCGCCATTCACGGGAAGGACGCCATCGAAGAAGAATGTCGTTTCGTCGAGCTTGGCGCGAATGCGGTAGATACGGGCGAACGAGACCGCAGCCAACGGGTCGCCACCGGCGATCAGCACGGCGTCACCTTCCTCGACACCCCGGAAGAGCGAAGAGCCGTGATCGACGGTCACCGAAAAGCGCCGGTTGCATGCTTCGTCACCGAGACGGATGAGCCAGGCGTTCCGAGCCGGAGTCACTTCCCGAGGAATGGCTTCAGTTACGGAATCGTCAAATTTTTCATTGTTTGCCATTCATCAGTCTCCTCATCGATTCCGTTTCACCGCTCTATATTTCGCACCTCGCCTTTCGCCCTGGCGCTCCACCAGGCCGTCGGCGAGTAATTGGTTGATCGTAGGTTGCCATTGGCTTGAGGTAATACTGCATCCAGAAAGGATTTCGTCCTTCCCTTGCCAGACGGGATTAGCATTCAAGTAGTTCAGAACGATCTGCGTTGGTGGATCATTCGAGTAACCAGATGTTGCCGCTTCGTCAAATAGCCCAGGATTCTCTTTTTCGTTAGCTGCTTTTTGATTTTTAATCTTCTTACTTTTATCGCTCTTCTCAGCAAAAAAACTGTTTAGCAACAATAGCTTTCTTACTATTGCAACCCTAATCTGGGGAGAAATTGTGTATCTGAGCCCGTCTCTAGTCTCATGAAAGCCATGATCAAGAATGACATCACCCCATCCATAAGCATTAATTACCTCTTCATCCATTTTTACATGCAGCGATCGTAACTTGTGAACGAGAGCGTCTTTTTCAAATGGATCATTGAATCTATTGTATGTAGATGTTAGCCCTTCATTATTAGTCTCCATTATTGATCTTCTAAAGTTGTAATATTCTCTACCTATATTTGATAAATTTTCTATTGAATCTGGCATGGGAAACGTTTCAAAACAGTCAGACGGAGTATATCTTGCCAGAGACAAACTATACGAAGTAAAGTGTCGAACCCAAGCTTCATGTATATTTGATTGAAGCAATGCAAAGAATTCATAACCATCTCTAGCAAAAACGATATGAGGAGCTGCGAAAATCATATTTGCATCGACAAAACCAAATGCGAGATATTTACTCGTAAACGGATGAAACATGACTCGTTTCATTCCAGCAATAGTTTTGTATAACGTGGGTGCTGCGGCACCATATTGCCACCACCTATCTGCACGTCTATTTGCTATGCTATTTCTTCCTCTCTTGGCTTCTCTTTTTGGTTTTACTTTTTCTTCAATTATAGAGATACAGTCAGGATAGTTTTCGGCGAAATGCGAATTCTTTGATGACTCGCTTTTCAGAGGCCAATCAAAAAAGTTAATTACGAAACAGCCTGGTGATAAAGTTGGAGACTGGTTGAAGTCTTCCCCTCTTAAGTAAGGAAATATCACATCTCCGTTTTTTGGATCTTTGGTTTTCAGTTGTTCAGCTTGTTCGTTTGAAAGCATGAATCCAGTGCCTTGAATCTGCGACCCTATAAATGCTATCCCAGAATTAGACTTCAATTTCTTTGGAGCTTCAAAGCTGTCCGCATTGTCAGTGAGCAACGAATTAATCCCTGCCACGGGTTTATTGTTCAATGTAAATAAACCATTCCACTCACTTGATGTAATCCATAACGGGGTAACGGTGACACTTGCGGCACCTGGCCAATTCTGTCTTTGTATGGCACTAAAGACCGTTGCATTTTCTTTTGAAAGCAGATGGTCTAACGCGATAGTCCTTGTGTCACCTTCTGCCATTGAGCTGGTTGCGACCACTCCTATGTATGAGGCTCCGCCAATAATCTTCCACGAACGAAGAACAAAATATGCACACAGGTCGGCACTTCCTTTACGCCCGCTGGCAATATATTCAACAAGATAACTTCGATATGAGTCACCAAAGTGTCCTGATATTTTTTGCCCTCCCATATACGGAGGATTTCCGATAATTGCGTCAAATCCATTTCTTTGAGCGAAAATTTCCGGAAAATCTATAGCCCAATGGAAAGGTTTTCTTTTTATTCGTGCCCCTCGAATATTCAGAATTAGACCATCTCTTGCCTGACGGGCAATTTGCTCACCCATCTTCTCGTTACCGCTCAGGAAATCGCCCGCCATGGTCGCGAGCGTGTCCAATGCGTTTTCAAGTGCCTTCGAATTACCACCGGTTCGAAGCGCCTCACCTATCATGGCGTCGGCGATCAGTTCGACGGATTCGAGTTTCCTCCGCGCCTCGCGGTCCAGCCGGGCCATGGCCTCGACATCCTTTATGTCCCGGATGGTGGTGGCGCGGAGCCGCTTGCGCAGTTCGATGGCCTCGTTGACCGCCGCCTCAATGTTCTGGTCGAAGATGCGGAGCTGGTACTGCTGCCCGGATTCCGTATCCATGCGCAACCGGGTGAGCTGTTCCAGCCGGTGGATGCCCAGCAGGCTGTCGCCGGAGCGGAGGTTGTGATCGAGAAAGCCGAACGGCCTGCCCTTGGCGAGGGTCACCAGCCAGATGGAGAGCTTGGCCAGCTCCACGGCAAGCGGATTGACGTCCACGCCGTACAGGCAGCGCTCGGCGACCAGGCGGCGGGCGATGGTCATCCGTTCGTCGAGTTGGGACGGCAGGGGTTCCTCGGCTCCGAGCTGGTCGAGCGCCTCGCCGTCGACGGTGATGGCTTTTCCGGCCGCCTCTTCGTGCAACCAGGCTTCCACTAGTTTCTCGCCGAGATAGCGGCAGGCCTGAACGAGAAAGGCCCCCGAACCCATGGCGGGGTCGCAAATTTTGAGGTCGAGAATTTCCCGCGAAGACTTGAGCGTCCATTCCTCGCGGGGCTTGCCCTCGGCCGGGCCGACGTACACCACCGGTTCGAGCGTGGTGGTAACGATGCTCTCGGTGAGGGATTTCGGAGTGTAATGGGTGCCGGTCTCACGCCGGTCGGCCCCGAGGGTGACCATAAACGAATTGTCGCGATAGACGATCGGATCGTCCCAGGCGTCGGTGCGGATCAGATTTGTGAAGGGGCGGATACGTTCGGCCAATGCGGTGTCTCCACCACAGACACCCAACACCCGACCGAAGACCGTGTCGTCGGCGGGCTTGGACAGGCCGTTCCTGATGGCCGATTCGCTCCGCCCGGTGACGTCCAGAACCAATTTGACGAGCGCCGCCACGCCGTCCAGACGGGCCGATTCCAGTTCCGCGAGAGCCACGTTCGGGTTCTTCGCCTTCTGTGACCCCTGCAGGCCAAGGGTCACGCGGGGAACGCGAGCCACGGTGTGTTCGAGCAGGCCTTCGTAGACATGCCCGATCTGCTCGACATCGAGCGCACGGTAGGACAGCAGCAGCGCACCGCCGGACTGTTCCAGGATCTGTAGCGAGTTCAGGAGCAGCAGCACGGTGCGGTTGTCGATGGGCAGGGGCGCAGCCGAGGTGTCCCGCCAACCGGTGTCTTTGGCCCGGCCCTCCAGAAATGGAAAACGGTCGGGATCGAACAGCGAGCCGCCCAAGGCGGGCATCCGCAAGCTTTCATGCTCGATACCGCCATAGACGGCCCGGAAGACGGCGAGCAACCTGGCCCAGGCGTCGTGACGGCGGTCGAGCACTTCCGGCCCGTGACGATCGGCTTCTTCTGCCAGTTGACCGCGCAGGGTGGAAACGGCGTAGCACCGGTCGTAGACCGAATCACCGAGAAGGAGCAGCCCGCGCTCTTCGGCGCAGAGGACGAACACCAGTCGCATCATCACGGTCAGCCCGGCCTCGTAGAGCTCGGTAGGTTTAACGTCGTGAAGGAGTTCCCGGTTGCGGTCCTCGTCGGCCTTGTCGAGGCACTGCACGAGTACCTCGACCGCACGACGGACCTGCTCGCCGAGGGTGTCCGTGACCTCTTCGTGATGTTTGAGGGATTCGTCCAGAAGCGATTCCAGGGTGTCTTCCGCCGGGCCGAAACAGCGACGAACACCGAACAAAGACTGGAAGGCCTTCAGCGTGATCGGCTCCTGGAACCAGAGGCGGGCGTACCAGGACGCCTGGCTGGAGGTGGAACCCACCGGCGCGTTGACCAGCATCCAACGTTCGCCATCGGTCAAAAGCCCCACGCGCACGCCATGGGTGCGGCAGAGCAGGGTCATGCGCTCCTGGAGGGAAACTGGCCAGCCATCACCTCGCTGGACGGATTCGAGATCGGTGTCCGGCGGCAGAACCGTGATGAACAGGCGTGGCTTTCCGTCTGCGGGAGAGCGGACGATCCAGTCGGGTTTGAACGTCCCGGCGTGTTCCTGCGACGAAACGCTCGGGAGTTCGTCCGGCCAGTAGCCCGCGTGGACGAGGGATTCGTGGTCGTATTCGAGCATTTCCGTCAGCACCAGACGGACCCACTCCCGGTGCAATTCCGGCAACAGCTTGTCTTCCTGGTCCACCGCCTCGCGCCATTCCTCGTAGGCGGCCCTGAGTTTCTGACGTCGCGGAGTTTCCACCGCTTCCAGCCCTTGCGGGAACGCCTTGTCCAGCATGGATACGGTCAGGAACGGGCCGGATATCTCGATCAGGGAGAGCCATTCGGCGTGTTTGGATAGATTCTTCATGCCGGATCAGACCCTCCTTGCCTGTGATTGCGGAACGAGGAACACGACGGCCACCGGGAACGTTCGATCCACCGGCTTGGCGTAGTGTTTATCGATCGCGGCCTTTTCTTCCTCCCGCTCTTCCGGAATCCGAGCCAAACGGGCTTCCAGGGCATGGACGTCTTTCTTCACCTGCACCATCTCCTCGGGCGAGAACCCGGGCAGATAGAGCTGGCCGCCTTGGCGATCCGACTTCAGCTCCTTACGGATGCTGGCCTCGAGCTCGTCCAGAACGGTTCGGACGTCGGCGATTTCGCTTTTCATGCGCCTGTCGAGAGTGTTTTCGAGAAACTTCAAGCGATCTCTGGATCTCGCTTCGACAGCGGCCATAAGAGCGTCTTCGTGTCGCTCGAACCTGTCCTTCAGAACGTCGAACAGCGCCTGGTCGGGTTCGATCGGCGAACCTTGGGCGACCAGAGCTTCGAGTTTGCCGACCTGGGAAATCCGGGTGAACCGATTGTGTTCGAGTTCGCCACCGGCGAGGGTCAGTTCTTCGTGAAGGCGATGGTGATCTCCGCCGGTGATCACCAAACGCGACCAGACCGCTACCGCCGGGACTCGCAATTCACTGTCGGGCACGGTTCGGACCGCCACGCGGTGAAGTCGCTTGACGTCGTCGAGCTTCCAAATCTCCTCGCGAAGCAGGCGCAGACACATCTGCACCAGCCGGTGGTTGAGATGGGCCAGGACGACATCGTCTCTACCTTTGGCGACATCGTGATCGAAGGTGATCGGGCGGCGAACGCCGGTATGGGGATGTTCCAATCCGACGGTGGCTCTGCCCCAGGAGCCGGGCAGGACGGGCACTTCGAAAACGCTTCCCTTTTCGCTGTGGGTCGAGCCGGTGGGCTTGAGCGATGGTTTTTCCGCCAGATCCAACGCGACCTCGACCGCACGCGAAATGTGCTCGGGCGACAGATGGAAATCGTTCTTCGCCTCCATGAGTCTCTCGTGCAGGCGGGCGATGCGCTCCTGAAGACGCTTTTCCGCCGTGACGAACTTCCTCGCCTTGGCGGCTTTGGCTTCCGCAGAGGCGGTATCCAGACCGCTGCGCCTGCCGAGCATGGCTTCTTCGATCTGCCGGGCGATGACCGGTCCGACGCTGCCGAGATCCTCTCGGATGGTGTCGATCTTGAGGACGGCACGCATCAGATACTCGTGATCGCCCGCGACATCGCCGGGTTTGACGGATCTGTCGGCCGCTCTCGCGGAGAAGCCTTTTCCCACCGGATGCCAGATGAAGACGGCGTCTTCCTTCTGTCCGTGGCGGTCGATACGGCCGTTGCGCTGTTCCATGACATTCGGATTCCACGGAATCTCGACATGAATGAGGTAGTTACAGTGGTTCTGGAGGTCGATACCTTCCGAGGCCGCGTCGGTCGCGAGCAGGATGCGAACCGGTGAAATATCCGGATGCGCCTGGAACGCGGCTTTAACCGACTCGCGCTCGTCCGGCAGCATGCTTCCATGCAGATACATCAAGCGATCGCCGCCGAAGCCGTTGGCAGTGAGAATCTGATGGAGCCACGAATGGGTGGCCCGGTATTCGGTGAACAGAATCACGCGCTTTCCGTTCCACCGACCATCGGTCTTCAGATGGCTCTCTATCCAGTCGAGAATGGCCCTGGCTTTCGAGTCGACGCGGTTGCGTGCTTTCTCAGACCATGCGGTGAGACGGTCGAGCATGTTTCTCTGCTCTCGTGACAGAGGTGGCGCGAGTTCACCCACCACCTCGACCGCTTCGTGCTGGGCTTCTTCTACCAGCGAATCGTCCGAATACTCCTCTTCGGTTTTCAAGATCGCCTTGCGCAGAATGCGATCGTCCATGGTGTCGCGATCGCCTTTTGGCTTGCCGCGTTCGAGAGTTCCCCGATGTTTCGCCAGCGTGAGCGCGAAAGCCATGGGCGAGGAAAAGAGGCGTTTCTTGAGAAGCATGTGAACGAAATCGGTTCCATATTCGAAGCGCGTGCCCTTGACGCTCTTCGAACGGTCGGTCGTGTACTTTCCGAGCAAGGCGTGGATCTGGCGCTCCTCCTCGGAGTAGTCGATTTCGAGACCTTCGAGCTTGCGCACCGGAAACACCGGCGTGCCGTTCGCGTCGACGATATCGCTCTTCAGTCGGCGAACCATGACGCGATGAAGTTGTTTCTCGTCCGGCATCACCGTCCTGGCGAACCGCTGATCGTCCAGCAACTCCAGCAACGAGGTGAACGACTCCTGATATCCGTTGTGGGGTGTGGCGCTCAAAAACAGCCGATGGGTGAAGTGAGGAGCGAGCGACCGGATCAGCCGCGTTCTCTGGCTTTCCAGGGCATACATGGACGCCGACGCCGGTGCGACGTTGTGCGCCTCGTCGACGACCAGAATGTCGAATTTTCGCGGATAGGTAATGTGAGGAGGGAGTACGTCCTTCAGCAACCGGAAACCCTCGCCGCTCTTCATCCAGTCCATCGAGGTGACGAGACGTGGATAGGACGTCCAGGGGTTCACGTGGATACCGCGTTCGCGACGGAGGCGCTTGACGTACTCGGTGTCGACGATCCGAAACTCGAGGCCGAATTTCTCCTGCATCTCGGTCTGCCATTTGACCTGCAGGCTGGCGGGGCAAACGACGAACACGGTCCTGGCGCGATGACGGACGAGCAGCTCCTGGATGACCAGTCCCGCCTCGATCGTTTTGCCCAAGCCGACATCGTCCGCGATGAGGAGATTGACGCGGGCCATCTCGACGGCTCGAACCAACGGATCGAGCTGGTAGTCCTCGATGGTTATCCCGCTCCGGAAAGGCGATTGCAGAAAAGAGCGATCCGCGTTGGTGACGGCTCCCCAGCGAACGGCGTCGAGAAAGGCCTCCAGGCGGTCGTTGCTGTCCCAGCCGGTGATCGACGGCAGGCCTGCCTTTTCCAAGACCTGGGCTCCGGCCTCCATCTGCCAGACGACCTGGATCTCTTCGCCCATGGAATCTTCGTCCAGGGATGACAGGCCGACGAGGTGTTGGTCACAGTTGCTCGCCGGTGACAAGGCTCCACTGGAAACATCGGTGACCACCCATTGACGACGTCGGACTTCGACGAGTTGACCGGGCTCGGGAACGGCACCGAAACGAACGACACCGTTCGCCGAACTTGCGTTTGTCGTTGTCATTGTGACCGGTTCCTCCGTCTCGACCGATACGCTCTTTTGGTCGCTTCCGATACGTGCGACAGCAAGCTGGCTCCAATGACCTCTCCGAGGGTGACGGGAACGGCGTTGCCGATCAGCCTGCCGATGGACTTCTGGCAGACCTGTTCTCCCGGTCGAGTGAACTCGTAATCCGATGGGAAGCTCTGCAGGATGGCGCCTTCTCTGAGTGAAATAGCTCGGTCTTGCTCCGGATGGCCGAAACGTCCGTTACCGAACCCGAAGAATTGCGTCGTCATCGTCGGGGCGGGATCGTCCCAGGTCATGCGGCCGTAGACGCTGGGGTAGGTCTTCCCGGAAGATTTCTTGTGGCAGTCGGCCACCAACTCCCTGGGCCAGTCACGCCATGTCCCCCCGGGCCTGGATGCCTTTATGCGGCGCATATTGATTTCGGAAAGGGCGGAGCACTGATGCAGAGGGTCTTTCGGGTGGCTCGTTCCGGCCTCCAGAGGAGGCAGGTTGCCGATGGCCTCCTTGACGGTTCTCGGTCTATTGCCGAACTGCTCGGGAGTCAGAAGTGAGATCGGCCCGAGCTTGGACGCCAGCAACACCAGACGGTTGCGCTGTTGCGGGACGCCGTATTCGGCGCAATTGACCACCCGGTATGCGACCGAGTATCCATTGCCTTCGAGGTTGGCCACGAACTCGTCGAAAACGTTCTGTTCGATCAGTCGCGGAACGTTCTCCATGGTCACCAGATCCGGTGACAGTTCGTC
>NPID01006870.1_pt1 | contig 10337 bp, 6 predicted proteins | sample 8637491 | NCBI WGS metagenome assembly NPID01 (sample SAMN07420843, study PRJNA396082) | bioreactor metagenome | isolation source: sample BA6 brine-fed electro-methanogenic bioreactor BA | place: Japan: Kochi | collected 2016-06-14 | reverse complement strand
TTCTTCCTATGGTTGAGGAGCTCGGTTCACTTGAATTAGAAGACGTTGCGGTTAATGCCTTTGAGGGCGATCCGTCATACGAAGAACGGGAAAGAGCAGCTTCAACTGATCGAAAAATCTCAATCAAGAAAACAAGAGAACAACAATACTCACTATGGAGGAATCAATGAGCATAATTCGGGTGAAGAGGATCTCTTGAAATAGACACAGTCTGAAAAACGTGAACCACAGGACGAATCATTCTATAACTTGTGGTAAGGGAAAAATGTTGAAGTCAATGCGACTAAGGCGGTTAAGACTTTAGCGGAGCAGTAAGCAAACTTGAGAGTGTACCTAAGAATGCAATCTTCAAACTTTTCCAGTACCTATCACCGGCCAGGATAAGTGATTAAGCGCATTATACTGAAGGATTAATACTTAATGTAAATCTTTCAAACCAATGATTGAATGGTCACAGATTCTTCCCGTTCACTTGTCTTTTCCTAGAAGGCATTACATAGGATTTTGCAGAAGTGACGGAAATAGGATGACCTTCAGATAGAAACGGGTCCTCTCAAGCAACGAGGATCACTGAATGAACGATCATTTTGGGAACTGCATTTTCTAATGCTAAAATAATGCTAAGAAATTAAGTTGAGCTTCTGTTTTTCACTCCATATTTAATTGATTTCACGAGGGTTGTTCTGGATAGCCAATTAGGCCAGTCAATGATCAGGAGTTTTGTTTCTGCCACATATAGGAGACAACAAAGTGCATGTTGGATATCGCGCTTGAAATAGGAGGAGGTAATTGTGAAAAGCCTGTTCTTAATGGGATTCTTGTTTGTTACTTTGTGTACCATATACGCTTTTCCCCTAGTATACGAAAACTACAAGCTTACATCAGCAACACCGAAAGGAAAGATCGTGGGGGACAGAGCTTACGAAGATAGAACTATCAGGATCGAGTTTGGTGATTTTACGGGCGATTATCCTGAATTCACCTTGAAAAACATATCTAACAAACCTCTGACAATAATATGGGATCTCTGCGCTTTTGTGGATTCTACTGGACGTTCCGATAGTGTCCTGAGAAAAGGTATTCCCTTTCAGAATAGAGGTAACTCCATTCCTTCCACTTTGGTTATTCCAGGAGCCTGTGTTGATGAAATAATGGTCCCTATAAATTCAATTCAGTATATAGACGGAGAGTGGAAAGCTTCCACTTCGATACCAAGAAAGGCAGAGATGACTATTTCTCTTGTATTGACTGTGGAGCAGCAAGGAGAACAGACGACGTACATATTCGGCTTCGAATCAGTTTTGGGAAGCGGTGGGGTTTTGGTGGAGAGCGGAAGCTTCACTATGGGAGACACGTGGGGTGATGGTTTTGATTCGGAAAAGCCCCTCCACGAAGTGTTGCTTACATACAACTTCTACATAGGCAAGTATGAGACTACATTCGACGAGTATGATGCCTTCTGTGAGGCTACCAGTAGGAGCAAACCCAGCGATAGCGGGTGGGGAAGGGGGGACAGACCTGTAATAAATGTCAGCTGGTGGGACGCCATTGACTACTGCAATTGGTTGAGCGAGAAGGAGAAACTTCCCAAAGCCTATGACAGCAACGGGAATCTGCTGGACAAAAACGGAAGTATAACGACTGATCCGTCGAAGGTGCTCGGATATAGATTGCCTACTGAAGCTGAATGGGAATATGCCGCCAGGGGTGGGAACAAGAGCACGGGATACAAGTATTCTGGGAGCGATAACGTTGGTGACGTCGCCTGGTACTCTTCGAACTCGGGTAGCAAGACACAGGAAGTCGGGAAGAAGGCTCCCAACGAATTGGGGATCTATGATATGAGCGGAAATGTATGGGAGTGGTGCAGCGACTGGTATGGAAACTACTCCAGTTCTGCACAGACGAATCCTTACAATAACAGTGGTTTGTTCCGGGTGTTTCGTGGCGGTAGCTGGAACTACGATGCGACGTACACACGGGTAGCGGGTCGCTACGACTACTCGCCCAGTCGCACGTACGACGGCCTGGGGTTCCGTATTTGCAGGACGGTGCCCTGATTTACACTTTAGTATTTTTACATTCTTACCCTGTACTGCGTCTTAGAGCGCTGGGAGGCCGTGTACTGGAGCGTCTTTCTGGAATACGAAGAGGTAGAGGACAGAAGCGTTAAGAAGCTGACACAACAGCAATGCAAAGAATAATAGGAAGTATTGGTAAAGCCAAAGGACCAGAAGAAGAAAAAGGGTTACAAACTCGGTTTTCCGGCCGTATAAAATGCTTTCTGCTTTTTTTGTGGTGGCTTCATAGCCTGATAGTTGAAGTAAGAGCAAAGGCTACAGAAGCAGTCTTTCTATTTTCTTCTTGACAGTGGAGATATAAATTGCAACAAGAGGCGAAGAATCTTTTTTTACAATCATGAAGATCTATTTGAATTAGTAAAGTCATCTCTTTGTAAATAATGTAACAAGTGCTATATTAATCGTATGAGTGCGTTGCACTACTTGCCGTATATTGCCTGAGTCTTCATGTGCTTATTCGAGTGCGAGGCCTCGCTTATGGAGGTGGGGTAATGAAAAGGCATATTCTACGATTCGAGCAGGCTTCTTTTCTTGTAGTAGTAATGTTAACCGCATTTCTAATGATTTCATGCTTTCCTCGCAATCCTAATACGCCACCGGTTGCCGACTTCAAATTGGTGGAAAGCTCCGCAACGGAACTGCGACAGTTACACTTTGATGCATCAACATCCACAGACAAAGAAGACAGCACAGACAAACTAATAGCCAGATGGGACTTCAACGGTGACGGAGTGTGGGAGATAGACTATTCCGCAAACAAGAAGGCAAACGAAGTAGTCAGCCATTCATATAATGTTGCAGGTAAAACCACAGTTATTGTTGAAGTCAAGGACAGCAAGGGTCTCACTTCAAGAAGGGAGAAGGAGATACAGATAAACCTTGCTCCTCCCCAGAGCCTATATCTGGAATCTTTTTCGGATAATGAAATCACAATTGTATGGAACGATATATCCACCAGTGAAGATTCGTACAATGTTTCTTTGAACGATAATCCATTAGAGCAGCTTCCAGCAAATACCGAAGAGTACACATTTGAACTAGATACAAGCGCAACTCAGACTATCTCTGTCTACTGTACAAAAGGAACCATGAAATCGAATAAGACAGAGCTTGTTATGGGAATGAACCTGTCTGAATCGACAACGGTATTTGAAGAAGTGTCTATAACGCTGCCTGCTTCTCATGTTGGAGGAGAAGTCAGGATTGAGGTCTCTCAACAAACTCCGGAATTGCCAGAAGGTTGTAATCCATTGAGTTCAATATACGATATAGACATAGAATTAAGTGACGATGCTACATTCTTTCCGATAGAACTTGCCTTTGACCCAAGTTATGAGCCAAGTAATGGTTCAGATATGATGCCGCTAATTCTTCACTTCGATAGCGATAGTGGTATTTGGATTCCTATGATGACGTCTATCGGAGAAGATTCGAACTTAGTAACTTATACTTCGAGTTTCTCGGAATTTGTGTTAGCTGAAGTCCCCGCAAATTCCGCAATATTGAACGTTAAGATTGTTGATTTCGATACGGCAAGTAGGGGATTTACATTTGTGAACAATCCTCTGAGTATGGTAGACGCAGATAACAAAATGACTCCGTATAACTATAGTGCGGAAGAGATTCAGGAAGTCGGAGGTGGTTTTTGTTATGGGATGTCAGTTGTGTCTGCAGCAACATATATTAATAACCTACCGCGAGATCCCTATTTTGAATTTGATAATGACGATCTTCTTGGTTATCTAATAATCTCTAGGGATGGGAAACCTCTACTGCATTTTGACAGGACTCTTCAAGCTTTTAACCATCTAACAAGTTGCGGTCCGATAATTAGGCTTGTATGGGGAGAGTTCACAAAGCAGTATTTGGCAAAATTGGAGGTCACTTGGCGAATAATATTTAGCGCGCATAGGATTACACAAACATTAAAGCCTATGAGCAATTCTTTTGAGATATCAGAAGCGTTAGCAATTCTCAGTGCCCTAAGGATACCTGTGGCCATAAGTCTTAGACCTAAGGAACTAATGCTAGGTGAAGCACATTCAGTGTTAGCTTATGGATTCAAAATAGTTCTTGGGGGTATTGATTTCCTAATATATGATCCAAATTACCCGTTTGAAGAGAAAGAGCTTTCGATTAGGCAATCCTACATCGAAGGTGAATACGGTGAAGATTATGAATGGTTCTTTGCACAATCGGTAGAAATATTCGCAAAGAGTGTTCTTCTGGGAGATGCTCTAGAAGATATGATTGAAGAGGCTTATGCCCCAAGATTTAAAGGACTTTACTATACTCCGGAAGATGGAATTGTTCATCTTTCTCTGTGGAATCATAATAGACCAGACAATCATAATACCCCCTTGCTTGAGGTTTTGAAGAAAGAAAATGGGGGATCTTATGGCACTTTAAGATCCTATATGAACTTAGATACGACACAAACATTTGTAGATGAGGATGTTTCACAGCTGAACACATATACTTACAAGCTTTCAAGAAGCGACGGTAAGACATCTGATGAGTACAGCATTTTTGCCAGAGATATGACAATAGTACCTTCAGACGGCTCTTTCATAAGTCCAGATGCCACATTGACAATAAATGTGACGGATTCTCTTGGCTTGGATAATATACGTGCGTACACTGTAGTAAATTATTCCCAATATCCGTATGTGCTGATTGATGGAAAAAGAGAGAATGGGAACATTGAAGTTGGTGCTGATTTACTGAGAAACTGGTTTGGCGGCAATAATGATTCTCTGCAATTGATGATAGTAGGCGATTGCGAAGACGGCTTTATTGTAAGGGAAGTCACGTATTTTCCCTCAGATAATGCGTCTCCAACGGTGACAAAAGTAAGCGGCCCATCCGAAGTTGTATCAGAAACCAGTAGCACCTTCACCTGGAGTGGAAGCGACTCTGACGGAACGATAACAAAGTACGAATACAAAAAGGATGAAGGCAGCTGGGTGAGTAACGGCACGAGCACAAGCTATACCTGGAGCGGATACTCAGAAGGAGATCACAAGTTCGAAGTCAGGGCGCAGGATAATGATGAGCAGTATTCGGACGCAGTGAGCTGGAGCTTTACATATTCGACGGGACCGGAAATAGTCGGAGAAATGGTACTCGTCGAGGGTGGAACATTTATGATGGGTGACGAATTTGGGGATCTAAGTGGTAATTGCAGACCAGTTCACGAGGTAATGTTCACATATGACTTCGAGATAGGGAAGTACGAATTGACCTTCGATGAATACGATACCTTCTGTGATGACACAGGTAGAAGCAAACCTAGCGACATGGGCTGGGGTAGGGGAATCAGACCAGTGATATATGTGACCTGGTGGGATGCTATAGCTTACTGCAACTGGCTTAGTGCAAGAAATGGACTGCCAATAGCATATAGGCTAAAGGGAGAAGTGAATGAAGGACAATTACTTGATTCAAATGGTAACGTAACTACAGATTTAACTAAGGTAGTTGGGTACCGGCTACCGACAGAAGCCGAATGGGAGTACGCTGCCAGGGGAGGAAAGTACAACTCACCATACAAATACTCTGGTAGCGATAACGTTGGTGACGTCGCCTGGTACAGTGATAACTCAGTAAACAAGACCCACGAAGTTGGCCAGAAATTGCCTAACGCACTTGGCATTTACGATATGTCTGGGAACGTATTTGAGATGTGCAGCGATTTGCTGGATGTTTACTACAGCTATCCTCAGACTAATCCATACAGTGCTATTGGTCGTTTTCGTACGCTTCGTGGCGGATTCTGGGAACTTGATCCAAAGCAAGTAAGGGTAGCGGAACGTTCCGGTTTGATACCTGATGACGCTTGGCATTGCATAGGTTTGCGCATTTGCAGGACGATTAAAGTATCTAACCGGATACCAACGGTAACGAAGGTAAGCGGTCCATCCTATACGGTCTCAAAAAGCAGCACCTTCACTTGGACTGGAAGCGACCCAGACGGAACAATAACTAAGTACGAATACAGAAAGGATGGAGGTACTTGGACAAGCAATGGCACCAGCAAGAGCTATACATGGAGCGGGTACTCTGAAGGAAATCATGAGTTTGAAGTCAGAGCGCAGGACAACAAGGGGGCTTACTCGAGTATAATCTACTGGTATTTCACCTACCAGAAAGAAAACATACCACCAACGGTGACCAAAGTGAGCGGGCCATCCGAGACAATATCCCAGAGCAGCAGTACATTCAGCTGGACTGGAAGCGACTCAGACGGAACGATAGCAAAGTACGAATACAGAAAGGATGGAGGCAACTGGGTGAGTAACGGGACGAGTACAAGCTATACATGGAGCGATTACTTGAAAGGAGATCACAAGTTTGAAGTTAGGGCTCAGGACAACGAAGGTGATTACTCCAACATAATAAGCTGGAGCTTCACATACTCTACAGGAACGGTAGTAGTCGGAGAAATGATACTCGTCGAGGGTGGAACATTTATGATGGGAGACACTTGGGGTGGAGGATACCACAATGAAAAACCGACACACAAGGTGACACTTACCTACGACTTCTACATAGGCAAGTATGAAACCACATTCGACGAGTATGACGCATTCTGTGAGGCCACCGGCAGGAGCAAACCCTTCGATAGTGGGTGGGGAAGAGAAAATAGGCCAGTTATAAATGTGACCTGGTGGGATGCTATAGCTTACTGCAACTGGCTTAGTGCAAGAAATGGACTGCCAATAGCATATAGGCTAAAGGGAGAAGTGAATGAAGGACAATTACTTGATTCAAATGGTAACGTAACTACAGATTTAACTAAGGTAGTTGGGTACCGGCTACCGACAGAAGCCGAATGGGAGTACGCTGCCAGGGGAGGAAAGTACAACTCACCATACAAATACTCTGGTAGCGATAACGTTGGTGACGTCGCATGGTACAGTGACAATTCGGGGCATATGACACATGAGGTTGGAACGAAAGTACCAAATGACCTCGGGATATATGATATGTCAGGAAACGTATGTGAGTGGTGCAGCGACGGGTATGTAAGCTACTCCAGTTCTGCACAGACGAATCCTTACAATAACAGTGGTTCGGCCCGGGTGGATCGTGGCGGTAGCTGGGGCAGCAATGCGACGGGCCCGCGGGTGGCGGGTCGCAGCGCCTACTCGCCCGCTAGCTCGGTCAACGTCCTTGGGTTCCGTATTTGCAGGACGGTGCCCTGATTTACACTTTAGTATTTTTACATTCTTACCCTGTACTGCGGCTTCGAGCGCCGGGCACGGAGTAGCCCGCAAGCGCGAGGAGACGCAGGAGGTACCGGAGGTTCTATACCTCTAAGGATGATAACAATTTTTCAGGCATCCTAGAAGTAATGAGCTGTCACAGGTTCAGCTCCACATAGATATCGTTCAGCTGCTCCTGGGTGATTCCTATATATCTTAGAGTAATCGCCGGCGAAGAATGGTTAAGCATTTTCTGAATGTACTCCAGCGCCACGCCCTTCTTGTACAGGTGATAACCAAAAGTCTTACGAAGCGTATGTGTGCCAATACCGTCATCCAAACCCACCATATTGGCGTACCTGTTGAGCATCTGCCAAGCAGCTATGCGAGTAATTGGTTGCAGCGTTCCGTCATCTGTTTTGCGGGATGAGAACACTGGGTCATCGGGGTTCACATCTGCCAGGGAATCGTGGTAAAGCTTCAAGGCTTCCGCGACTGACCTGTTTATCATAAAGCTTTTTATCTTCTTGGTCTTAATCTCGACTACATTCAATTGATCCCCGGCCTTAAGGAGTCTACCTCCGTTTATGAAACTACTCCACTTCAGGGCGAGTATGTCCGAGATCCTCAGGCCTGTATTTATTCCTAAAGCAAACAAGAGCAGGTCCCGATAGCTAGATTCACCCTTCATAATCGCTTTCATCGCATCGATTTTCTTCGTATCGCGTATCGGCTGCACTTCCTTCATAATCACACCTCGTAAAACGCTCTATAACGCATTTTCTTTACCTGCACCTTCATATATGTATTACCGCTATCAAAATCGCAGAATGTGGCAATTAAAAGGGAAATAGCCCAAGCTGGTCCGGTGTGGAGTCTTGCCTATCCCTCAAATATCTCGGCTTGACCACAGAATAATTGTGCCTATGCCTGATCCTGAGCTGTTTACGTAAATATCTGGTAGCCATAGCTTCGCTCGTTCACAAAGAGTGGCCAGAGCCTCTACGGAGAAAAGGAAAGCGTGGTAGAGGAAAAGTTGATCTCGCCATTCTGAATAGGGAAGACCTTATGGATCCCGTAGCAGCAAGTAGGAAGTCCGGACAGTTGCCTCAACGGGTTCGACCATTCAAAGAAATAGAGGTCTTCGCTAGGGGCCTTCTAATGCCAGCGTTTGTTGTTGAGCTTGGCCTCAATTACAAAGTTGCTACCCACCTGAAGCCAGACCACGATAAACTTCTAAACAGCGGTTACAGTAAAGGTGGTAAAGATAGGGGGGCCTATCTGGTGCATCTTTGGCAGCCACACAGGGGTATAAAAGATAAAAAAGTAGTGTGGCAGGGCTTGAACGCTTTTATTAGTACAGCAGGAGTGGGAGTCGCTGTAGTAGTGTTCACTAATTCCCACATATGGGTCAAACACCTGTCTGACAAGGTAATCACGGAAACACCTATCTGACAACAAGATACTCCAGAAAGCGCCTATGTGAAGCTAATTAAGCAGTGTTAAATGAAATCTGATCCCACGGCCAGTGGAAAGATCAGCCTGAACATTTGAAAAGATAGAGGGAGGTGATCTCTATGGAAGAGTACGGAGGTTTTGGAAATGGTGAGTTCTCTGAGATTGCAAATAGCATTTTGGGCGAAATGTATCGGGAAAGTCGCTTGGAAGAAGGCCTGCTTTCGGATGAAGAAATAATGGGCACAAAAAGAATCAGAACCGGTGTGCGCAGCGAACAGATTCCGGAAATCATTAGAAGCGCAACAGGTATGACAGAGTTCAACTGCTATCCTGGTTACCCATCTAATACTTGTTATCAGACAGCATTCTTCATTTCTCTGAACTCAAAGCTGATTGCCAGGAGTAGCGGACACCTTCACTTTCGGAAGATTGTTGAACGCATTAAGGAACATATGCTACTTAAATGTGAAAGAACAACGAGGAACATAATCATAATCACCGATAGCTGGGATGCACGTATTGCAAGCAATGAGCAGACCTATATAAACAAGATAAAGAGCCAGGCTAATGTAGAGCTCTATTTCTTTGCTGTTAGCCCCGTCTTTTTCGTAACTCGAGTACCAATTTGACGACAGGACAGAAACTACCAGCAATGAAGTAGTCAATCGGATATTTCAAACCAAAGAACAGGTACGAAGAAAGAAGAAGACTCAGTGCCAAGGTTCTTCGATAAACTTCTCCAGAAAGATTGTCATTCTTTCTTCGAGAAATCCGCAGCTTTTTAGCGGCCTAAGGAAAGGTACGAGATTATTTCCGCTAGCTTTGTGGTGCATACAGCTTTCGATTAGCAAATCCCCTTCTTGCCTAATAACACAGTAACCAAGCACATTGGAATCGTCCTGAACCATTTCAGTAATCCCTTCATTTTCGTGTTCTTCGCTTTCCGATAGCGGAATATCTAGTGTGCCACCATCCGCACAGAAAACAAGACTATCCTCGAAACAACTTATTTTGAAAGGAAAAAACACGAGAAGACCATCCTCCAGAATACATTTCACTATGTCAGGATGTGCTTTTTCAGACCAGTGACGTGGAAACTCACCATAACTAAACCCGTAAACGAGCTCATCGTATGGAGTTATCTCTCCGGCGCACTCAGAATCATCGGAGGGAATGGTAAAGGCATCCTTTATAATCTCTACAAAATGTGTTAGATCAAACTCGTCAATCTTAACGGACAATCTGTTCACCTTGTGATTCACCTTGCCTATGAGTATGGACTATCTAAAGACAGCCGTGTTAAACGAGGCCAACATCAATAGGCTTTTGTCATCTGCTTTCAGTTTTCACGTCGACGACTGCAAAACCCCTAGAGGCTTTATCTATAAGTAATTATACTTGATACCCATCTAGAACAACAAAGAACTCCCCCAAGTTGAAGGATCGTATTTCCGCAAGAAGTATATGCTATAATTACAAATAACGGCAACGATCTATAGTTATTGCCATTATTTGTGGGTGATTTCAATGGAGAAGATTAGTCGAAACCAAGTAAAAGAGTGGTTCAAAAACAATCAGTTTCTTATGCACT
>NPID01005886.1_pt1 | contig 10344 bp, 7 predicted proteins | sample 8637491 | NCBI WGS metagenome assembly NPID01 (sample SAMN07420843, study PRJNA396082) | bioreactor metagenome | isolation source: sample BA6 brine-fed electro-methanogenic bioreactor BA | place: Japan: Kochi | collected 2016-06-14 | reverse complement strand
ATTTTGTTTTCCCGTATCTGTATACGATCAACATCGACGGTGGGCAGGCCGTCTTCGACGCCATACCAATAAAGCTCTTTGCCCTGGACATGAACCAGACCCATGGCCGAAGCGGCCCACAGATGGCCGTGTTCATCAAAGGCTATATCTTTTATGGGGTGCGAAGCAACTTCGTCAGGAAGCTTTAGCTGCTGCCAGCTCGATGTTTCACCGTTATAGACATCTGCTCCTGAGTTGGTGCCGACCACAATCAGTGCTTTGCGCGCCGTGAAGCAATTTACATTATTGTCAGTCAGGCCGTTGCTTCTGGTATAAACCTGCCAGGTATCTGCGGTCAGCGGCAGGGTAAGTGCGATCAGCATAAACAGAACTATAAGTTTTCTATGCATCTTTGTCTCTCCCGAATTGCTTGCTTCTGACTAATTCTACACAAAAAACAGATAATCTGCCTAAAAGCCTACATTAAGCGGGAAAACTGGTCGCGAAACTTGCTGGCGCCGCCATTGGCCGGGTGCCTGACTTTAACATGCTCAAGGCAAAGATCAGAAAGCTGCAACGCCGCTTTTTCGCCTACGGCTACTATTTTTCGCGGTTGCATTATTTCTATTATATTTCGCAAACATTTGTGCCCGGGAATAAACTCCTGCACCGTTGGTGTGCGATTTGACAGCATGCCTTTTTCGGGCTTANNCAAGGCCAAGTTCAAGTAGATGACCCCAGACTATTGTTGCAGTCGGCTCAGAAAATCCGTCTTTGCGAATCGTTTCACGACTGGTACGGCATGGCTGCAGTGTGGTAAAAACATGGTCCGGAGCAATGCCTTTTTTGAGCATTTTGCCAAGAAGTATGCGCTCTGAAGTCATTGCAATACCGCTGAAATGTCCGCCCTGGTAACCCAAGGCTTCGCCAATCAGCAGGTAAGGTCGACGATGTAGTCTTTCGGTTAAATAGTATTTTAACTGATGCCTGCGTATTTCGGGAGCGTTCGTATAGTCGTCGTTTTCTTCGTCTATCTGCCACCAGGGGTTAAAAACATTGCCCGCCGGTGCTTTTCTTAAGCTTTCAATAAATTTGACTATGTTCACTTTATTTCTCCGTGTTTTTTTATTCGGTGGCTTTCGTTAGAGCCGCCAATGCAACTGAAACATGCCAGGCACTGCCGATCGGCAAAGCGCTTTCGTCGACTTCAAATCTGGGATGGTGCAGGCCAAACTGGTTTTTGTTGGCCGGATCACTGACGCCAAGAAAGGCCAGACAACCAGGCACCAACTGCTGATAATAGGCAAAATCTTCGCCAATCATTACCGGGGTCGCGCTTACAACGTTTTGTGCGCCAAGTATTTCTGCCGCAGCCTTTTGCGCAATTTGCCGGCAGCCTTCATCGTTTACGGTCGCAGGGTAGTCGGGCATTAATGAAGTAACAGAGGCCTGGCAGTGATTTGCGGCAGCAATGCTTTCAACAATTTCGACCAGGCGTCTGCGAATCTGCTGGGCGCCATCAATGCATAAACTGCGAATTGTGCCAGAAAATGTGACTTCTTCTGGTATTACATTGGCAGCATTGCCCCCCGTAATCGAGCCGATTGTTAAAACACTGGGCGAAAAAGGGTTCATTTCGCGCGAAACTATAGTTTGCAGTTCAAGAATCATTTTGGCCGCAGAGGTAATCGGATCAATGCAATGATGGGGCAGGGCGCCGTGTCCGCCTTTACCCTGAACCTTAACGCTGAAATTACTGACTGCCGCCATAATTGGCCCTGAATTGACGGCTATTTTGCCGCGCGAAACGGTCGGCCAGCAATGCAACGCAAAGATGCTGCTTACTTCAGGGGCTTCCAATACCCCCTCTTTGCAGAGAAGATCAGCACCGGCACCACCTTCTTCACCAGGCTGAAAGATTAACTTTATGGTGCCATTAATTTCAGACTCTCGTGCCTTTAAAATGCGGGCCGCACCCAGTAGCATGGCAATATGGCAGTCATGGCCGCAGGCGTGCATCTTGCCAGGGTTCTGGCTTTTAAAGACATGTTCGTTGTCTTCGCAGACGGGCAAGGCATCCATATCGGCTCTTAAAGCCGTACAGGGTTCTTGTCCGGTGCCAAGCTGTGCAACAACACCGGTTACGCCAACCGGGTGTCGCCAGGGTATGTCTAATGAATCAAGTGTCTCTCTAATGAGTTTGCTGGTTGAAGTTTCTGCAAATTTCAGCTCCGGGCATTGATGAAACTTGCGTCGCAAATCGACTATCCAGTCAGCAATCTGCCTGGCTTCATCAAAAATTTTGTTTTCAGTCATTTTTGGCATTGCTCTTTCTAATTGCATTTTGAAGGCAAAAATTACGGTATTTAGGTTGTAATATTATGCCAAGGTGTTTATTATTCTAGGTTTGNNGCAATCTAAAGGCGGAAAAACAAAAAACTTATCAGCAGGAGGACTTTAACAGGATGGGGCAAGAAAAACTTTCAAAAATAGACTGGCTACACACCATTTCAAATCAGATTAACCGGGAAATTGCCCGCCGCAAACTTTCAGGTTCGGCCAACTGGGTTCTTATTGCTCTGGCAGTTTTTCTTACATACAAAGGCATTTCAGAATGGATACCCAGTTTCTATGTGGTAAAAAACCTTTTTCCCTTTCTGCTGTTTTCTGCTGTTTTTCTTAATCTTGGAACAATGGTCTTTTGCTGCTATGTAATGTTTTTTAAGTTCTCTGAAGTAGAAGACACCCGCTGTTTGCCACGCTTAAGCGATATGAGCAAAGGTGGCATTTTTGCTTCCATGTCGCTGTTTTCTTTTTCAGTGCTGATCATAAATTCATTTTCTACTTACTTTTTGTTTCTTGAAAATGGCCCGTTTCTCTCAGGGCTGCTTTTGACCATTATCTGGTTCGTTACTTTTATCATCTTTGTGATTGGCGGCATCAAATTGCATCGTCAGGGTTCTTTGATAGAAACATTTGAAGTTAAAGCTCCTGTAACAGAAACAGACGAAAAAAAAGACAACAAAAAAGATTTCATAGAAGAAAAGGCAGCGGCTTCTACAACACAGGTCTCTAATAAGGTTCTGGCTTTTAGAATTGCCTTTTATGTTTTTTCTGGCGCCACCCTTTTTGTCTTGCTCTCAAAGCTCCCACCGGTTATTGACGAAAACATTGTTAATATGGTCAGCTATGCTTTGCAATTCTGCGTTTTCCATTTTGTCTTATTATTCTCAATTCTGCGATTCTGGGTAATTAATAAAGAAGCTTTACTTGAAGAGCTCGAAAGAAAAATACTTGTTGACCAGATCGATTTACAGACAATTGAAAAGGAGTATGAAAGCCTGATAGAAAGAAGAAATATCTAAAGGAAACGTTAGCATTTAGCCAAANNCTGCCGTTAGAATTGATTTAGCTTAAAGGGGCTATGGAGTTAAATGAAAATTCAAAAAGAAACTTTTTATGTAACAGTAATATTAATACTGGTGTTGGCTGCGCTTATGGCTTACTTTTTTCAGCCAATTACCGATGGCTTTGTTATACCTGTAGTGCTTGGCTATTTTGAAATAGATGAATCGCCACACCTTTATCAGCACTATTTTACCCCGGATGTTTCATTTCTGGCTTTCTTTATTATATTAGGTCTGATAATGCTGCGCATTTTTCAGCAAGTTGAACCACTGGTCTACGTAATTTATGGGGCTTCGCTGTTCTTTTGCTTTTTTTATCTTTTGATCGCGCCAATAGAAGCTTTAATTGTAATGCCGGCATTTTTTGTTCCGGTTTTTATGTGGCACCAGAATGACCTGGGTAACCTGGTGTTGGTCGGAATTGCCTTTGTTCTTATCGCGGCAAGCTGGGCTATCTTTCAGAAGCCTGCCATCTTCTTATTAATGCTTCCCATGTGTCATTTGCTGGCAATCAGAGCCAGTAATTCGTTACAAAGTCGCTATTCGGGCAAAGAAAAGCGAGTTCTTTCCAAGTTGAGCACTATTCAGAAAAGTAAGGTTAACAAGAATCACAGCTTGCTCAAACACGATCTGTGGGAAATAATTGGCCCTGAAATTCAAGCGTTGGCCGACAGCTGGGCTAAAATTAAGCCTGGTAGCGAAGGTGCTTCCGGCAATATGGGTGAAAATGATGGCTCTGAAGATGAACATAAGCCATTTCGACCCCGTAGCATTCTTTCTTCTTTTATAGAAATTCAGGATGAAAAAGAGCTGATAGCCTCGATAAAAGCTTTGCAAAAGCGCGATGAACACTTTACAACAAATCAGTTTTTGACAAAATTTGAGCAGGCCTTTACTAAAATTCAAAAGGCCGTTTATGATCACGAAATAGAAACTATTCAACAAATGGTTTCAGATGCACTGTATGAACAGTTTCGCTGCCGGGTTGATGAGCAAAAAGATGCTGGTGTGAAATTTGAGTGCGAAAAACTTGAAATTGTTTCGCATAATATTGCCCGGGTTTGCTCAGACAAAAATTTTGATGAAATTCATGTAATGGTAAGCGCTAATGTTACTGAAATCGCTCGCGACCTGGTCTCTGGCGACACTTTAAATGCCGACAATAAACTGCAAAAGATTTGCGAATACTGGTCGTTTATTCGTAAACCTTCGGCAAAAACTCTGCAAAAGCCCGGTCTTATGGAAGGCAATTGCCCTAATTGTGGTGCTCCCATTCAAATTGGGCAAGCCACAGTCTGCCCGGTATGTAATTCATTTATTCGCTCGGGCAGCTATGACTGGGTGTTGGCAAAGATCACGCAGGCCAGTGAATGGGAATATGCCAACCCAAAACTGGTGCCTGGTTACAAAGATATTGTCGCTGCTGATTCGAATTTTACGATTCATCAGATCGAAGATCGCTGTGCTGTGGTCTTTTGGATGCTGCGCCTTGTAGAGCGCAAGCAGGACCTTAAGCCCTTGCGACGCTTTGCAACGGCAAAATGTTGCGAAAGTTTCAGTTTATTCATTAGAAATGCCAGAAAGTACACTTTTATGGAAAATGTTTCGTTTGCTTCAGCAACTTTAAAAGCTGTATCAATAAGCAAACAGTGTCAGAAAATCTATATTCTGGTTATTTGGAGTGGTATTCCGGTTACCTGCACAAAAGAGGGCCGGTTGCCTCAGTTTCATCGTTTTAACAAGCCAAAGCGCGATGTTCTGGTGTTTGTGCGCAAACCCGGGCAAAAGACCAATCTTGACAACACTCTCAGCAGTGCACACTGCTCTTCCTGTGGCGGTCCGTTATCTTCGAGTTTTGCAGTTACCTGTAACTATTGTAATGCCGTGCTCAATGATGGTTCTGAATGGATGCTTGAAAAAATTATTTCAGAGAGAGCCCAGGAATATGTTGAAATGATCAGCCAGAAACGCAAACTTATCAAAGATGCTGTTGAGGCGGCTAAAAAAGAAAAAGAAGAGATAAAACTAAACCGTTCGGGCCGCGATGTGGTTTCTATTTCGGCTAAAATGCTTATGGCAGACGGAAAGATAGATGATGCCGAAAAAGAACTATTGCATAAGCTTGCAGCTCGCTATGAAATGGATGAAAATCTGGTTAATGGCATTCTTGAAGCTGCAAAAGAAGGGGAGCTTTACATTCCCCAGCCGGAAAACCGCCATGAAGCCAGGGCGAAAATGGAAGCAGCTGTCAGTATGGCCCTTGCCGATGGCTTGCTGGCGCCTGGCGAACAAAGATATCTCGAATCATTAGGCAGAGAAATGGGTTATGCCCAAACAGATATAAGAATGATGATAAAAAAAGAAGATCGACGAATTTTTGAAGAACAGAAAGCTGCAAAAATAAAAGAACAAAGGGCTGCGGCTAATAAAAAAGCTTAATACAAATAAGACAATGTATTGCCAATTAAAAATTGTTGAAATCATCAGCCCGTGGTAATCTTTCTTCTAAGTTAAAAACTGATAGGGGTACTTGTATGAAAACTTTTACAAAACATTTTTCGGTAATTATGCTGGCCGGAGCGCTGACCATAGCAGGTTGTGGTTCAAGCCCGGAAACCGGCGACAACAAAACAGAAGGCAAAAGCGGCATTAATATTGAAACTTCCAAAGATGGCTCAACAAAAGTTAATATGCCCGGTATTAATGTGAATACCAGCAAAGACGGTAAAACAAAAGTAAATTTGCCAGGCATTAGCGTTGATGCCGATGAAAAAGGCTCTGCCGACATCAACATCGGTGGCATGAAAATCAATGTTAAAACTGACGAAGACGGAAGCACGGACGCCAAAGTTGAAGGCGTTACTGATACTGACGAAAACACAGAAACCGAATAAACAACTGCAGGCTTAACTCATATCCTGGCGGTTAAACTGTAACTCATACAATTTATGATAGTGCCCTCTGGTAGCCAACAGCTGCTGGTGGGTACCATCTTCAACCAGTCGCCCGTTATGCAATACCATGATTCGATCACAGTTTTGAATGGTAGAGAGGCGATGGGCAATAATCAGGCTGGTTCTTTTACTTGTCAGCCTCAATACCGCACGCTGAATAATGCTTTCGGTTTCAGAATCAACGCTTGATGTGGCTTCATCAAGAATAAGCAGCTCAGGTTCAGTTACCAGTGCCCGACAGAAAGCTATTAACTGTCGCTGTCCCGCAGAAAGATTTACGCCTCTTTCAAATATTTCGGTATCCAGACCCTGAGGCAGCTGTTGCATCAATGGTTGCATTTCAAGCTCTTCTATTATGGCTTCCATTTTTTTTGCGTCAAAACTGCCCGCCTCAAGAAAGATGTTATCTTTAATTGTCCCGGAAAAAATTGTTACATCTTGCTGAATAAGACTGATTTTTCGGCGTATTGAGCTTTTTGAATAGTCGCGCAAATCAACGTTGTCAATAAGAATCTGGCCCGCAGAGAAATCATAGAAGCGTTTTAGCAAAGAGGCCAGAGTGGTTTTTCCCGCGCCGGTATGACCCACTATGGCAATGCTTTCACCCTTGTTTATTTTAAAGCTGAGGTCTTTAATAATAGGCTTGTCGGCCTGGTAAGCAAAATTAAAATCTTTAAATTCCAGACTCTGTTGCAGGGTTTTAAATTCTTTTCCCTGATCAAGATCGGTTTCGGCTGGCTCGTCGAGCAAAGAAAACACCCGTTCAGCTGAGGCCATTGAACTTTGAAAGACCGATACTTTTTCGCTGATCTGGCGAACCGGCTCAAAAAATGCCTGAATATAGGCAATAAAGCTTACCAGCAGCCCAATGGTTATAGCAGAACTTTCAACCAGTGAACCGCCATAAACAATAATGATTGCAAGGGTTAAGGCATTGACGATAGTTACCGCCGGAAAAAAGAAAGAATTGTAAAACACCGAATCAAGTTCTGCCTTTTTAAGATCGGAATTCATTTCATCAAACTTTTGCTCGCGCGCCGGTTCCTGATTATATATTTGAATAACATTCATGCCGGCAATATTTTCGGCAAGAACTGCATTAAGCATGGCCAGCTTGGCACGTGCCAGGCGAAAGGCTTCGCGCATTCTTACCTTCAAAAACCAGGCGGCGGCAAATAGAATTGGTGAGGTCAGTAAAGCGGCCGCACCCAGCTTCAGGTGCAGGCCAAGCATCATGGCCGCCGTACCGATCAGAATCAGAATTTCTCCGGAAACATTAATCAGGGCTGCACTGAAAATTTCGGCCAGGGTCGCCACATCATTAGTAACTCTGGTAACCAGCCTGCCGGTAGGTACCTTGTCAAAAAAACTGACCGGTAAACTTTGTAAATGGCTGAACAGGTCGTTGCGCAGGTCGTGAAGAACCTTTTGCCCGGTGTATTGTAGTAGCCAGTTGCGTGCCGCTGAAATAATAAAGAATAACAGATGTCCGCCGCCAAAAAGCATGACATACCACATAAGAGTTTCATTATTTTTTTGTTTTAAACCCTCATCAACAGCTTTGCCAAGAATCAGCGGCAGAGTGATTTGAATGCCGGTTCCTGCAAAAACCAGTAAAACAGCAGCTAAAAAATGAAGTCGCCAGCGCTTTAGATAGGGCATGATGCGGCGCACCAGGCCGGTGTCCCAGTGCGGTGATTTCAGATCATCGGGCGAAAAATAGCTGTCGTTATGCATTATCTTTCTCCAGTTCAGCTTTAAGTCTTTGCCGTTCCCAGTTGCGGGCATATTTACCGTTTTTGGCTAAAAGATCCTGATGCGAACCCATTTCGGCTATTACGCCATGTTCAAGATAGATTATCAGGTCTGCATTCTGCAGGCTGACCATGCGGTGCGAAACAACAATGCAGGTTCTGGGCTGTGATGAGTTTTTAATGCCGGCCAGAATAGCCTGTTCGGTTTCGGTATCTACGGCACTGGTGCAGTCATCAAGAAGCAGAAACGGCCGGTTGGCAGCCAGGGCGCGTGCCAATGATATGCGCTGTTNNTGGTGTGCAGCTCGTGAGGAAACTCTTTTAGGTCGGGTTCAAGACCAGCCTGTAAGGCATGTTTCAGGGCAAGTTCATAGTCGTCTTTGCCATCAAGGGCGAAAAGAATATTTTCCTTAATTGATTCCGAAAACAAAAAAGTCTCTTGCGGAACCATTGCAAACAAAGAGTGTAACTGATTAAGAGTTAAATCGTCGGTATTTTGCCCGCCTATTATTATTTGTCCTTGTGTTGGTTTAAACATTCTTACCAGCAGTCGCAGAAATGTTGTTTTGCCGCAACCCACCGGACCGGTAATTCCCAAAGTTTTGCCCGCCGGCAGCGAGAAGCTGATGTTTTTTAAAACTGGTTCGCTGCCGTCAGGGTAGGTAAAGCTCAGATCACGCACTTCAAGACTTGAATCTTTAAGCTCGAATTGCTCGCTTTTGGTGCTTTGTTCGGCGGTCGGGTGGCGTAAAATCTGCAGGCAGCGCTCAAGTGAAGCCATGCTGCGCTGGTAAAGGTTAATTATCCAGCCGATTGCCATCATCGGCCAGCTTAACTTAAGCATGTAGGCCTGAAATGCCATAAACACGCCCAGAGAAATACTTCCCGCAATCACCATGCGGCCACCGTAAAGTAGCAGTATAACCATTCCTATTGCTACCAGAAGATTTAAGCCGGGATGAAAGATTGAATCAATGTTAGCCAGGCGAATTTTATCTTTGACAAATTCTTGCCCAACCTTGTCGAAGCGCGCTTTTTCACTTTCTTCTGTGTGAAAACCTTTTATTATTCTAATACCGGAAATGCTTTCTTCTGAACGCGAGGAAAGGTCAGAAAGGCGCGCTTGCACTTCTCTTGAGCGGTTATGAATTGCTTTAGCGACCGAGAAAACCATTATTGGTATGAGGGTCAGGGGCACTAAGGTAGCAAGAGTCAGTTGCGGCGATAACCAGAGCATGAGAAAGGGTATAGACAGCAGGTAAAAAATGGTGTCTAGAGTTATTAGTATGCCGATACCGAGCATGAATCTTATTTCCTGAATATCGTTGGTGAGGCGCGACATTATATCGCCGGTTCTGGTGCGGCTAAAATAGTGAAACGGCAGCTTAAGCAGGTGCGAAAACAGTTGTTTGCGCAGGTCGTAAACTGCCATGTGCGAGGCACCTAGAAAGAACTTGCGCCAGAAAAACCTGAAGAAACCCTGAATGAGAGAAATAACAATTAAAGCTATGCCGCAATAAATTAAGTGCCTGGTGCCGGCATTGTTCTCTATGCCATCTATGGCTGTTTTAATAATAATAGGCGGCAATACATCGGCAATGTCGACGATTAAAAGCGAAAAGAAGCCCGAAATAAGCAGCTTTTTGTGTGGTAGCAACAAATTTAAGGCAAAGCGTAATTTTGCAGGCTCTTTGTACTGTGACTCTTTTTGCATCAAAGAAACTTTACAGGCAAACTTGAAGCTAGTCAAATCAAATGTACGTTGGACAGCAATCCTTGTGCGGTAAGAAAAGTTTGAATTAACAACAAGAGCTCTCAATCTGGATCGTCGGTTGGGTGGTTATACTTTTCGCAAAATCAAGAAAAAAAGAAGCCACTTAACAAGATGTTGCCTTTGCTCAACCAAAGGAATTTTTGCGGCCTTCATGCGCTTTGCAAAAGTTTCACTTATTTTTTCAGGAATCTTTTTCCTATCTTATAGATAAATTTCATAAATTGCACCTTTTTAATAATATCGAGGTAGATAATAGCCTTAAATTACATTGCAGGCCAATACAACTTCTGGTAGTCTGCTAAAGTTATGAAGAAACTACATAGCAACTTGTTGGGCACGATAGAAAAAAGAGAAAACTATATGAGCGACATAACCAAAGACCTAATGAACCCTGATGTCGGCACAGAGCCGCTAATTGCCTATCCATGGAAAAGTCATGCGGACAGCTTGATTCGGTGGGCCAAGGCCAAGGACTC
>NPID01004834.1_pt1 | contig 10364 bp, 11 predicted proteins | sample 8637491 | NCBI WGS metagenome assembly NPID01 (sample SAMN07420843, study PRJNA396082) | bioreactor metagenome | isolation source: sample BA6 brine-fed electro-methanogenic bioreactor BA | place: Japan: Kochi | collected 2016-06-14 | reverse complement strand
CAATGATATATGATGAGATAACTTTGATTTTAATGATTTTGTTCAAAACAAAATCATTCTTAAAAGCTAGGATTATCTTAGAAGTATCAGCCATCGTAATTGCTTTAATTTTTGGTGTGTTAGCTGGAATTAGATATGGGGCTGTAAGTTATGGTAGTGTTGTTCTAGCCATTATTATTGGACCACTTATCGAAATGCAAATAAAATGGCTTGAAGCGGTTTTGAAGAAATTAAAGCTATCCTATGTCAATTAGAAGGGAGAAATCGNNTTTATATTTACGGTGAATTGGAAAAGATGATAAAAAACTACTTGTTTGATTTGGATGGGACATTGTTACCATTAAATGAGGAAGACTTTATAAAGAAGTATTTCGGTTTACTTGGAGAAAAATTTGCTAGAATGGGGTTAAATCCAGAGGAAATGATTAAACTGCTTTGGTATGGAACGAAGAACATGATTACTAATAATGGTGAAAAATCTAATGAAGAAGTATTTTGGGAAACATTCCGACCTACTTCAGAAGAACAACCAAAGATGAAGCAGAGTTTAGAACATTTTTATACGAATGAGTTTTTTCATGTAAAGACTTCAACAAAAACAAGTATTTACGCTGATAAAATTATCAAACACTTAAAAGCACAAGGCTTTAGAGTGATTTTAGCGACTAATCCCTTGTTTCCATTCGTTGCGACCAAACAAAGAGTTGAATGGGCAGGTTTGGATATTAGAGATTTTGCATATATATCTACTTACGAAAATAGTTTTTTTGCGAAACCTAATCTAAAATATTATCAAAGTATTTTGGAAAAATTCGCTTTGAAACCAGAAGAAACTATTATGATTGGTAATGATGCAGAAGAAGATATGATTGCAGAAAAATTAGGCCTAGCTACTTATTTAGTAACGGATTGCCTTAATAATAAGAACAATATTGATATTAGTAAGTATGACTCAGGGAGTCTTGAAGATTTATATAATAAATTAATAAAAGAAAAAGGGCCTAGTTCGAACTAGTCCCTTTTGTTCTTATTCTGCTAAGCAATCGCCTTGCGCTTGATTAGTAGATCTTTGTCCTTGGTTTTGAGAACCTTGACCTCTTCCACCCTTATGTTGATTCATTTGGCCTTCTTGGTCTTGGTTTCCACCACCAAATTTGTTTTGGAATTGATTTCTAATTTTATTACCTAAATCAGTTCCGTAATAACTGTAACGGTCTTGTGAGAATGCTTTTAAGTGATGTTGAGAAGCTTGCATTAAATATTCAAATGCGGCTTTTACATCCTCAGGAAGATCTTCTTGAGCTAGAAACAATTGATACATGGCAATATTAGCTTCTTCAGCTTCAACTCCAGTTGCTAAAGCACTTGTAATTGATTCAGGAATAACTACATTTTCTGCTGAATTATCTTCAGGAACCACAAAACCATAAGTTTCAAATAATCCTAATAATAATGCGATATGATTGTCTTCAGCTTGGATTATTCTAACAAACGGCATAACTTCACCAAATTCATTGATGATTGCTTGATACTCTGCTTTTGCTAAATATTCATCTTGAATGGCATAGTTTAACATTGTTTCTAAGTCATAATCTGCATCAAGTGTAAACTCTTCACTTAATTCCACATATGCATATTGGTCATAAACACTCTCTGCATTTACACTTGATAGTGTGATTGTTACGATACTTGTCATTACTAGTACAGCAATGATTAAGCTTTTTAATAGTTTTTTCTTCATTTTTGTTATTTCCTCCGTTTCTTGATATATATACGTTAGAAAACTAATTTTTATTGGTAATAAATAAAAGTTCACCAATTATACACAAAACTTAATGTTAAAAAATCTTTAAAGAAGGTTTAATTTCTTGTATAATTTTCTTGGAGGGAAATTATGAAGATAAAATTTAGATATTATAATCAAGAAGGCCGATTTAGTGATGACTATTTTAAAATATTTGCTTTCTTAAAAAAACTAAATGAAGGAAAATTAAGAAATCCTCAGTTTGTCTGGGGGAGATGGGATTGGTTTATAAGTCGTCCAAGTGATTCTGAGGAGTTAAAAAGAGATATTGGAATTTGGGAAGATAATAAAGCTATTGTCGCTTTAGCAACCTTTGAGGATTGTGAAAATCAAATATATATTTCAATTGATGAAAACTATATTTTTTTGTATGAAGAAATAATCGATTATTGCTTTAAGACTTTTCTTAAAAATAATGAGTTAAAGATTTTTGTAAATGATAATGACCAATTATTAATTGATATTTTAAGGCAAAAAGGTTTTAATCCATCTTCTGAAAAAGAATATATTGCAAAAATTGCTTTTAATCAGCCTTTTAAAGTGGATTTAGCGGAAAACAATCAAGTTTTTTCGATGCAAACAGAGTTTGATATCTTTCAATATAACCGAGTTATGTGGAAAGGATTTAATCATGAAGGTGAACCAGGTGTAACTGAAGATGATCTATTTTTCCGTAGGTCATGTTTATCTAGTCCAAATCTCGATAAGCGATTGATTATCTTTGCTAAAGATTACTTAGGTAATTATTTATCACATGCTGGTATATGGTTTAAACCAAATGATTTTGTTGCTTATATAGAGCCTGTAGCTACCATCAAAGAAGCCAGAAAAAAAGGCTTAGCTAAAGCCTGTATATATTTTGGCTTAAACGAAGCCTTTAAATTAGGGGCTAGAAGAGCAATAGTGGGATCAAATCAAGAATTCTATAAAAAAATCGGTTTTCGTAATCATTCTATCTTTACAAGTTGGATATATAGAACCTAGATTATTTTCAAAGATTTTCTAAAACATATCAATCGATAACATTTATAAGGTTTATCTACCTTTCTGTGATATAATAACAGAGTAACAATAGGAGGAAATTATGAAATATAAACCTTATGGTAATACATCAGCTACAGTTTCACGCATGGGTTTTGGCGGATGGCAGTTAGGCAATGAAGAATTTTGGGGTGATATGACTTTTGAAGCAGGTGTAGAACTAGTTAAAGAAGCAATTAGCAAAGGGGTAAATTTCTTTGATACCGCTCCAGGTTACGCAAATGGTATGAGTGAAAAAATTATCGGTGAAGCAATAAAAGATGTTCGTGAAAAAGTAGTTATTAACACTAAGCTTGGTCATAAAGCTGATGGGACAACGGATTTTTCAGTAGAATCTTTAGAGTCACAAATAAGAGAAAGTCTTGAAAGACTTCACACAGACTATCTTGATAGTGTTTTACTACATAATCCAGATGGTGATATTTTATTAGGTAAAACTCAACATTTTCAAGAATTAAAGAGACTGAAAAACTTAGGATTAATTAGAGCTTACGGGGTAAGTGTTGATACATATCAAGAACTTAAAACGACAATTGAAAAAACAGATTCACAAATCATTGAGGTCTTATATAATGTGTTTTTTCAAGCTCCGAGCTCGTTGTTTATGTTTTTAAAAATGCGAAAGATTGGTTTAATCGCAAAAGTTCCACTTGATTCCGGTTGGTTAACAGGGAAATATAATCAAGAATCGGTTTTCACAGGAATAAGAAGCCGCTGGGATAAAGAAACTATAGTCAGAAGATCTCTTTTAATTGATAAACTAAAACAAATTACCAATGATGAAGACTTAACGAAGTATGCTTTAGCCTTTATTTTAAAAAATGATGGAGTAACGACAGTGATTCCAGGAATTAAGAATTCTCAACAACTTGATAGTAATATAGCCGCAGAAGGTTTTGAGTTATCATATCAAATACAACAAAAATTTATTGAATTATATAATCAAAGAATAAAAAATAATCCTCTACCTTGGTAGAAGATTATTTTTTTTGTCTTCATACATTCTTTGATCAGATAAGCTTAATAAACTATCTAGACTTTCGCTTTCATTAGGATACTGTGATTGGCCAATACTGACACCAATAAAATCTATTTTAAAATCATGATATTGCTCGATTTTATGCTTGATGCTTTTAATGGTTAAACCTTTTTGGCCACTTAGAAAATCGATAATAACAAACTCATCACCAGAGATTCGGTAAAACTCTTGATTTGTGTTTAAGCATTTTTGCACGGCTCTAGTAAAAGCGGTAATATATTGGTCACCAATTAAATGTCCATGAGTATCATTAATCAATTTCAGTTCATCTAAATCTAAAAAAAACAAATGACAATTTCTTTGTTGTGAAACAATTGATTCAAAATCTCTGTACAGAGCTAAACGGTTTTTTATTTTAGTTAGACTATCTTCATAAACTAATATGTTTAGTTGGTCTAAATCTTTCTTGGTATAGATAATCATATACGCTAGAAAATATGAGTAGACTAGAAGAATAAATATTGCTAAATATAATAATACTAAAGTAGTGATAGTTTCAATTTGAATAAAAAATCTTAGTGTAAACGTAGTTGTAAAAGCTGCCAAGGATATTAATAGCACTGTACGTATTGTCTTTTGATTTAAAGCCTTAATGATATATTTTACACGCTTGTTGATAAAGAAAATCATCAGTGGAGTTGTAATTGAAAGAATAAGCGTTTGTAGCATAACGAAATACCACGTTTGATTGCTACCACTGAAAATTACTAATATATGATACGCTAAACCATTTGCCAAAATAGTATGAGTTAAAGCGAATGACATCGTGATAACAATAATAATCAATTTTTCTTTGTATAAAAATAAAAAAGGAAAAAGATAAGACCAAGCTACTAGTAAAGACAAATAAGTAGGAGAATCTTTAGGTACGAAAAAAAAGAAAAAAGAAAAAACCAATATGGTATGGAGAACAATTATTCCATAGTGATATTGTTTTTTAATTTTCTTTGTTGTCGCTAGTTCATTGACTATTAAATTGACTATCAATATTTCTATTGAAGAAACTAAACTAATCATTTTACTTCCAATCTACTACTTTTGTTAAATATTTAAGGCTTATAAACCCTGCACATTTCATCTTTATTTTTCTTTGCTTGATACATAGCGATATCAGCAAAATCGATTAATTGATGAATATCATCGGTGTGAAGTCTATAAATGGATATCCCGATTGATACAGAAAGACTATGTTCGACATTATCAATCTTTATTGGATAGATTACGTGAGACTTAAACTGATTACAGAGATTATCTATCGATAATTCATCAGTGTTTTTTATGTTCGCGATGAATAATCCGAACTCATCTCCAGCTATTCTCATTTTAATTGTGTTTGGAAAAGGTAGAGTCTTTAATCTTTTAGCAAACTCAATCAGATATTTATCACCTAAACTATGTCCATAATTATCGTTAACAGCTTTAAAATCATCAATATCCATAAACCAAAATAAAGCATACTCATTAGGAAACTGTATTAAAAGACGTTCAATTTCATCTCGATATTGATATCTTGAAACAAGGTTGGTTAGGGGGTCTTGAACTAGTCTATCACTTAAAATACTGTTTAAATGATTTAATCTGTTGTTAAGTTTTTCCGCTTCTCGAGTTTTATTGAGTAATTCGTTATTCAATTTTTGGATGCTATTATAGATAAACTGATTATCAGTTTTATCAATACTTTGAGGTTTGCTATAATGGAAGGCAAGAATAGACAAAAGGTTTATTAAATTGTCAATATGCCTTTGTGAGATTTCTAAACTAGTCCCATAGAATAAAAATTGGCTTCCAATCGGGTAGATAACAACATTAAATGATAGATTACTGATGTTTGCGTGAAAAGAAGTAATAGTTTTAGTTTCAGTTAAGCACTCTTTAACAATTGTTCCAGTTTTTTCGTCTAAAAAGAGGTATACGCTTTGAGGTATATTTCTATCAGTATCGCAGTTAAAGAAATATGTAGAATCAATAACACCTATCTCGTTGATTCTAAAGAGAAAGTCACTCACTGCTGAAACTCCTTTTTAGCCCAATTAATAAGTTCTTTTGCATTGTTAGTTGAAATATCAACAGGCCATTTTCTCCAAATATTATCACCCATTTGAAAGGCTCTTCCGCCTACTGCGACTTTTAAGTTACCATCAATAAGTTTGATTTGTTTAACTAAGTTTAAACACTCGATTAAATGTTGAGGCATTGTCACAGATAAAATAATTAAATCAGGTCTTAATGTTTCAATCTTTTTTAAAAGTACTTTTGCTGGAACTGCGGCTCCAAGGTAAAGACTATCCCATCCATTATATTCAAATAAATCAGATATCATTCTCGCTCCCATTTCGTGGAGTTCACTACCAACGCTACATGCAAGCATGCTTAAATTATTCTTCGGGGTTGAGAATATCTTACTGTAAAATTGCGATAATACCATTTGTGTAACTGAAGTCATATAATGTTCTTGATCTACAGTTATCTTATTCTGGTGCCATAGATTTCCAATTTCAATCATTACTTCTTGTAGTATATCAACATAGATATCTTCTAAAGGGATATTAATCTTAGAAATTTCAACGATATAATCAACAGCTTTTTTTGCATCTTCTTCTAGAAGATAGTTTAAGTATGTCTGCTTTACGTTTCCATATTTGCCATCAGAGATTAAGTTCGGATTGTCATTTTTGGAATAATTCTTGGTACTATTAACGGCTTTGTTGATATAAGTTGCGACTTTCTGGTATTTTTCTATAGATAAAAGACTTTCTAGTTCTGATGAAAGTATTTCATAGTGATCTAGCATCTGTTCTTTGATTCTTTGTGGACTAATATCAGGCATTAAACTCATCATTAATTCATATAACCATACTCCGTACTCACCAAAAAGCCTTTGATCATCTAGCTCATAGCTAACCTCAAGGAAAGATAAGTTATAAAGGATATCTTCATACATTTTTTTCTTGCGGTAATCATCATATTCACTTTCAAGTTTGTTATCTAGTAGAAATTGCTTATCATAAATTCTTTTTGCGGCTTGATTAAACGCACTTGATAGATTTGTGTTTAGTAGACTCATATTTAGCCTCCATTATTCTATATAATCCAACTTTATTATATCACTTATAACTATTAATAACATCATCCTTTAATAAATTAGTCAAAACTTTGATAAGTCTACTTTGTTTTTTAAAATAGGTAAATTATTTCTTGTTTCAGTGACTTTGTTCAAATCCAAGTTATATTCGATTATGCCAGGTGATTTTCCAAGTTCATTAATTACCTTACCCAGAGGATCGATAATTAATGAATGTCCATAAGTTTTATATTCGCCGTACGAATCTGCGCTTGGACTACAACCAATCATATAAAGTTGGTTATCAATTGCACGAGCTTTAAAAGTTGTTTGCCAATGCAATGGACCTGTGAAGTCATTAAAAGCTCCAGGAACAAAAATAGCTTTAACCCCTGCACTTGTAAGTTTCTCTGCAAGTAATGGATATCTAATATCAAAACAAATCATTATCCCCATTTTTCCGAATTTTGTTGAGAAAACACCTAGTTTATTACCAGAAGTTAAAGAATCTGCTTCGTTAAAACTTGTTTTATCTGGATAAGTAATTGAAAAAAGGTGAATCTTTTGGTACTTAAAGATGATTTCACCTTTATGATCAAAAATATAGGAACTATTGTAAAGCAATCCTTCTGATTCTTCAGGAATAGAACCACCTACTATATAGGCATTATGAGAAATTGCTAATTGCTTTAAAAATTGGTGAACAGAAGAATTTTCTTTTTGAGCATATCTGGAAAAAGCATCAATTTGATAAGGGCACATAAACATTTCTGGTAGAATAAGAATGTCAAAACTTGATTTTTTTCTTTGTAAAATCAACTTTTGAATGTGTTCGAAAGTATCTTCAATGCTTTCATATACTTTATTTTGGATAACTAGAACTTGCATATCAGCACTCCTTATAGTATAATTTTAACATTTTTTAATTTTTCTGCAAAATTATATTATTATATCATTTTAAGAATCAGTTATTTTAAAGTATAATGAAATAGAGGAAAACAATGGAAAGAATATGTGCAAAATGTCAATATGATAATCTAGAAGGAAAAATTTTAACTCATCATAATTCTGATGTGATTTTTCACGAAGGAGACAAACTTGAATATATTTATTTCATTAACAGTGGTTATGTTAAAATGGCTAGATATTTGGAGAATGGTGATGAAAGAATTATCGGAATACTAGGTCCTGGTGATTATATAGCATTATTAGCTGTGCTTCAAGACAAAGATTATTATCTTGCAACAGCTATAGCTATAACTGAGACGGTTATAAAAAGAATTCCTCAAAAAAGTGTTATTGATTCCTATAACAGATCTAATGATTTTAAAGATAAGTGTTTAAAATGTGCTGTGACTAGATCAAATACTTTTAAGAACTACCTTGTCAACTCTAGTAATACCGATGTTAATCAAAAGATTTTAGATGCTTTATTGATGCTTTATGAAAAATATGGATATTTTGAAGGTAAACTACATTATCTAGATTTACCATTCTCAAAGACTGTATTTGCTAATTTAATTGGAATTAGAAGAGAAACCTTGTCAAGACATCTTAGCCGTCTTCAAGATGAAGGGATTATCAAAGTTCACAAAAATTCTTACTTATTATATTATGTGTGATTCAAATCACATCAAAGAAAACCTCCTAATGTTAGAATTAAATAAACATAGGAGGTTTTTAAATGAGTGAGTTAATAAATAATTCAAAAAAAAGGCAAGAAAAACTAAAAGAACTTATAAAAAAAATTCATCAAGGGTTGCCTTTAAAACAAGCTAAAATCATATTTAAGAATGATTTCCAAGAAATATCTACAGACGAAATCATCGCCTTGGAACAATCTTTGGTTAACGAAGGAATGAAGATTGAAGAAATTCAAAGCCTTTGCGATGTCCACGCAGCTGTTTTTAATCAAAGTATAAATGATATACATAAACCTAAGGATATAACTCAAATACCAGGGCATCCTGCTAAAGTATTCTCTGATGAGAACAAGCAGATAATTAAATTAATTGATGAAGAGATTATTCCTTATTTAGATAAAACTGATAAAACATCTTATCTTTTGCTAAGAATCGGTATCGACAGATTGCTAAATATTTCCAAGCATTATGCTAGAAAAGAGTATTTATTCTTTCCTGCTTTAGAGAAGAAAGGTATAGAGTCTATTCCCAAGGTGATGTGGGGTGTTGACGATGAGATAAGAAAAGATATCAAAAGTATCATAGGAAATCTGAGTGATAAGGATTATGATTTATCTTATATTACTAAAGATATCAAAAGGATGATTGAGAGAGTTAAAGATATGGTAATGAAGGAAGAAAATATTCTCTTACCTAAACTAGTTGATGTTATGGGTTTTTATGATTGGATATTAGCTGATCAAGGAAGTGATGAAATTGGATATTTTCTTGAGAAGCCGAGTGAAAGCTGGAAAGCACGAGAACCAGTTGATGAAGCAGTTGAAGAGTTTGTTGGTGAGACTATTTTAGATGCTGGTTCACTATCTCATGAAGAAGTAAATTCTGTATTAAATACCTTACCATTAGATATGACTTTTGTTGATAAAGAAGGGTATGTCAAATATTTTTCACAAGGTAAGGAAAGAATATTTGATCGACCTAAGACTATAATCGGTCGTCATGTTTCACTTTGTCATCCCCCGCAAAGTGTACACATTGTTGAGGCTATAATTGAAAGCTTTAAGAGTGGAGAAAAAGATCATGAAGACTTCTGGATAAAGATGAAGAGTATGTATGTTTTAATTAGATATTATGCCGTTAGAAATAAACTCGGTGAATATTTGGGAACTCTGGAAGTAACTCAAGATATCTTACCAATTCAAGAAATTTCTGGAGAAAAAAGGTTAATTGCTGAAAAGTGAAATACATATTTGTAGGTTTTGGAACATTATCTTTACTCTTAGGTTTTTTGGGAGTGTTTTTACCAATACTACCGACAACCCCATTTATTCTTTTATCGACATATTTCTATTCAAAATCCTCAACGAAAATCAATGATTCATTTAAGGAATCAAAGATTTACCAAAAGTATTTACATGATTTTGAAAAAGATCGTAGTATGACAAGGAAAAGCAAATGGATATTATTAGTCTTCGTTGATACTATTATGCTTATAAGTTTTATCAGTCTTAATAATTTTTTTCTTAGATTGGTTTTAATCTTTCTTTTTCTTCTTAAACATTGGTATTTCTATAAGTTTATAAAAATTAGAGACAAGTAATATATTTATTTAAAATAACGTTTACATAATGCAAAAACCCTTTCAATAATCTAAATTTAATGTATAATAAAATTGTTGAAAAAGAATGGGTGATAGTATGGAACATATTTATGATTTAATAATTGTAGGAGCAGGACCAGGCGGATTAAGTGCATCAATTTATGCTCAAAGAGCTA
>NPID01014383.1_pt1 | contig 10366 bp, 7 predicted proteins | sample 8637491 | NCBI WGS metagenome assembly NPID01 (sample SAMN07420843, study PRJNA396082) | bioreactor metagenome | isolation source: sample BA6 brine-fed electro-methanogenic bioreactor BA | place: Japan: Kochi | collected 2016-06-14 | reverse complement strand
TACGTAAAAAGGTAAATTATCGTTATATCACCTTTATTCCTCCTGAAGCAAGCATGCAAATAATTTCTTACCTTAAAGAGAGGATGTACGGTAGAAATCAAAATATAAGAATTACAGATTATGAATCTCCCATATTTGTCAAAATCAATGGAGAACATATTGATCGGGACTGCATCGTAACTAATTTTAGAAGGATTGGTTTAGAAGCTGGTTTTAAAAAGAAAAAGGGTGCTTACAGTTTCTGGAGAGCACATGGCCTGCGTAAATACTTTATATCCACCATTATGAATAAATTGGGGGATAAGGTCCTGGCTGATTTTCTGGCAGGGCATAAGATCTCTGATGTGGACCGGGCTTACTGGTACATGGATCCCGAGGATTTGAAAAAAAGGTACCTGAAGGCCCTGCCGTACCTTTCCATTGACCAGGTGAAGGTTAAGACTATTGGTGATGAGAATTACAAAATGGTAGAAAAGATGCACAAAGCCCAGGAAGAGATGAAAAATGATATGTTAAAGACTAAACAGATTTTCGACACTATAAAGGAGCATCCGGAGATTATGAATATACTTGACCAATATACCAATAAATAATTTAATTTATTTTTTCCCTAGCTTTAGAGATTATATTTCCATTTTCTTTTTCATATTCTTTGATGNNAAGGCCAGGAGCAATAATTTTATTGCTGTTTTTTTGTCTAAATATACATGCTGGTGGAATATTTTCTTGTCAGGATTAATTGTTTCTTTTTCTAATTCATTTAAAATATTAATTACATCTTCTGAGTTTATTGTTTTGGCCATGAACACACCTTATTATTAAATTATAAATTATTATTATTTATATTATTTAAACCTATTACAAAATTTTCATACCAATTTGAAAGACAAATAGCAAATTTTATACCATTTATATTCACAATTAATTAATCAGTGTATATTTTAGGTGGAAAGGGGGCTATGTTTTGGCTGCTGAAACTGTTGATTTGACTAAACAATTCAATGTACTTCGAGAAAAACTTTTAGATTTGACCATGAGAAATCAACTACTTAATTTTAGGCCCAGAACTAGAGTTATAAAAGTTGTTGACGAAATAAGTACTGAAATATATGAAATACTCGTTTTAAAAGAAAAATCAATGGAATTCAAACCTAAAAAAGAAAAATTAAATCTTGATAAAGAATTCCAGGAAAAAGAACTAGTTGAATTATCGGAAAAAGAGTCAGACATACTATGGGAATTGCCCTCTCCAAGCAAAGAAGTTGCCGAAAAACATCAAGATAGATATTTACAAACTAATCTTAACTCAAAAGATCTGCAAAAAAGATTATTCAGAATTCATCAGCAAGCTAAAACTGTTTTAGATGAACAGGGTTATAATGTATTATATTTAGCATTAGGAATGTTAGAATGGTGTGAATCTAAGAATGCCATTGCACCAAGGCTGGCCCCTTTAATATTAATTCCAGTTGAACTTAGAAGAACTAAAGTAAAACGCGCATTCAAATTAGAATGGACTAATGATGATATAATTACCAACATATCTTTAAAAGCTAAATTGGAAGAACAGGGAGTTGAAATACCTGATTTTTCAATGCCGGATACTAAGGAAGGCATATTTGATTATTTTAAATCTGTTGAAAAATCTATTTCTTCTAAAAAAAAATGGAAATTAAGGCATGAAATATATCTTGGTTTTTTTAGCTTTACCAAATTTGTAATGTATCAGGATTTAGATCCTTCGAAATGGCCAGATTCAAATTTTGTGAATAATCCTATCATAAACTCAATTTTTAATCCTTCAGAAGAAAATAATTTCAATCTTTTTAATGAAAATGATGTAGATATAAAAATTCCATCAAAAAAGACATTCACAGTATTAGATGCCGATTCATCTCAAATTGCTGCAATTGAGGATGCTAAATCGAAAAAAAATTTAGTGGTAGAGGGCCCTCCAGGAACTGGAAAGTCTCAGACCATTGTAAACCTTATAGCAGAATTAATTGCAATGAATAAAACTGTGCTTTTTGTAAGTGAAAAAATGGCAGCTCTGGAAGTGGTGAAAAATAGAATGGATAATATTGGCTTGGGTGATTATTGCTTAGAGTTGCACAGCAGAAAATCTAACAAAAAAATGGTTTTAAACGAGCTAGAAAGAACATTATCGTCTACTAAGAATAATTTCAAGATTTCTGAAGAGGAATATGATGTACTAGATGATTTAAAATCTGATTTAAATTTAAAGATGGAATTAATACATGAAAATATTAATAAAACAGGTTTTAGTCCTTTTCAATTATTCGGAATGAAAGAAGAAGGATTATTTTACTTTGAACAAAAAAATAAATCTCTTCCTTCTTTTGAAATAAAAAACATTTTAGATTACGATAAGAAGAATCTTGATTCCGCTATTTCAACATTAAATAATTTAATTAAGATTTATAGTAATTTAAAGCCACTCAGTATCTTGAAATATAAATATTCCAATCCTGAGATTATTTTACCTGCTGATCAAGAAGAAATTGGTAATTTAATTCAATATCAACTAAAAAAGCTCAAGAGTTTGAAGAATAATCTTCAAATTTTATCTAAAAAAGCAGGAATTAAAATTCCAAAAAATAAAATCGAGTTTGCCAGTACAGTTGAATTTGCTTTTATGATAGCTGATGCTGAAATAGACGATAAAGAAATATTGGATAGTTCCGAATGGGACCAGGAAAATAATAAAGCATTAGATATTATAAAGAAACTAAAATCCTTCCACGAATATTCTTCTAAATTTCATCTCGAAGCAGTGGATTATGATATAAATAAACTTATTTTAGATTTCAATCCGGTTAGAAAGCGTCTGGATTTATCCAGTAAAAAACTAATGAATAATGAAAGTGGGGCAAAAGAGTCTATAGATTTCTTGCTAAAAGATCTTAATAATTTACAGGAAAATATTGAAAATTTAGATAAATTAACCGGGATAAGTATTCCTAATACTCGATATGAATTAGACGAGTCTCTTGAAATTTCTAAAATCATTTCTGAAACTCCTATTACGGATCAACATGTTTTGAGCAATTCGGAATGGGATGCTACCAATCCAGATGCTAGTAAATTAATCGTATTGTTAAAAGACTTTAAAGAAAAAGATTTGTTTTTGTCTAAATTTACAGAGGATACACTAGAAAGAGATCTCAGTTCTATTCATGAAAGATTTTCTAAACTAATGCATAAAAGATTGAAATTTTTAAGCGGGGATTACAAAAAAAATAAAAAGTTAATTCAATCTCTTTATCTAACTGATTCTCCTGATGAAGATATGGTTCTTTTATCTGATTTGGAGCTTTTAATTAAGTGTAAGGATTTAAAAGGTTCTATTCATGAATCTGAATCCTTGGCCAGGCGTTTATTTGGATCAAAATGGAATGCAGAGAAAACCAATCCTGAAACACTTGAAGAACTATCAAACTGGCTCATTAACTTTAGAACGTTACTAAAAAAGGGAAAAATATCTTCAAAATCAATTGAATCAATTAGTTTAGAAACTAATCATTGGAAAATTAAAGAAATTAGTTCCGCATTAATTGAAAATCTTAAATCAATCGATAATAATTTGAATAGCGCCAAAAAAATTTTTAATTTAAGCTTTCAACCTGATTTCCAATTCATTGAACTAAAGAAAGAGTTTAATGATTTGAAATTTAATTTAAAAAAATACTTAGATATAAGATATGAAATAGCTTCTCTATATGTGGAAAGTGCACCTGATGATGACTTGGCTCTTCTTTCTGATTTGGAGCATTTAATTAAGTGTAAGGATTTAAAAGGTTCTATTCATGAATCTGAATCCTTGGCCAGGCGTTTATTTGGATCAAAATGGAATGCGGAGAAAACGGATCCAGAAGAACTTGAAAAGCTTTCAAAATGGCTCATTAACTTTAGAAAACTATTAAAAGAAGGTAAGATAACTCCTGAAGCTATTGATTTGATTTCCACTGGAACTAAAAAAACAGAAATAAAGGAAGTTGTTGAAACTATTTCAAAAAATTATGAAGAATTTTTAGATGGTTTAAACAAATTAAATAAATTTTTGAATATGGACTATGATTCACTATTCCAACAAGGCTTAGATAGCACAGATTTTGATGAATTCTTGGCTATTTTTGAAAATTTTAATTCAAATTTTAGTAAATTGAATATATGGTCGCAATTCAATTTGATAAAAAATGAGAATAATCCATTAATTAGTCCTATAATAACATTGTTAGAAGAAGATTCTCTAGAAGTTGATGAAATAATACTTGTTCTAAAAGCCAATTTTGCTGAAAATTTTTTAAAAGAGTTATTTGTATTAAAACCTGATTTAATGAATTTTGTTGGTGATTTCCACGAAAGCAAAATTCAGGAATTTGTTAAACTCGATAAAGAATTAATGATTAAAAATAAATTTAGAATTTTAAATAATGTTAATCAGAACATTCCTCAAACATTAATATCATCTCCTAATTCAGAAATAGGTATTTTAAAAAGAGAATTTAATCGAAAAAGAAAACACATGCCTATTCGTCAACTTTTAAATCATTCTGGAGGTTTTATTCAGAAAATCAAACCTTGTTTTATGATGAGTCCCTTATCTATTGCTCAATTTATAGATCCCCAATCTGTAGAGAATATGAAGTTTGATATTATAATTTTTGATGAAGCAAGCCAGGTTAAACCAGAAGATGCTTTGGGAGCTCTTATGAGGGGTAATCAGTTAGTATTAATGGGAGATACTAAGCAGTTACCTCCAACTACATTTTTTGATACTATGATTGAAAGTTCTGAGGAAGAGTACGAACTTTCTTCCTTAGCAGATATTGAGAGTATATTACACTTATGCAAGCCTAGTTTTCCAACTAAAACTCTTAAGTGGCATTATAGGAGTAGGCATGAATCTTTAATTGCTGTTTCCAACCAAGAATTTTATGATAATCAACTGTTTATTTATCCTTCACCCTGTCATAATTCTAAAAATTTAGGTTTAAAATTTGTGCATCTGCAAGATGCTGTTTATGACCGTGGCAGAAGCTCTGTTAATAGATTAGAGGCAGAGATGGTAGTAAAAGCTGCTTTCAGACATTATAATAAATATGGTAACAGTAAAACTTTGGGAATAGGCACTTTTAATATCAAGCAGCAGCAAGCAATCCTCGAAATATTAGAATTAGAATTGAGACAAAATCCTAGCATGGAACGCTATTTTTCAAATAAGGAGAATGAAAGCTTTTTTGTAAAAAATCTTGAAACAATTCAAGGTGATGAGCGTGATGTGATATTTATTAGTGTAGGCTATGGATTTGACCAAAATGGAAAGTTATATAAAAATTTCGGACCTTTAAATCAAGCTGGTGGAGAAAGAAGACTTAATGTATTGGCTAGTCGTGCCAGGGAGAAATGTGTGGTTTTCTCTAATTTCACGTATAGAGATTTGGATATTAGTCCTACTTCTCCCTTTGGACTACAATCATTAAAAATATTCTTAGAATATGCTGAAACAAAAAACCTTAAATCAATTTCAACGCCATTAGAAGAAACTGATTCACCCTTTGAAGATTCAGTATATGAATTTTTAAAAGGTTATGGTTTTGAAGTTCATAAACAAGTAGGATGTGCTGGTTTTCGAATTGATTTAGCTATAATTGATCCAGAAAATAGGGGCAGATATCTATTGGGAATCGAATGTGACGGTGCTATGTATCATAGTTCCAAAGTAGCAAGAGATAGAGATAGGCTACGTCAACAAATTTTAGAAAATTTAGGATGGAAAATATACCGGATATGGTCCACAGACTGGTATCGTAACCGTCCAGAAAGTATCAGAAAGCTTTTAAGTGCAATTGAGAATTCTAAAAATTATAAAATTAGTTCAAGTAGTCTAAAATCTGATGAAGATAATTATTCTAATTTCATTGAAGAAGTAGATGTAGTGGAAATAGAACAACAGGATTATTCCGATATAGATGGTATTGCATGTGATTATGAAATATGTGATTCTTTAGGGGCTAATTGCACAGGAAATTTGTTAGAAAAAGATTCTTTATTCATTCTAGGCCTTATTAAGAATATTGTCGAAATTGAAGGACCGGTGCATATGGATGAAGTTATAAGACGGATTAGAACTTTATGGGGTCTTAAAAGATCAACTCCAAAGTTAAAAAAGACTATTATCAATGCATATTTCTACAATTCTAAAAATAGTGGAATCAGTTGTACTAATGACTTCTTATATTTAAAAGATGGTAAAATTAAGGTTCGTAAAAGGAAAGATAATCCTAAACCTCAAATAAATCTTATATCTGAATCAGAGATTTCTGAGGCTGTGCTTTTAGTATTAAAATATCAACATGCAACTCCTCGTGATGAGGTAGTTACCGCGGTGGCAAGGTTACTTGGTTTTAAATCAACCCGAAAGAATGTAAGTGTAGCTATAGAAAAAATTGTTGATAAGCTATTTAAAGAAAAGAAAATTGTTGAATTACCAAACGGAACAATAAATTTACCTAAATGATATTTAAAAATAAGATACTTTCTTTTTTCTATAAAAACTTATCAATATTGTTTTTTTTATTTTAATTTATTTTCCATAATTTTATAATTATTTAATATTAATTTTAAATATTTTTTTATTATTTTTTAATAGATATTCTTTTATAGTTTTTAATAATAAGTTATAGGTTGATTTGTAATACTCTAGTTTTTTCTTAAAGAGTATGTGGTGTAAATATGGATAAAAAAAATAAAGACCAAATAGAAGAAGGAATGAAAGCCTGGGAGAGATTGTTGAATTGGGCCATGGATGATGAGCCTTTGGTGGATGAAAGATGCCGGGAGGAAGTAGAATGAAAAAGATTCTTATTTCTGCTAAGTGTCTGCCTATTTCTCGAAGGATTATCCGCAATAGCAAGTATACCTATGGTGATGCAGTTGATTATTTTGCCAAGGCCATCACCAATAAGCGAATCTGGATCCAGAATGAAATAAAAATAACCGAGAATCGAATCAGGGCCCTGGAAGCAAAAATTGAAGAAAATAGAATTAAAATCAAGGCTAGAGAGGAGTATATAGAATATCTAAAATTAAAATCCCTACATAAAAGCCAAGAAGAAGAAAATGATCCAGACATTGCCTTAAATAATGCCATAACGAGCATAAAACATATTGCTGATACTTTCAATTGCAGTCCACTGGAAATCGACCAGTTCACTGGTGAGGATACCATTGGTTTTCATGCCAAAAGATGCGGCCTTTCTAGGGCAATGCTTGAAAACTTAATTCTGGAAAGGGAGATTACATGATATCCCAGATTGTATATCCAATAGATACTAACCCTTACCTGGAGAAATATTGTATATACTAAAGCGTATATATTTCTCCCAGGGAGTAAGGTCATCTACAGGGTATATAGTATATACCCTAAGGGTATATACGGCCTATTTTTTAAAAAATTTTTATTTTTTTCTTTTATTTTCGGATTATATTTATTAAATTGTTAATTATTTTTTCTAATATGGCCATTTATTATTAAATTTGTAAAATTTTATCAGAGTATATATGATCTGCCGGGTGATATACAATAACTGTATATATTCTCTCCAGGGAGTAGGGGCATCTACCGGGTATATAGTATATACTCTAAGGGTATATACGGCCAGTTTTTAGGAAGATATTTTCATATTATTTCAAATATCAGATTATGAATGAACAAATAACTAATAATTTAATCGTATTTTTATTTTTATTGAAAATTGTTTAAATATATACGATTTTGTATATAGTATATACAGATCCCGTTATAATACCTTTTTTGAGGTATATACTATTTTATATATACAATGAACTTCTATTATTAAATAATAAAAAATAATGGTGATATTATGACTGAAGAAGAAAAAGTAAGGATTTCTTTTAGTATTAGTAAGTCATTGTTAGATGATTTTGATAAAGTTAGTAAAGATAACGGCCAGGAGGACCGTCAAAGGGCATTAATTGATTTAATTGAAAAAGAAGTGGATAGAAAGAATTAAATTACAATTAACTCGTCTAAGATAAATCATTATATAAAATAATTAATATTGTTTGGATATCAACTTTGGAATTTAGTTACTAGTTTTCAAACTGATATCATTTTTTGGATATCAATTTTCTAAACAAATATTTAGTTTTATTTTTAAAAATAGAAATCTTATCCTTAGTGAAAAGTTATTAAATGATATTATATTAGTTATTTTAGTTAATTAATAGTTCATTAACACACATTAATTGATAAAGTCTATATCAGGAAACCTCATTATAGTAATAAAGGGAGGGAATGTTATTGGTAAAAATTAGAAGTAGGTTTTCAGTTGCATTAGGAATTTTATTGTTTGTTTTTCTACTTTTAGGTCTATTTGTAAGTAATCAAATAGATCTTACTTATATTTATGCACTTTTGTTTTCATTCTTCTTCATTCTAAACGGCTTTGAGGGTAAAACAGCTATAGTTAATATTATATTTGGTTTTGCCCTGTTGATAACTGTTTTTATTTGGTTAATAACCCAAGAAACTTCTTTATCATCTTTTGATGTTATAATCGGTATTATAACTGGAATATTAGCCATAGTATTGGGAACAGCAGTAAGTTTAGGTATCTTATCTGAAAAATGGATAAAAGGTAATCTGGAATAAAAAAAATAAACAATATTTAATGCTGATAACGATTCAATATCTCTATTTTCAGCCATAATAATATAAATTATAAACAAAATTCAACATGATATTTTGGAAATTAATTTTTCCATCCAGTAAAAATTTTATTTTATTTTAATTTTTTATTCTTTTATTATTAATATGATAAAATAAGCTAAAATCAGACATTAAATTAACAATGAGAAAGTTAATTTTATCCTGCATCGAGTCATGATTAGAGTTTTATTAAATGCAAGGATATCTAATTATTTTAATTATATTTAGAGTGCATGCATATCTCCTAAAAGTACCGATTGTGCTAACAAAATAAATAATAATGCATATACTTCAAAATTTAAATTTAAGTAATTCTCTAACATCAATCTCCATCATATTCATTCTAACTCCTCAAAATCTTTTGATATTATTTCAAATTTTATTTTTTACTAAAATAAGAATAATTATATAATTAATTTTTAAATTTTTATAAATAATAATAGAATAAATAATATTAATTCTAATTCTTCCTCTTTTTATAATAAAATTAATAATATTAATTATTTTTTTAATTTAATTGTTAATAATAATTATAATAATAAATAAAATAATTTAGTTTCTTATTTTAATTTTAAATATATTATTAATGGTTTTATTTTTATTTTTAATTATTTTAATTTTCGTTTTTGTGGCGGCTGCTTCTAGTTTTGCGTTAATATTACCGGAAATTTCGCCTGGTTCGTTTTTTGAGCTTTCAGCGGTGGAACTTCTATTAATACAACTACTAATACTCCTGCTGCTGTTACTACGTGGTAGTAAAAGGAGCAGTAATAGTATTTTTAATATTAAAATTTCGACGGCCAAAAGATCAAAAAACGTGTTGGGGCGAAATTTCCGTTATATTAAAAAACCAACATGAATGGGGTGTAAGAGTAAAATAGCCCATAAATCTCTTCAGAGTAATTATGGCCACTTTTAACTAGTTTTCCTATTTTTTGCACGCATAAGTATTTATGATATAATGTCAGTAGAGTAATACTTAACCGAAGGGGGTGTTACCATCTGACCTAAAAAGTAGTACTTAAAGGACCATTAAATTTCTCCTGAAGTTAGGCAACCATTGCCCTGGAGGATAAAAAAAGGCCATTTCAGGGTTCATGTATTTGTATTAGCGGCCTTTTTTTAGATCTCCAGCAGTAAAGACCAGGAGAATATTCCTGAAAATGGCCAATTGCCATAGACGTAATGATAACGAATTTATTTTAATTTCAAAAAATTCACGGGGGTGTATTTTATTGGATTTAGACGTTGAAAATAGACAGAGTTTGAATATTAAACACGAATATGAGTTAATTAATCTTTTCCGGGACCAGAACTTTGAAGCTGCCAGACTACCAGGAGCTGTATCCCGGGCCCCGGATCTAATAGCAGGTGACGGTGAAACAGTGTTCATCTTAAGGGTGAAGGCCACCGGGGGAGAACGAATCGAACTATTTAAAAAGCACGTATGGGACCTGAAAAGGTTTTCTGTGAAGTTAAAGGCCAAACCATTACTGGCCCTGAAATATGAGGGCCAATCTCCCTGGATATTTACCCATTTAAGTGTCTTGGAAGATGATGGTAATAGGTTTGCTATAGGCCTGGAAGAGGCCCGTTTAAAGGGGTTTAAGA
>NPID01002313.1_pt1 | contig 10366 bp, 5 predicted proteins | sample 8637491 | NCBI WGS metagenome assembly NPID01 (sample SAMN07420843, study PRJNA396082) | bioreactor metagenome | isolation source: sample BA6 brine-fed electro-methanogenic bioreactor BA | place: Japan: Kochi | collected 2016-06-14 | reverse complement strand
TCAGCGTGATCTTTATCCATATGGCGCGCCGCTCGCGCCGCATCTGCTGTATTGCTGGACGCGACTCGCCGGTGATTCGATTGTTGTAATCCGCCTGCTCTTTGCGTTTACCGGCATCCTAATCATGCCCCTGATCTTTTATCTGGCACGACTCCTTTTCAGCGATTCCACCCATGCACGTCAGGCGGGCCTGACGGCCATGACGTGCGTCGCCCTGTCGCCGGTCCATATCTTCCATTCACAGGAAGCACGCATGTATGCGCTGGTCTCGCTGTTCGCGCTGCTGTCGGTGATTACACTGCTGCATAGTCTGCGCGACAATGGACGCGGATGGTGGTGGTTGCACTGGGCGGCCAACCTGTGTCTTTTGGCGAGCCAGTATCTTACCGTCTTTATGCTGCCCGTTTCCGGCCTGGTTATATTGCTATGGGAACGACGTTTGTCCGCACGGGTTATGTACTGGTTTTTTGCCCATTCCCTGTTGGTGGTTGCTCTGGCGCTGTGGGTAAGCCAAATCCCCAAACAGCCTGACCATTTGTACAGTTATTATGAAATGCCGACATGGTCCATAATTCTCGCCAACTTTCTCGCCAGCGACAGCACGGTATTATCGGCCAACTCCTTCTTTCCCTCCGCTAGCGCCTGGTGGTGGGCGCCGGAACATATCCGTTATCCTGTCATTGNNATTTTGACGCGTTGCTGGTCTTTCTCACGGTTACGGCGATTGGCGGCGCAGGCCTCCATCTATGGCGTCATGTTCATGATCGCAAATTCAACGGCGTAATTGCCTGGACCCTGTTATCGCTGTGGGCGCTGCTTCCGTTTTTGCTCATGGTGTCGGTTTCCTTGTTGATTCGTCCCATCTACGGTTCGCGCTATGTCATGTATTCCGCCTTTGCCCTATACCTGATGTTGGGCGGTATTCTGACACTTATTGGGCGCCAACGCCTCTACGCGCTGGCAATGGCCGTCATCACGCTGACCTATGGCTACCAGCTGAGTCTTGCCCTGCCCGCCCAGACCCGCGCCGCCTGGCGTCAGACATTCGAACAGGTGTACGCGACGTCCGACGCGCAAGCGGTTATATTGCTCGAAGACCCCTTCTGGCTGCCCGTCATGACGGCCAACCTCGATAAACCGCCGCCCCTGCCCATTGTGGCGGCGTTTCAACGGGATACCTTATGTGACGCCGCCGAGTTGCTGGCCTCCCATTCACAAAACAACCAGGAACCTGTTCCGGACATCTGGGTATTATTGGTACTTACGACGGATTTTGACGAGACGCCGTTTATTGAATGTCTGGGCCATCATGGTTTGGTTTATGAAAGGACCTTTTATTCCGGCGACCGGCGTTTGGCGTTGTACCGTGTTGCCAACGCAAGCAGCACATTGCCGCAACCGGTTGCCGAAGACACACATAACGAATTCGACGGGATAATCGCTGCATTATCGAAGAAAACAAGCCTTTTGCCGGACGCGCTGAGCAACACCCTGCGTTTCGCTCCAGACCGGGAGGCAGGCCTCTGGCTGCGTCTGGGGGTCGCTTTCGCACAATACGGGCATCACGACTGGGCCGAGGTTGCGTTTGTCAAGGCAGTGCAAGAACATCTGGGCGCTTTGTACTGGCTGTATGACGCCGCTGACGCGCTGGAGACGCCGCTGGAACCTGTGGGTATGTCCGCAACCGCTCTTGCGACTGATATGAATAACCACGACCTTTGTGAACGCATGACAAGCTACTTGCCCACGGCCTATTATAGCGGCAATCAGGACCGGCTTGCCGCGCTCGGTCGCGCGGCAATAGCGCGCGTCGAGGACTGTATGTTCGGTTATGCCTGTCTGGGTCTGGCCGAACATATGGCAGAAGAACATGAGACGGCTATTCCATGGTTTGAACAGGCCTATGCCCAAGGGGCTATACCGCCTCCAGAAGTAATCGAAGCGTACGGCATTTCACTTCTGGAAACAGGCAACGCGAATAAAGCGCGGACAATTCTTGAAGAAGGAACTATTTTGTGGCCAGAACACCCCTGGCTGAAAATTCGCCTGACAACCGCATATGCGGCACTAAACAACCATGCGGATGCGGCCGCCTTATTGCGCGAGATACGCCAGACTTTGCCCCATGACGCGTATGTCGCATATTTACTACTCAGCAGTCTACTGGAACTTGGCGCCTATGCGGAGGCGAAGTCTCTGGCCGCCCTTCCTGAATTGGCCGCCAGCAATGACATTTGGGTGTGGGCGGCACGCTGGCGCGCTTTCGCCGGCGCCGGCGACGACAATGAAGCGGCAATATTACTAAAAAAAATCAGCAATTCGCACCAAGAGTTACAGCCATTGTACAATTACCTTTATGCGACGCCAAATCACAGATTAGCATTTGACGAACTTCTACGTCTTGAAAACGACGATACGCCGATAGTGCCAGAGTTNNCGCTTGCGCGTAAACTTCCGGGGAATAGATGGAAGCACAGAGACGTTTACTCTCAAAACTCAAAACTCAACCAGAAAGGTAATCCTATGGCAGACGGAAATCGTTTTTCAGCGGACATGCCGGTAGCAGATGCAATGGCTTTGCATCCACGCGCGGCGGAAGTGTTTGCAGCATTTCATCTGGGCGGATGCGCCCATTGTCACATCAACGCTTACGAGACCATCGAGCAGGTATGCAACGCCTATGGCGTGGATGTGAATGTATTGCTGGAAGTACTTGAGGGCCTTTTTACCGATGAAGCCGCCTCAAAGGCCTGAAGCTTATCGAAACAGCAATTGACCTGCGGCCGTAACGGCGACGCAGGTCAATTGTTTATGCAAAGGCAATGCAAATGCGCGAGTCCCTTATTTCGAGCACGTGACGCCCCATTTTGGTCTCGATAAGCAATGCGCCTTCAATACGTGTCGGCATAACGGTTGCGCGAATTTCGAGTTTAGCGCCAGCCGACCAGACAACATTATCGAGGCGGATGATAGGGCTTTCTGCTGAAGCGGTCGCAATTATTGCCGCTGATACCTCTGTGAGGCGATTTACATAAGGCATGTCCATAGGCGTTAGCGGCGCAACAACGATAACCAGCGGCGAGAGCCAGGTATTACGCACGGGGCCTATGTCAAGGCGCCCGTCACGCATACTTGCCGCAGCGTTGCGCACTTGCCATTTAACGCCTTCATGACGCATCAGCCAGGTCAAACGGCCACTGTTTCCGGCGCGACACGTTACAACTTCACGCGCAGTTTCTGCCGGATGCGCAACGAGGGGTTCAAATGCTTTTGTTTCAAGCGCGCTGGAAAAATCATAGCCCTTGTCGTCTATCAATACCATAGGCGGCCCGGCGGCCAACCCGGCAATCTGTAATACCGCGCGCGTCAACACAATATCATCGGGGGCGTCGCTGAATTCGTGCTCGACCATTAGATGCGTCATAATATCGAGGGCGGTATCGCCATAGATGTTTTCCGTGTTATCCAGGGCCGGTATATCCATGGTATATACAAGGGTCTGGTTCCCTTCGCGCAGCGTTTCTGTCATGGCCGGCGTGGTATGGAGCAACCGACCGTTGCTGTCGTGCATCTTGCCGCGCAGCAATACGTTGCCGCCCGCGACAGAACAATCAAACGTCACGTGATAGACATAGGAACGCCCTGGCGCGCAACGATAGTAGGCGACCTCGCCGTGATTAGCGCGGGGAACCGTCACCACATGCCGTCTTGCGCCGTCTTCACGATACAAGAGACGCACCCCGGTGTTTTCCCATCGCCATGATGCGCCCGGCCCTTTTACATCACTACCCATAAGCATTTTCTGCGGCGCGCGCCACGCTTCGTCCCCACGCGCGGCATAGAGCATGAAATCGGGGTCGTCGTTAAAATCAGGCGCGTCGGCACGGGCACTATACNNACAGCGTGCGTGTCGCATTCGCGCCCACAAAATGGTGATAGACCGGAACGCGTTGCCCATCGCGCATGCCGCCATAACCGAAGCAACAGGCCGGCGTCGCATCAGGATCAAGGGAGGTCTCACACGCTACAGCGCCGGATACGCCGTCAATGCCGGCCGCGTCAAGATAAACGTCTCGGTCCGCGCTGAACGAACGTACGTTCAAGCCTTCTGGCGTCACTTCGAAATAGATGCCGCCCAATCCATGGGAACCTTCCGGCGCCTGACGGCTCGGATCGAAACCGCCAATACGCCCATTAGAGACATGGAGCAGCCCATGGTGGCGCACCACCTCGTAATTGTGATTATGACCATGCATCCAGGCGATTACTTGTGAATGTTTAGAAAAAAGCGCCATCAAGGCCTCTCCGTTCACCACGCCCCGATACCCCTCCTCATAGGGGCCGGTCGCGCCAATGAAATTATTGTGGGAGAGGATGATTGTAGTTTTGTCATGATGCACTTCCAGATCAAGCGCAAGCCACTCGAGCGTTTCTCGCGTCACATAAATCGCACGCACCATCTCGGGGAGCGATACAAAATGGACGCCCTTGAGATCAAAACTATAATACGGACGACATGAAAGACTGCCCAGACGACAACAGCGCTCCTCATGATCGCCCTCGGCGCCGCCGATAATTTCGTGATTACCGGGCACATATAAAAAGGGCAACGGCCCAGACCCATTGGCGATAATATCCGTCCAATTCCCGCGCGCCGTATCGCCGTCGGCGCCCCGCAAGTTGCCATGATACGCGTCGCCCGTATCAATCAGGAGGTCCAGGTCTGGAAATCGGCCGAGAATGCGGTGCATCGCCTGTCGTTGCTTTTCAGCCGTCGGTTGCTGTTCGTTTTCCCAGCCGAAATGCGCGTCCGACACAATAAACCCGGTCAATTTCCTTTTTGAATTCGCTGCGGCCGTTGTTGACGTCACAAGCGAATTTCCAGCCAGAAACAGTGACGCCGCGGAGATATGTTGAATAAAAGTTCTTCGTTTCACTGTAAGTTTTCTGTCGTATTCTTTATGGAGGCGTTTCGCCACATACCCTAACGCGCCCGTCTGCGCGAACGACCAAACGTAGCACTAAAATCATGGGACGCCGCGCAAGCATGAACCAGAAAAAAAAGTCGCCGTGTAGTTTGTTTGCGATTACGCTGCGAACAGGCGCGGACAGGAATCCACGCCCACGGAGAACAAGTTCTTGTTATTTTATCGGCTACGAGTCGATAACACACTAAATCCATGGGCGAGAAATGGTCATGCCCCATGGTAATAGCGGTCCACGATTTTTATGTCTGCTTACGAAACCCAAAGGGGTTGGTGAAGGTAGTGCCGCCTTCCGCCACAATTTCCACCCGTACATAGGGGGCTGGCATACTGACGGCATGATAAGCCAATTGTGGGCCGGTGTGTATCACTTCCCCTCCGGAAATCCACGCATACGCACTGTCTGGAAGAGAAATACCATCTACAGAAGAATGAACCTCCAGCGTATGGGCGGCTTTGTCATGATTTATTGAAGTAATGCTCGGCGGATCGGCATTGGATTGCGGGCCGGTTTCAGGAACACGTCGGGTAGCAAAATAAAACGCGCCCTGAACCAGCGCTTCCCGTATGGCCTGGGCCTCTCGGCTGGCGCTCAGGAACATCACGTAGTCGCTGCCGAAGTGGTCCTTGGAGTGCATGTAGTCTGTGTTCACACCCCATATCGGTCGGTCAGGCATTAATTCACCGAGCAAACGGTCCCAGAGCATACGGTCCAGCGGATAGCGATAGAGCGGCTCGGAGGCGTTCGAAATTTCCGTCGCCACGAGGTGGGGGTAACGCGTAAATAACGCAATATACTTTTCCAACACCTCGGCAGGAATCTCGCCGGGGCGCACGCTTGCGTCAAGAAAACGCCGCAGGCGCGACGCATCGCTGTATTCCGGTTCCCAATGCATGGCCGGATGACATAGTATCGCCACGCCGCCCGCGTCCGCCACGCCCGCGATAGCGGCGTCCAAATCTTCCGCCTCGGTCTCGTATTCACAAAACAGACTTAGTGTGTGGTGATGGCGAGACAGTTCATTGCCGGGAAGGGCAGTCATACCAAGATTCCCAGGCAACCGCTCAAATTTTTCCCAAGGCCAGGTGCATTTATTGTGGTCAGTAAGCGCAAGAATACTGTATCCATGGTCCCGATACATATCCATGACCCGTGCCGGCTCGAACTGGCCGTCGCTTTGCGTGGTGTGGGTATGAAGATTCCCTTTGTATTGTTGAATCTCCGCCCACGCAATGCCTTCATAGGGATTGACAACCAGTATCATTTGTTCCGCTCCAGCAGGCGCAGTGCCTGAAAATACCACTACCGCAAACAATACAACCGTTGTATTTGCACTAAAGATAGGCAGTAAGCCTGAAAATGGCGTCCATCTCATAGTGTTCTCCTTTCATCATGGAAATTCGTCATGGTCCTGCGCTTATCTTATTAAACAAAACACCCCCCGGGAATAATGCCTGAGTACCGCAAAATCCATTTTTGAATCGTCCCAGAATTAAACGCCGGAATCTCGAACATCGAGGCAGGACCTGTATTTGATATTCAATCAGTGGTGAGATGATAATGATACTTGTGCGAGGAATTCAAAAATGTATTCCTGCCATGACAGGTTGTTCAATTCCCTGTTACATACGACGAGGACAAACCCACGCAGATTCTATCGCAGACGCCATTGTTTTTTTAGACTGAACTTGACATTAAGGCGCTTAATGTTAGATAATAAACAATGTGACATCTAACAGTTTTGTCCATCATGGTTATGTGCAAGGAAGAAAGCGCGTGGCAACTCCACGCAGGAGATGTGAACCATGTTCATCCTTCTATTATTAGGGCTTGGCGGGTTGATTTTGACGGGCAGTGTTTGCGGCATTGTCGCCATGTTCCGGCTGCGCCGCCATGAGAGCACCCTGACGCTACTGCATGACGAGAACGCGCACTTACGCGCCGATCTGAAGCTCATCTTCCGACTAATAAATGGAGAAACGCCATCGCTGCATCTCCCATCAACAGTCGGTACATGTGATATGCAGTCAGCGGATACCGAACCGCCGCCGGTATCGGGGCCTGAGCAATCCATAGCGCCTGAACCGGTCCTGCAAGAACCAGACGCCCTTCAACGCGGAACAGCCGATTCAACGTCTCCCAGTCACACTACGACGCCGCCTGTTTCATTTGAGTTTCTTTTGGGCACGCGCTGGATCATCTGGTTGGGTGCGCTCATTTTCCTGGGCGGCGTTGCGCTTGCCCTGAAATATTCGTATGACAACAACCTGATCGGCCCGACGGGTCGCCTGATGATTGGGGCCGCGACCGGCATTGCCGCGTTGTGCGTGGGTGAGTACTATTGGAACCGACGGCTGGTTATCCCCTTTCAGGCGTTTACCGGCGCCGGTCTGGCAACCTTCTACCTCTGCATTTTCTTTTCCTTTCAGATATACAATATTTTCGGCGCCGGAATGGCAATGTCGCTGGCCGTCTGCATCACAGGGCTTGCGATATTTCTCGCGGTGGTACATAATGCCCTGCCCATCGCGCTGCTCGCCGTGGCAGGCGGTTACATGAGTCCCATATTTCTGTCCAGCGGACAAAACGCGCCCTGGACACTATTCACCTACATTGCACTGCTAAATCTTGTGGCCCTTGGCGCGGCGTTCTTCCGACGCTGGCGTATCCTGGACCTGTTTTGCCTGCTGTGTACCGGGGTTTTGTATCAACTCTGGCACGTCAATTATTACAGTTATCCCGACCAGATGGCGCCCGCGCTGACATTCATCACATTGTTCTACCTGATGTTTATGATAACGCCCATGATGTACGGGCTTGTCCGCGGTATCCCCGAGGATTTGCGCAGTGTAACCCTGTTGCTTTCCAACACCCTGCTCTGGTTGTTTTCGTATTACAACGTTTTATTTGAAAACCATCGTCATAATCTGGGCTTCATCGTCCTGGCCCAGGCAATCTTGACGTTCGGTTTATATCGGCTCTGGATACGACAGGTTAAAGAAGAAACCAGGGTGGCTAAATCCCTGCTTGCGATTACCCTATCCCTGTTGATACTGGTGGTTCCGCTGCAGCTGCGGTTCCATACTGTCGCCGTCACATGGGCCATTCAGGGCGTTCTTCTTCTCTGGTTGAGTTATCGCTTCAAGAACATCCTCTGCCGCATTGGCGGCGTGACGGCGCTCGCACTCGCTGTTGTCGCGCTCGAGGTGCAACTGCCTTTGCATACGCGGCCCTTCACACCAGTATTCAACGGGCCTTTCGGCGCATGGCTCTTTGTCTCTTTGTGCCTGACAGGCGCGGCAATTGTGGCGCGCCGCTGCACATTAAAGGAGTCCAAGAGCCCTCCGTTGCTTGTCATGGGATTTTCCATAGCGGCCCTCGCGCTACTGTGCCAGATGGTGACAATGGAGACATTTCTATACTGGCGTCTGGACGGCCGAGACAATTGGTTCGCGAACATGTCCGACTCCATGATACTTTTGTGGACGCTAGTCCCCGTGCTTCTGACGGCAGGCGCCTGGCGCATGCGAAAGGCAGAGTTAGTATTGCTCGCCCAAGCCGTGTATATCGTGGCGCTCATTATGTTTCTATACAGTTTAACCGGGCTCAACAATCGCGATGAGCGGCTCTTGATCAATCTTTATTTTGTGCCGCGACTTGTATTTATTATTGCGCTCTGGAAGAGCATCTCCCTGTTCGGCCAGGTCCCCTGGAAAGAAAACGACTTGCATCCGTTACTTTTCCGGCAACGACCGGTACGCATTAACTGGGCGCTTGAACTGGCCGGTCATGGCGCCCTGGCGCTTTTGTGTTTTGCGGAACTGATACGCTGGGGTCAGGGATCGCCGCTGATATCAAGGGACATGGCCGTTGGCGTCATCTCAGCGGTTTGGGCTCTTCATGCTTGCGCCCTTATCTGGCATGGACTCGCTTCACGACAGCGATTTCGGCGCTATGCCGGGTTCTTGCTTTTTGCCTTGGCCACCTGTAAAACCATCTTGGTGGACACCTTTAATCTGGAGGCGGCCCATCGTATTGTCTCATGGCTGGGCATCGGCATGTTGCTCGTTGTCGCCGCGCTGTTGTATCAGCGTTACAGCACCCTGTTTCTTGCCGAGAATGAAACAGAAGAGGGCAACGGAAGGAAGAAGCGCCTATGACGGAACTTCGAGCGACACGACCTGTCGGAATTTCTATTCAACACCCATGTTGGCGCATCATGCGCTTAAGTACGCGAGGCTCCGGGTGTTCATGACACCCCCTGCCTAATTCAGAAAAATATCGCCATTAACCGTTTCCAGCCTCACAGTGTATGTTTCCTCATTCAGGCGTCCAAAAAATTCCTGCAAGTCCCGGGCAATAGCGCCGGACATGGGCAGCGAACTCTGTATTCTCCCTTGTACGGACTTTACGTTTATTGCCGCGTCCGATTCCGGCGCGATGAATACATTCAGGTTGCCGTCTTCGACGAGGATGTCCAAGTCGCCCTGGATGGGTTCGATGCATAGCAGCCGCACATCACCGCTCCGGTGTCGTACATTGACGTTGCCATGGGGCGCATCAATATAGGTGCGTCCCTCGGTCGCGCTTACGCGCACATCACCGTATATCTTCTCCAGCGTGACCGCCCCATAGCGAACACTTGTTTCAATTGGCCCCGAGCAATCACGTGCGGTAACAGCGCCGTTGGCGTTGTTGACAATTACAGGCCCCTTGATGTGTTCAAACGACACATCGCCCTTGTACTGCGCCACCTCAAGCCCGGCGCCCAGACCGTCAATCACCGTTACGCCTTCACGGGCGCTTAGGGCAACCGGTATTTCGCGTGGGCATTGTATATGTAAATCCACCCGGTACGCCTCGCAATCGAAAACAGACATGTCCTGATTGGTATAGGTCCGTATCCGGATTTGGCCGTCCTCACGGCTCACCGCCAACACCAGGGCGTCCAATGCGTCCATAGCTGAGGACGGGGACGGGGTCCATACAACCCGCGTTGCTTCGATCGCTATTTCTTCCACGTCCGCGCCTTCAATGCGCACATTGCCAGGCATGCATTCAATTTCCAGCGCATCGCCTTCCATGACCGCAATAGACTCCATGCGCGTATCGTTGAAGGGTTTACGCTCGCCGCTGATGCGCGCCGAGGCGTCCGAGGCGTGTCCCTCGACAGCAACCAATACTTCGCTGAACGCCGCCTGAACGGTGATGCGCTGTTCGGATTCCGTATTCGGATGGCGCGCAGTCAATTGCTGTCCGCGCAACGTTCGCGTTACATCAAGGTCGGATTCGAGCCGGCCATACAGCACGGTGGCGGAAAAATCCGGATTCGCGTCGGGAGGCAGCACGATATGCACCCGTCCGCTGTCGCTGTTCAGGT
>NPID01000180.1_pt1 | contig 10377 bp, 7 predicted proteins | sample 8637491 | NCBI WGS metagenome assembly NPID01 (sample SAMN07420843, study PRJNA396082) | bioreactor metagenome | isolation source: sample BA6 brine-fed electro-methanogenic bioreactor BA | place: Japan: Kochi | collected 2016-06-14 | reverse complement strand
GCCATCTCGCCACCCAGGGCATCGATTTCCTTAACCAGATGCCCCTTGGCCAGACCACCGATCGCCGGGTTGCACGACATCTGGGCCACCGCGTCAAGACTGAGATTCAACAAAAGAGTCCGACACCCCATCCGGGCCGCAGCGAGGGCCGCTTCACACCCTGCGTGACCCGCCCCCACCACGATTACCTGATATTTTTTTCCATAGGTGGACATATGCGCCGTCCTTATCGCTCCCTGCGGACGTCCCCCCCAAAAAAAGGAAGACTAAATGTTTTTACACACTTCTTTCTCTATAAAAACAACCACTTAAGCCTTATGTTTCACGTGAAACATTATTTCTACTTTCCGATACAAAAACGCAGAAAGATTCGCTCAAGAATATCATCGGGAGTCGTGTCTCCGGTAATTTGACCCAGAGCATCGAGAGCTTCCCGCAACTCAAAGGCCAAAAATTCGCTGGACGAGCCGGCTTGCATGGCCTGGGAAAACCTCTCGAGAGACGTCCGGCAGCGAATCAATGCCTCTCGGTGCCTCCGATCGGAAACCATAATCGACTCCCTGCCCTCGCCCCTGGTGTCATCTAGAAAAAAGCTAACGATCATCTGTCGAAGATTGTCTAGCCCTCGACCGGTATGGGCGGAGATCGGGGCGACAGGGAGCCCCCCAAAAAAGGGGTCAAGCGGTTCGCAACCGATATCAATCTTATTGACAACCAATACCACTCGTGAATCTCGACATATTTCAAGGGCCTGAAGATCTTCGTTATGGGTGGGAACGCTGCCATCAACTACCAGGAGGACCAAATCAGCACTCTCGGCTTTGCCCCGCGCCCGCCGTACCCCTTCGGATTCGACAGGGTCCAGGCTATCGCGAATCCCAGCAGTATCGATCAGCCGGAGAGGAATCCCGCCTAGCACGAGATTCTCTTCGATAGTATCCCTGGTCGTCCCGGCAATATCGGTGACAATCGCACGGGTTTCTCCCAGCAGGGCGTTAAGCAATGAGCTTTTGCCGACGTTGGGCCGGCCAAGAATAAGCACCGCCAGCCCTTCCCGCAGGATGCGGCCGGAATCGAAGGTTTCAATCAGCGCCGAGATTTCTTGAGTCACGCTGTCGACGGAGGAAAGAAGGCGGTTCTGAACGGGAGTTTCAATGTCTTCTTCGGGAAAATCGACATGGGCCTCGATCAGAGCAAGGATATCAGCGAGTTGATCCCGAAATCGAAAAAGAGTTGAAGAGAGTCTGCCTTCCAGTTGTCCGAGGGCCATCTTGCCGGCAGATTCAGATCTGGCCCTGATCAGATCAATAACGGCTTCAGCCTGGGTAAGATCAATCCGTCCATTCAAAAAGGCCCGCAGGGTAAATTCCCCTGGCCGGGCCAGACGAGCCCCACCATCGATAAGACAATCCAGAATCCGCCTTTGGCTGAGGCTGCCGCCATGACAGTGAACCTCAGCCACGTCTTCCCGGGTATAGGATTTCGGCCCCCTCATGATCACGACCATCACCTCATCGATAACCTCCCTATCGGCGGCCAGGAAATGTCCGTAATACAGGCGGTGGGATTCAAAATATCTTGTTCGGGAGAAGGGGCGAAAGAACCCGGAGATAAGTTCTTCAGCCCGGGCGCCCGAAATGCGAACGATGCCGATACCTCCCTCACCGGGGGCAGTCGCTGGTGCGGCAATGGTCTCCTGGGTATCCACAGCTGTATCCTCGGGCCGAAAAATGACGCGTCAGCAGAAAGGCTTGCTGAACCGCTTCGAAACTGATGGCGGCTTCCTATTCCGGATTGTCGGCTGCGTATCAAGAAGGGGAAAGGACGGGTATCGGTACTTTTAAAAAAACGGTGACAACTCCAACAATACCCAAACAATCGAACGAAACGCAGATAACCCAGCCCCAATACCGGTCGAAGTGCACGAAAAGAGTCCAGTTTAGCATCAACGGCTTCCCCTAGGAAGGAAGCCGTCAAAGATGCTTATTGAGCGTATATGAAGTTACTCCTTCAGGCCTTGCGATGAATGAAGTATTGCTGAAGGATGGTTAAAAGATTATTAACCAGCCAGTAGATAACCAGACCGGAAGGGAAGTTCAGAAAAAGGAAAGTGAAGACGACCGGCATCAACATAAACATCTTAGCCTGAGTCGGATCCATGGTGCTGGGTGTCATCTTCTGTTGAATAAACATGGTGCCCCCCATGATGAGGGGAGTAATGTAGTAAGGATCCTTGGTGGAAAGATCAGTAATCCAGAGAGCGAATGGCGCATGGCGCAGCTCAATGGTATCCAACAGGACCTTGTAGAGGGCAAAGAAGACCGGTATCTGAATGATCATGGGAAGACAGCCACCCAAGGGGTTGACCCGATTTTCTTTGTAAAGCTGCATCAGCTCCATGTTAAGCCGCTGTTTATCGTTTTTGTATTTTTCCCGGACCTTTTGCATTTCCGGTTGCAGCTTCTGCATGGCCTTCATGGAACTATAACTTTTCTGGGTCAGGGGCCAGAAGAGTAATTTAATGATAACAGTCAGCAGAATGATGGCAACGCCATAATTCCCGAAAAAGGAGTAGAAAAATTTGAGAACGTGCAGAAGGGGTTTGGCCAGAACCGAAAAAAAGCCGAAATCAATCGCTTTGGCCAGCTGGTAATTAACGGTTTTGAGAATGTCGAGATCTCGAGGACCGAAATAAAGTAGGTATTTAAAACTGACGGTTTCTCCTGGCTGAATCGTCCGGTAGGGGGACGCAAAAAGGTTTTCAACCAGACTCCCGGAATTGGAAACTTGAATTTTTTCCGCCGCATCATCGAGGGGCACGGCAGCGCTGATGAAATATTTGGTTTCAAAGGCACTCCAGACCGCACCGCTGTAGGTCTTGACCCCTTCTTGAAGAAGGTCCGCAGGCTTGGGAGTATCAATTTTTTCGCCTACCAGGGTGACGGGGCCCTTGTGTTCGAATCGATCTCCCTCCATGGACTCATCCCAGGGATGGACAAGAGCAAAATCCACATTGCCACGGACCGCGGTACTGCCCTGGTTAGTGACCCGAATGACCAGATCAAAGGCATAGGTATTACCGGTGAAGGTATATACTTTTTCTACCGTCAGCCCGCTGGGTGTCCGGGTAGAGAAAACCACTGTCCGGGACTGGTCCCCGACCACGGTCATTTGGTCCTGGTCGGTGGAAATGGCGTAAAGCCTGTCGGATTCAATGGCCAAACCATCGGTGCCGGAAGTTTTAAGGGAACCAAGGCGCTCGTCACTGACATCGATCAAAGCGATATTGGCAGAATCGGCATCAGGGCTTTTCTGGTAATGTTTCAACTCGAACTGCAGAAGCCGGGCACCGCTATTGCTGAAAACCGCTTTATAGAAATCGGTTTCAACCTGGAGTTGCCGAAGATCTCCCGCCACAGGGGGAGCAGGAACGAGGGACTCGGCGGCTTCCACCGGCTTGGGAGCGGGCTGCAAATCGGCTTGGGGTGTTGCCACCTCGGCTACCGGAACCCTGGCCTCATTTTCAGGAGTTTGTTGAGGGGGGAAAAGCTGGGTAAAGCCCAACCAGACGGCGAGCATAAGTACCAGCGCAATAATAGTATTTTTGTTTTCCATGACAAGCTCCGAACCGGAAACAGAATTCAGACCCCCTATTTTACGGGGTCGTATCCTCCAGGGTGAAAGGGATGACAGCGGCCGACCCTGCTCAGACTCATTAAAGAACCTCTCAGGACTCCATGTTTTTCAATAGCCTGACGTGCATAGCAGGAACAGCTGGGATAAAACCGACAGGAAGGTGGCTTAAGCGGGGAAATGAAGTTCTGATAGAAGAAAATCAGACCGATAAAGATTGTTTTAAACATTCCTTAACCCGGATCAGGAACCCACCATAAGAGATTTGAGTTCTTCGCACAGCTCTGAAAATCCGATGTCCGAAGCGCCTTTTTTGGCGATTATGGAAAGATCGAGGTGCCGGGGCAACAGCTGGTAGTGGTTCCGGAAGAATTCCCGAATCAGTCGCTTAACGCGGTTGCGTTGAACGGCCCCGCCGACTTTCCGGCTAACGGTAATGCCGAGCCGGGTAGGGCCGCTGCTGCGATTCAGAAAGATTATTATGAAATGGGGAGTATGTCGCTTTGTCCCTTTTGCCCAGGCGAGGTTGAAATCCCGCCGACAGCGAAGACGCAGGGCGGGAGAAAAACAATACCGCTCCCCATTTATTTCCGACAAGACGGGTTACATCACTTGGTGGGAATGGTAACGGCCAGATTCTTCCTACCGCGACTCCGACGCCGCTTGATAACCGTCCGACCGCTTTTGGTCTGCATCCGCTTGCGGAAACCATGGGTTCTTTTTCTGCGAATACGACTGGGCTGATAAGTCCGTTTCATTTTCCATTATCTCCTGTTTACGTTCTCATCTTCTGGATGGAAGAGTTTTTTTTAGCAAAGAACATCTTTAAACATATTTACATCTCGTTGTCAAGAGACAAAACCATTTCCGGAATCCTTCCCCGGTTATCGGAAGGATTCCGGAAAACCAGAAATTTGTTGCAAACGGGGGGGTACCTCTGATAGCTTAGAGTGTCTGACTTTGCTTTTCTGGAACGGGACTAAAGCCCGCCAAACCACCGGAAGTTTTTATATCCACAGATGTTTATAACCTTGTGGATATTTTCTTAATCCCGGTCTGAACGGATTCCCGGTCATTTTCCGAATCTCGTATGAATAAACTTTGGCAGGAAACCCTCGCTCATCTTGAGCAGACATTAAATCCTCAACACTTCAGCACTTGGATTAAATCGATTCATTTTGTTGGAATTGATAAGGATCTGGTGCGTCTTGAAGTTCCCAACCGGTTCGTTCACGATTGGATAAGAGATCATTACATTCCATTAATCCAGGAGACTCTTTCGCAAATTGGCGCCGTCGCCTACCGTATTCAACTCGATATCGGCCAGCGTCAATCCGCCAGTCCGTTGGAACCGGTTACAACGCAGCCGGTTCCCAGCAAATCTCCTGAGGTCCCCCCCCATGAGGTTTCCCAGCTCAGGGACGGCAGTGGTGTTTTCGGCCTTAACAGCAAGTACGTCTTCGAAGAATTTGTCTCCGGTTCTTCCAACCAGTTCGCCTTTGCGGCTGCCATGGCAGTAGCCAACAATCCGGCCACCACTTATAATCCATTATTCATTTATGGGGGGGTCGGCCTGGGCAAAACTCACCTGATCAACGCGGTAGGCAATGCCATTCATCATAAAAATCCGGAGATGCGGGTCTGTTACTACACCTCCGAAAAATTTATGAACGAACTGATCAACTCTCTCCGTTATGCCAAAATGGACGAGTTTCGCAACAAATTCCGATCCATGGACGTTCTCCTGATCGATGATGTGCAGTTCATCGCCGGCAAGGAGCGTACTCAGGAAGAGTTTTTTCACACCTTCAATGCCCTTTACGAATCCCATAAACAGATCGTCGTCACCTCGGACAAATTTCCCAAGGAAATTCCTGGCCTGGAAGAACGCCTCCGTTCGCGTTTCGAATGGGGACTGATTGCCGATATTCAATCGCCGGATGTGGAAACCAAACAAGCCATCCTGAAAATGAAGGCGGAGCAAAATGGCATTACCCTACCGGAGGAAGTAGCCCTGTTCCTCGCCAATTCAGTCACGAGCAACGTCCGTGAGCTGGAAGGTTATCTGATCCGCATCGGCGCCTACGCGAGCCTGACCTCCACCCCGGTTTCCCTGGCCATGGCCAAAGAAGTCCTAAAGGACATCCTGGTGGAAAAAAATCGCGAGCTCACCGTTGAGGAAATTATCAAGGCCGTTGCCGCCCATTCCAATGTCCGGGTAGCCGACATTAAATCATCCAAGCGCTTAAAAGCCCTGGTGCTGCCCCGTCAGATAGCGATGTATCTGGCTCGCCAGTTAACCTCCTGTTCCTATCCGGAGATAGGTGACCGTTTCGGAGGCAAGGATCATTCAACCATTATTCACGCGATCAAGAAGATTGAACGGCAAATGGAGGAGGACTTCCAACTCCGTTCCACCGTTAATACTTTAAAAAACTCCCTAACAAATTAAATTTTCAGATCTTTTATCGCTACAGCTGTTTTTTTTTCCCCTGTGGACGAACTCGGGAGCTCGCTGGGGACGAATCCTGAATAACCTGCTTATCCCCAAACAGCCCTTTTTCGGCAACAACCTGCCAAGGATTTCCCCAACACCCGAGGGGCCTGTTTTAAAAAGGAAAAAGGGCGATATCCACTTTTCCACAGGCAATGACTACTATCTACTAAAAAAGATTTAAAAACCTAATAAAAGCAGACCCTGTGAACAGGAGGCCACATGCAATTCACCATCGAAAAAGAGGTATTTCTCAAGGGACTGGCCCGTATCCAGGGGGTGGTCGAAAAACGCAATACAATTCCCATTCTCTCAAATGTCCTGATCGAGGCGGTCGACGAACAGATCTTTCTGACCGCAACGGACCTGGAGGTCGGCATGAAAGCCTCGCATCCGGCCCAAGTTGTCTCACCGGGAAAGGTCACCGTCTCGGCCAAGAAGATCTACGAGATAATCAAAGAGCTTCCGGAAAAGGAGATTTCCTTTACCGCCAAGGAAAACTGCTGGATTGAAATTCGCTGCGGGAAATCTCTATTCAACATCGTCGGCCTCTCAGCAGAAGAATTCCCCTATTTTCCCCAACCCGGTAAGGAGCAGTTTATTCCCATCTCCAGCGCCCTGCTCAAGGAAATGATCGATAAAACCGCTTTTTCCATGTCAATCGACGAGACCAAATACAATCTCAACGGCATCTATTTCCGTTCCCTGGAAACGGAAGGCAAGCCCCACCTGGCTCTCGTAGCTACCGATGGTCATCGCCTCTCAATGATTAATCGGGAAATGGACGTTTCGGAAATTCCAGAATTGGAAAAAGGGGTGATCTTCCCCCGCAAAGGCATTTTCGAGCTCAAAAAGATTGCCGATGAAGGCGAATCGGATATCCAGTTGGGTTTTATGGACAACAATGCCGTCATCAAAAAGGATCAGACCGTGGTCGTGATGCGCCTGGTGGACGGAGAATTTCCCGATTACCACCGGGTTATTCCCAAAGCTAATGAATTTTCCGCCACCATCCCCCGCGATCCATTCCTCCATGCGCTGCGAAGAATGTCGATTCTATCCAGCGAGAAGTCCCGTGGGGTCAAACTGTCTCTTCGAGAGGGGTTGCTGGAAATTTCCTCCTCCAACCCAGACCTCGGTGATGCTCGGGAAGATCTCGAGGTCGACTATACCGGCCCGGAACTGTCCATCGGCTTCAATGCCCGCTATCTACTGGACATTCTCCAGGCTCTGGAGAGCGAAAAGGTACAACTTAAAGTGAAGGACAATATTTCCCCCGGCATGGTGACACCTCCAACAGAGGGTGATTACCTGGCCGTGGTCATGCCGATGAGACTTTAACCCCAAGCCAGCAACCGATGAAACAAGCCTTTTTGGGGAAGGCTTGTTTCTTGGGGCCATTTGTATGCACATTCGCCGTGTGGCTTTTGCCGATTTTCGTAATGTCTCCGGTGCAGAACTGGCTCCCGCGCCGGACTTCAACATATTCTGGGGAAACAATGCCCAGGGTAAAACCAATCTCCTGGAGGGGCTTTACCTGCTGGGCAATCTGAAAAGCTTTCGGGGTTCACGCAACGAGGAACTGATTGCTCATGGAGCCGGCGAAGCCCGGCTGGAGGCGGAGGTTTTCTCCCGCCAGGTTCACCGCAAAATCAGTCTGTCGATAACCCGCCAGGGCAAAAAGGCCAGGGTCGACGGAAAAAATGCCCGGGCGGCTTCGGATTTTTTCGGATACCTGCGCCCGGTCCTGTTTTCGCCCGAGGAGGTCGGTCTGGTCAAGGGATCTCCCTCCGGACGCCGGGCTCTGCTGGACCGAGCCATCTTCCAGATCGACCCGACCTATCTGGACCGGGCCCAGGAATATGATCGCTATCTCAGGCAACGCAACCAGTTGCTCAGAGCTGGCCGAAGGGCCGAAGAAATAGAGCCCTGGACCGAAGGCCTGATCCGGTCTGGCGCCAGGTTACGCCGGGAACGCTTCCAGTACCTGCAGATTCTGATTCCCCGTTTCCTGGAGGCCTACCGCAGCATTGCGGACAACCGGGAGCAGGCAGGCCTGGAATATGCCGAAGGCGGTCCGGACGAGGCTGATCTGAAATTAAAGCTGCGCGAAGAACTTGAGCGCCATCGAGAGCGGGAAACGCGTCTGGGCCTGACCCTGGCCGGACCGCACCGGGATGACCCGCGATTTCTCCTCGACGGGCGTTCGCTTCGCCTGTTCGGTTCCCAGGGCCAGCAGCGTTCTTTCGTTCTGGCCTTTAAAACGGCTCAGATTATGGATATCGAAGTCCGTACCGGCGAGCCCCCGATTCTGCTGCTCGACGATATGACCAGCGAACTGGACCGGCGTCGCCAGGGCTTTTTTTTTCGCTTTCTGCTGGAGCGCCGCGGCCAGGTTTTTATAACCACGACGGACATTCAGCCACTGATCAACGAAGGAATCCGCCAGGCCAGGTTTTTCCGGATCCAGGACGGGGCCCTTCAGCAAGACAGTCGAGAATGAGGTTTTTATGACGGAAAAAACGGAAAAGCAATATGGTGCCGACAGCATAAAGGTTCTTGAGGGCCTGGCGGCGGTGAGAAAAAGACCGGCCATGTATATCGGCTCCACCGGGGTCAATGGTCTGCACCATCTGGTCTATGAGGTGGTGGACAATTCCATCGATGAAGCTTTGGCCGGTTACTGCGACGAAGTCAACGTGACCATCCATGTGGACGGTTCGGTGACCGTGGAGGACAACGGGCGCGGCATCCCGGTGGATATGCACCCGACCCAGAAAAAACCGGCGGCCGAGGTGGTTCTTACCGTCCTGCACGCCGGCGGCAAATTCGACAGCGATTCCTACAAGGTCTCGGGCGGTCTCCACGGCGTCGGGGTATCGGTGGTCAATGCACTTTCCCATCGCCTGGAGTTGGAAATCCGCCGCGATCGCAAGATTTACCGGCAGAGCTACGAGCGCGGCATTCCGATGACCCCACTGCGCGAAGAGGGGGAAACCAAGCGGCGGGGAACCAAAATCACCTTCTGGCCAGATGGCGATATTTTCGAAACTACCGAGTTTTCCTTTGAAACCCTGTCCCAGCGTCTGCGCGAGCTGGCGTTTTTGAACGGCGGGGTGCGCATCAACATCGCCGACGAACGTTCTGAGAAAAAACACGAGTTTCACTACGAGGGCGGAATCGTCTCCTTCGTCGAATATCTCAACCGGGCCAAAACGCCGATTCATCCAGCGCCGATCTACTTCCAGGGAACCAAGGAAGGGGTCGATATCGAGGTCGCCATCCAGTACAACGACGGCTACGACGAAAAGGTTTTCACCTTCGCCAACAACATCAACACCCATGAAGGCGGGACCCACCTGGTCGGTTTCAAGGCCGCCCTGACCCGCACCATGAACACCTACGCGACGGCCAACAACCTGCTCAAAAACGTGAAAACCTCCATCTCCGGGGACGATCTGCGCGAAGGGATGGCGGCGGTCATTTCGGTCAAGGTTCCCGATCCCCAATTCGAGGGCCAGACCAAGACCAAGCTCGGCAATTCGGAAATCAAGGGGTATGTGGAAACCTTGATGAACGAGAAGCTGGCCACCTACCTGGAGGAAAATCCCCAGGTCGCCCGCAAGATTCTGGAAAAGGGAATCGAGGCGGCCCGGGCCCGCGAAGCCGCTCGCAAGGCCCGCGATCTGACCCGCCGCAAGGGGGCTCTGGACGGGCTTTCGCTTCCCGGCAAACTGGCCGACTGCCAGGAGAAGGACCCCTCGCTGTGCGAAATCTACCTGGTCGAGGGTGATTCGGCCGGCGGCAGCGCCAAGCAGGGACGGGACCGCAAGTACCAGGCGATTCTCCCCCTCAAGGGAAAGATCCTCAACGTCGAGAAGGCGCGCTTCGACAAGATGCTCACCTCCAACGAGATCCGCACCCTGATCACCGCCATGGGAACCAGCATCGGCAAGGACGATTTCGACCTCGGCAAACTGCGCTACCACCGCATCATCATCATGACCGACGCCGACGTCGACGGCTCGCATATCCGCACCCTGCTGCTGACCTTCTTCTTCCGGCAGATGCCCGAGCTGGTCGAGCGCGGCCATCTCTACATCGCCCAGCCACCGCTGTACAAGGCCAAACGGGGCAAGAAGGAAATCTACCTCAAGGACGAAGCGGCGCTGCTCGACTATCTGCTCGACGAAGGAACCGAAGGAATAACCGTGCAGATGGAAAAAAGCGGCAAGGTGATCCGCGGCAAG
>NPID01011565.1_pt1 | contig 10399 bp, 9 predicted proteins | sample 8637491 | NCBI WGS metagenome assembly NPID01 (sample SAMN07420843, study PRJNA396082) | bioreactor metagenome | isolation source: sample BA6 brine-fed electro-methanogenic bioreactor BA | place: Japan: Kochi | collected 2016-06-14 | reverse complement strand
CAGACCCTACCCAAAACAGGTAAATGAAGTCCTTGAAAGTAAAAATAATCATTATTACTTAGGATACGAGGATATCCATCGGCATAACCGATAGCTACAGTAGCTACTTTCATCTTTTGCTTTGCTTGATAGGTTCTTCCATAACTAACAGTTTCATCGGCAGCTATTTCTCTAATAGCAATAACTTTAGCGTAAACTTCCATCACAGGCAAGAAATCAACTTTTGCTTTTACAGGCGGATAACCATATAATGCAATACCTGATCTTGCTAAATCATATTGTTGATTATCAAGTTTCACTATACCAGAACTATTGCTGAGATGTACTTTACCGTAATCAACACGTGCTTCTTTAAGTTTATCTAATAATGCATCAAAAATCTCTTTTTGTTTGTAAGTAAAGTCTGTTTCTTCATCTGCTGAAGTAAAATGGGTATAAATCCCTTCTAAAACAATATTGTCTAGTTCACTAATCTTAATGATCTCAGCAACTGTCATATCTACGTTTGAAATACTTTGACAATAGATACCTAACCTAGACATACCGGTATCAATATTGATATGAATACGAATCTTATGACCAATCGCATTTAGTTTACAAGCATAATCATATGAATCAACAGTTTGAACTAAATCATAAAAGTTCAAATACTCTCCATTCAATGGGTCAGTTTTACCAAACAATAAAATCTCTCCAGTAACAAAACCTTCTCTAAGTTCTATCGCTTCACTTAAGGCCGTAACAGCAAAATGTTTACATCCAGCTTGTTCTAAATGACTTGCACACTTAACACTTCCATGACCATAAGCATCAGCTTTAACCACAGCGTAAATATCCTTACCCTTATTAATTTTTTTAAGAAGATGATAATTACGTACTAGATTATCTAAGTTAATCACAGCTTTTACTCGATCATATACCATAATTATTTAACCTTTGTTAACGTAGTGATTCCGCCTAAATATGGAACTAAAACTTCAGGAATCATAACTGATCCATCCTTCATTTGATTTTGTTCTAAGATTGCTGGTAATAATCTAGAAGTAGCTAATCCTGAACCGTTTAAAGTATGACAATAATCTATTTCTCCATCCTCATTACGGTATCTTATCATTCCTCTTCTTGCTTGAAAACTCCGAGAATTAGAAACAGAAGAAACTTCTTTATATATCTCAATACTTGGAAGCCAAACCTCAATATCAAAAGTTCTAGCCATCGCAAAACTAACATCTCCAGCAGCTAGTTTAGACACTTGATAATGTAAACCTAACTTCTTCATTAGAGTTTCTGCTTTAACCATTAATTCTAAAAATGCATCATCAGAATCATCAGCTGTAGTAAATTGAACCATTTCCACTTTATTAAACTGATATCCTCTAATCATTCCTCTTTCTTCAGAGCGATAACTACCAGCTTCTTTACGATAACATGGTGTATAAGCAAAATACTTTTTAGGTAACTGATTTAGTCCAAGTATTTCATTTCGATGAACGTTTATTAATGCAGTTTCTGCCGTTGGTAACATAAACTTCCTTGGACTTTCACCATCTAACCAAAAAACTTCGTCTTGAAACTTAGGGAACTGGCCTGCGGTTAAACCACTTTCATAATTTAACAAATGTGGTAACATCAAAAACTCATAACCATCTTTTAGATGCTCATCAATAAAGAAATTAATTAAAGCCCATTCTAGTCTAGCGCCTAAGCCAGTATATATCCAAGTTCCTTTCCCACTGATTTTAGCTGCTCTTTCATAATCAATCAAACCTAATGAAGTCGCAAGTTCAACATGATCCTTGACTGGAAAATCAAAAACTGGCTGATCTTTATTAACAGAAACAACTAGATTGTTTTCCTTATCTCCTGCCAAAAGATCATCATCTGGTAAGTTAGGTAACCTTAAAAGGAAATCATTGATTCTTTTTTCAATTTCTTTTAGATTTTCTTCTTCATTAGCGACAGAATCTTTAATCTTATCAATTTCAAGAAAGAGTTCAGTTGTATCTTTTTTTTCTCTTTTATATTCACCAATGCTTTTAGAAAGTTTATTTCTCAAAGCTCTTACTTCTTCAATTTTTTTAATCAAAGCATTTCTTTCTTCTCTCAATTCAATAAATCCCTGAAAGTCAACTTCAAAACCACGTTTTAACAACGCTTTTTGGACTAACTCTGGATTTTGCATAATCATTTCTACATCTAACATAGTCTTCTCCTTTTAAAAAACGTCCTCTACATATGTAAAGGACGAATAATTTCCGCGGGTACCACCTTAGTTCTAGATTGCTCTAGCACTTTTTTCTTTTAACGCAAGAATTACGGAGAGGATTAGTCTCACTCCAAGGTAGATAGAATATTCCTTAATATTAGTTTTCACCAAACACTAACTCTCTTAAATAAGAAAATATATTCATTATCCTTATCATCGTATTATTACAATCATTATATTTTATCATTGCTAGTAAGTCAAGGAGTTATCAAGAATTATTAACTGCTTTTACTAGTTTTCTCGCATTTTCTTCGTTTTCTATAGCTAGATTCCTAACCCAATGTTCTTTTCGATACCTTGTAATCGCAAATAACATCTTTGGTATTTCTAACATAGAGACAATTAAGTACAACATAATTACATTAAGATTAGTAACTCTAGCTAAAATAAAGATAACTGGAACTTGAATCACCCACATATATCCAGAATCCATCATCATTGTCGACCTTGTATCTCCACCGCTTCTTAAAGTAAAATAAATGGAAACATTAAATGAAAATATCGGGATAAATAAAGCATTGATTCTAATATTATTTTGTGCAATCCATTTAGTATTATCACTTATTTCATATAAATCAAGAATAAAGAAGCTTAAAACAAATAAGATCACTCCCATTAAACAAGCAAAAAAGACCGCAAATGCTATGACCTTTTTTGCATTATCTTTGGCAACATCCAACTGGTTTCTTCCTAGGGTGTTTCCTACTAAAACAGCGATACCTGTACCAATCCCTCCAAATGTTACAAAAACTAATTGACTGATGGCATTCGTGATATTCATCGCAGCTAAGGCACTATCACCCCTAAGAGAATAGGATTGTAAAAACATTGTCTGACCCATAGACCAGAAAAATTCATTTAGTAACAAAGGTATTGCCATAATAAAAATGGACTTCAAGATAAATTTTTCGATATGAAAAACTTTTCTTATTGAAGTATTAAAGATCTTACCTTTTTTTATTAAGAAAACAAAAATCAAGAAAAACTCTACAAATCTAGAAGCTAGTGTAGCAATAGCTGCACCTTCTACTCCTAAACGTGGAAAACCTAGATTACCAAGTATTAATAAGTAATTTAGTAAAGTATTCGTTAAAATTGCTACAATAGAGATATAAAGCAATGGCTTAGTAGTACCTATTTCCCTAAATGTAGTAGAAATCGCGATTGAAAATGCCCACGGTAACATACTCCACTTTACAATGTTTAGATAATCAATCCCACCCTGGATAGTGACGGGATTTTGAGTGAATTGAGAGATTAAGAACCTACCAAAAACACTGAATATTACAAGTGAGAATAATACTAAGAAAACAGAGATAATTAATTTAAATCTAAATGTTTGTTTTAATTTGTCATACTCACCAGAACCATAATATTGTGCTGTAAAAATACCAGCACCACCTAAAGCCCCAAAAGTTATCAAGATAATGACAAAATACAGTTGATTTACAACTGAAACACTACCTATTGCAAGTTCACCTAAACTACCAACCATCAAGTTATCAACTAACTGCAAACTACTAGTTAGCAGTTGTTGAAGGACAATTGGTAATGAAACTGCAAAAAGTTTACGATAAAAAGATTTATTACCTATAAAACTCCTCATGATACTCTCCAAAAAAAATCTAGTAATTATTATAGAATAAATTACTAGAATATTTTATCATAAAATTTGATTTTTTAATATTTTTATTTTTAAATCTTTATCATAGATTATCAAAAAACTCATACCCGTAAACACTTAAATCGATAAATCCATTGAAGAAGCACACACCTTCATCCTTTAGTAAAGACTCTTGGAGAAGTTCTCCTTCCCCTTTAAGACTAATACCACCTTTAGCATTTACTACTCGATGCCATGGTAAATCATATCTATTACTCATTGAATGAAGAATTCTTGCGACTTGTCTAGCTCCCCAAGGATTACCTGCAACAGCAGCAATTTGACCATAAGTCATAACTTTCCCCGTAGGTATAGAACCGATAATATCAATAACTTTTTTCGTGAAATCAGTCATTTATTTTACCCAAACCTTTCAGAATATATCCATAACATGAGTTTTGGTTACCATGCAGTTTCTTTTATACGGCTTCCAAAAGCTGAAAAGACAGATGGTCAACCCTCATTTTACTTATTTTCTAAATATCGCTTTAAAATCACTAGTTTTAAATCTCATAAATCAAAAACATAATGTATATAATAAGAGTTTTTATGGATAAACCATTATTAATAATTCGCAATTACGTTAAATAATACTTCATCAATATTTCTTTATCTCTTCTTGTTTCCTCGACAAAACCTGCTTTAACATAAGCGTAATACGCACTTTTATTTTCAACTTCTACAGTTAATTGGACATATGTTTTCTTGTATTGATATTCTCTGCTTATAAAATCAATACTTCTTAAAATAAAATTCGTGCTTAACCCTTTACCAACAAATTTTGGATTCAAAGCCAATCCTAATTCTATTATACCATCATCTTGTAAATAACATTCAACTAGACCAAAAATCTCTTTATTGAGTAGTACAGCATATCCATCACAATTAGCTGGACCTTTCATTATTCTTGTTTTAGAATCAATGTTTTCATAATAGGGATCCATATATATTTCTTTCATATATCCTTCATATCTCCATGACTTAATTTTATCAGCATAGGCTTTTCTCATTTTTTTATATTGATAGTTTGTCATATCTCTTCTCCTTTTTCATTACCTATTATACATCATCCTCTTAAAGGGGGGAAGTGTGTCCTGTTTTTTCATAGCAGTGCACACTCCAAACATATTTTAATTCAAGACTTTTTCTTCCTCTGTAAAATAGATATCAATTTTTTTTATGTCATTTCTTAGATTTTACGGTCTAAGGTAAACTATTTGAAAATATTAATTCCAATAAGTAAAAATACTAATTATTATACATCTTACTCCCCTATGAGTTGGATTTCAAATTCATCTAGACTCTTTAACTCATTAAAAGTATGCAATATTATATGATTATTGCTTTTCCTAATTTTAATCATAGGACAAACACCTACTGCAACTTTGTTAGGTTCTCTATTACCTATCGCTCCATCATCAAAAACCATTTCTACACTATCTTTCATACTACTTGTTCTCAACCACCAATATGAATACCCGTTATGTAAAAATATATAATCCTTTTCATATATCCCAATACATTTTGAAAAATCAGTTACTCGTCTCATTCTTGTATAGCTGTTCAACACTGAATGAGGGTATCCATAAACATTTGTTTGTAGAAAATCAGAAGAAGGAATTGTAATAAAATCATTCTTGTATATTGGTAACATTAAAGACCTTTCATATTCATCAAATGTAAAGACTAAGAACGAGTTATTTAAATTTTGCCTAATCATTGAATCATCATATTCAGTGGATAATTCATCAAATTTCATTACATCTAATAGAAAATGAGACTGTAAAATATATGAATCATCTGTTTCTTTTAGAATCTTCCATAATATGGGTTGACGTTTAAAGTAATACTTATGATTTGGTTCAACGCTTACTCGATTCGAAAAAACTGTTCTTTGATTATATGTGTTACTCATTTGACTAACAAATTCTCCTTCTTGAAGCTTAAAGTAACTTCTATTCTTATTTCTGTTTAACTTCTTGATAATCTCCTGATCATCCACTACTGACTGAGGGTATTTACCAAAGCAAATATACCTTTGCTTCACTTTCAAAGTTGGTTTAACTCTTTCGTCAGTTCCATTTATTTCAGTAATTGTTGATGCAACAATATTGTCTAGAACACTTCTATAAATTGATTTATTTTCTGAATACTCAAAACTATTGCCTTTAATCACTATACATGGTGATATTCCAATGACATTGACGTTTACACTACTATACTCTATTGACCCCATTGATGTAACTCTATAACGTTCATAATCATAAATACTACTTCTTGTCCACCATGAACTTCTACCATTTTTCCCAACATTGAGTCCGCATGCCAATGCGAAATCTGAACTGTTTTTAATCCTAGATACTGATTCTGATGATGAGTAATAGAAACCATATTCTTCATTATGAACATCTCTAAAGCTTGGTAAAAAAACGTAATCATTTGAATTAGTTCTATTATAGAATCTTTCATTAACCCTAATCATATTGGTTAGTCCAGTCAAATCATCTATTGTATCCCCGAATACATCATTAGATAGAATACCATTATCATTTTCCGACAAAATAATTTGCTCTTTCTCTTTTTTGGAAAACGCAAGATCAAAGAAATCCTCATTTAACCATTGTCTCATCTTCGATTCTTCATATTTGTTCGTATCTTCATCAAAAATTTTGCAATCAATTATTTCATTGCTTTGTAATATAAGTCTATCCTTATTTTGACTCAATACAACCCATTTAATAGGGGATAGTTCAAAGAAATACTCCTGTTTGTCTTTGATTTTTTTCATATTAGAAAAATATACTTGACTGGTATTAACTTTAGTTTTAAGTTTACCATTTCCCCAAACAATATCGATATTTTCAAAGATGTCCCCAGCACCATTGACAACAGATATTTGCTTGATATATTCCTTGCCATCAAACTTGTATATGTTATCTTCTGGTTTGAGACGTTTCAGTTTTTTAATTAACTTCTTACTTTGAACAACTTCATTAGGGTATTTACCAAAATACAAGTATTTTTTATGATTTTCAGAGTAAAGTTTCATAGGTACAATATTCATCTCTAACTCATTCAGTTCTTTGGCTTTTTTTAACATTATCTAATTCCACTTCCTCTCTATACATAAAAATGGGAATTATCCCATGAGATACATAGTGTCTTGCTATCGATCCTAAATTAACTTCCTTATCATTCGAAGACAATTCTAAATTACGATGTTTATCAATATATTGCTTTAAGCTAATAAACTCAACTGATTCTAAAACATCATTTCTAAAAGACTCAAAACTATAGTCATCATCATATTGAATATGTTCGTTAGAAAATACTGTAAATGGTTTTACGTCATCAAACAAAGCATCATGGTATTCAGTATTGTGATACTTTCTCATTCCAAGTACTTTCTTAAATAATGAGTTATCACACAAACTTGAGCTTGAATAATACTTATAATAAGTTGCAGACTCAATGAACTTAGGTGCACAATAATATACGAGGTTCGTTTGGTCCTTACTTAGATCCACAAGTAAGTTATGTTGAGATGGAGGAGAGCTTGTATATGTGTATAATGGAAATCTAAAATGAGGTATTCCGTAAACTGAAGCATTTCTCGCTCTGGAATCAAACATTTGCTCTACAACCTTAAACTGAATATAAATCGGTTTTACTTTATCAATCTTAGTATCCTAACCCGACTTCTTTTCATCATACAATGTTGGAACTTTAAACTTTGTACCAGATTTTACTCCAAATTTAGTTCCATTTAGAATCTCAATTAAAATACCAATCATAAATTGTGATTCACCAAACTCACTCTTCATAGCATCTTCCTCTTAATTTCATAATATTGATTTTATAAGTAATAGTCATTTCATTTACACAAACTTCTTGACACTACCCCAGATTATTTGCTTCTCTAATAATCGATTATTCATATAATAATATTATATACTACGATCGATGTAAAAAACAGGGCAAGTTCCCTAAAATGTGGAATATACTATTTTGCATTATGCTTTCACATTACACATTAAAACTATAAATAAATTGACATTCAGAGCTTTTGAGTTGTATCATTGAAGCACTTTATCGCTAATTTATAAATCGTGTAAAAATACATTGTAATCGTGTAAACCACTTGCAAATTTTGTAAATTTAGATGTAATCATATAGCCACTCATTAACTTTTGGAAAATTACTGTTTATTTTGTTCGATTTTTACTACTTAATCTTTATTGTAAAACCTCAAAAATATTGTAACATATATTCAATAATTAGTCGATCATGTCCTATATTTCAAATCCCCTCGGGACCTCAAAAAAACCCCATTTTTGGCAAAAGTTCAAATCCCCACTCGAGAAAGCATATTTTCCACTATATGTAAGCATAAAAAAGACAAAACCACTGATAATTCACTGATTTTACCTTAAAATATACAAAAAGTTGCTTTGTATAAAATCGCTTAAAACATCTCCATTAAGCCGTTAAACGATAAAAAGCAACTTGGTATAATTAACCTGGGTTGCATTACCTATTTTGATACAAATTAGCACTCTATCAGGAATTTTAACACCCCTACTACTTTTTTTAGCACCCTTGATGAGATTTTAGCACCCCATCTATTTCTATGAATATGGCAACAAGACTACTGCTCATAAATATAACAATTCAGGTATAACAAATGACTATTATACAAACTATTAAATAGCTGGATTTAACGCAATTTGTTCATGTAATAAACCAAGATTTATACTGACATTGCCATGTTGAATAATTCAATCCAAACGAATCTGATATATGCTATTAATATTATGTAATTTAATACATTTAATGCGATTAAAGATATGCCGTTTGTTCTATTAAAAGCACGAATAGTTTTATATGAGTATAATATTGGTAAAACAACAAATATAGGAGCAATAAGAGGAAAAGTTACTATTACTACTCTATGAAGTCCGAAACCAATAGATTGAAAAAAATTAATTTCAAGAAAAGCAAATATAGTTGCAATCAATATCAAAAGATAAAAAATAACCAATATTTTCTTCATCATTACACATCCCTAAATAAAGTGTTCTATCATCATTATTTTATATTTCTTCTTAACAATACTAGCACCAACAATTTTATTGAAAAACACAAACTTGCTGAAAATGATCAATATGTACGGTAAAATATCCATTCCAATCCACGCGAAAGAGAGTACTAAACTTCAATCAACAGTTCGATTGATATCCATACTATTCTTCTAGATTAGCAATGTATTCATCAATATCAATGTTAAATCTTTCAAAGTAGTATACATCCTCTACTTCGCAATACGACCAGCTTTGAAAATATTCAAAGATTACTATTTGTTGAGCGGGTGAATACAGAATTTTCTGGATGTCTCCTCGATACAATTTCTCATGCTCAGAACCATAATCAAGATTTTCATTAAATAGGATTTCCACGAAGTTATCATCATATGTAAATTCTCTTTCAGTAAAATCGCCAGTCTTAAATGATGCAACAAAAGCATCAAAATTATTCTCAACTCTAATTTCTAAATATACGTTATACACATGGTGATATGGATAAGAATAAAAATAATCGTACTTTATCACTTCGTAGTTTTCAATATTATCTGGGAAAAAATCGTAGACTTCATTTTGAACTTGAAGATCAAAGACTTTGTAATTGCTTATGTCGCTGGTAGTTGATTCACCGGGAATAGTAACAAAGGCATAAAGGAATAGAAGTGGGATTGTACTGCAGATAAAAATGATTACAAGAAGCTTCTTTAGTCTTTCCCTATTAACAATGAAGGCAATTACGGCAATTAGTGGATAAAGTGCACCCAAAATCAAATACCCATATTCGTGAAAAAAGCTTGTATCATACAAGAATCTTTCCTCTATTTGAATCCAATACCACATAAGAAAAAGCAGAACAGAGACTATGAGCAAAGCAATATTCACAAAGATGTCTTTCCTTTTTCTGTTCATAATCGCCACTCCTCCGTAAAAATGCTGATCCATTTACATGATTATTTTAGGTCTCTATGTTTGAGATAACAATCAAAATCACTGCTATTTAGTTAATTATACCATCTGATGTTTAATAATTCGAGTGAATTCTAGAAAGTTGGTATTTAAAATGATTTATACAATACTTTCAGTTCGGAAATTTTTGTAATCGTGTAAATTCAAAGCTAATCGTGTAATTCTATTTGCAATCGTGTAAATTTTTAAATGTAATCGTGTAAGGGACATCTGTTGTTGTAGCAAAATAGGTAATTCAATATTACTTATTGACCTGCTTTAGTACAATTCAGAAATTAATAAATGGCTCTATTTGCGCAAATAAAAGGCCTGATACTTATCGTATCAGACCTATGCTTTGCTCGTGGTGCGGCTGATGAGATTTGAACTCACACACCTCGTAAGATACTACCCCCTCAAAGTAGCGCGTCTACCATTCCGCCA
>NPID01021356.1_pt1 | contig 10400 bp, 9 predicted proteins | sample 8637491 | NCBI WGS metagenome assembly NPID01 (sample SAMN07420843, study PRJNA396082) | bioreactor metagenome | isolation source: sample BA6 brine-fed electro-methanogenic bioreactor BA | place: Japan: Kochi | collected 2016-06-14 | reverse complement strand
CTGGTTTTTTTCTCTGAGGCAGCCCAGAACCTTGTCATAAAAGTCTTTTTGGTCCCTGCGGGCGATGACAAACCGCCAGGGCTGACCGTTGAAGCAGCTGGGTGCCCAACGGGCGGCTTCGAGCATGGCCCCGATGTCCTCCCATGAGGGCAATTCGTCACTGAAAGCGCGGGGGCTCCACCTGCGCCTTATCAATTCTTGTACCGGAAAGCGTGTTTTCGCTGGTTTTTCCATTTTNNACATCCAAAAGTGTGTCGAAAGGAGGCTCGCGCATGGGAAGGTCGATTCGCATCGTATCGAAGGGCGTAGTCGTGGAGGGAAAGCTCAACGATTCAAAAACCGCCTCGGAGATAGAAAAGCTGATTCCGCTTGTCGGCAGGGCCAGAACCTGGGGGGACGAGATTTACTTTCCCATCCCTTTGGATCGCGAGATCGAAAATGGAAAAGAAACCGTAGAGAAGGGCGATATAGGTTACTGGCCGCCGGGGCGTGCTCTGTGCCTCTTTTTTGGCCCCACGCCCATGAGTGCGCCGGGGGAGATAAGGCCTGCCGGCCCGGTCTCGGTGGTGGGCGGAATGTCCGGCGACCTGTCGGCCTTAAAAAACGTTAAAGACGGTGACGATGTCAAGGTAGAGTTTGCGGACTGAACTGCCTCTCGTTGAAGGCATCCCGGCCTCTTGTCTTTTGCGGGGGTACGAACCCGTCAGAGGCCGCCTTCTTTTTGGAAGCAGGGCAGGCACAAGGCGCGCCCCCTGAAATTGCGGGTTTTTGTTTCCATTACTTCTTCGCCGCAGCAGTCGCAGACGAGACTGTCCGTCATGAGCGCCCTGGGGGGCACGGGTGTGTCGCAGTATTTGCATTCCAGAAGATCGTCGAGCTCCGAGGCCATGATCGAATCGCACTGTCTCTCGCGCATCCGCGCGTACTCCTTTTGTTCATCTGGTGTTAGCGTCCCTGATGAGTACCTGTTCCTGAGGTCGGTTTCACGGGAGACTTCCTGTTTCTTGGGTCGGGGCTTCCGCACGATACGGACGGCCTTTCCGTCACGCCTTCTGTAAAATCGAAAGGCCGTTTTCCCCAGATTTTCGATCCTCAGATTTCCCTTTCCGATGGTGCAGCCCGTCAGAAACTGCACGGCGTCGACGGAGCAGTTATCGCATTCGGCAACGGCGACGATTTCTTCGTCTTCGCTTGAGCCGATTTCCCGCAGGGCCATTTCGGCGATGCGGATGCCCGTGGCCAAACCGGGACACCAGTGGCCGTGAAACTTCCGGGTCGCTTTGATGATTTCAGGTGAAATGGCACATCCAGACATGGAACAGGAACCTCCCCAAACGTCGTAATCTTTAAAGGTCCACCGGCAAGAACCGGCGGGCGATCAGGCCGATAATAAAGGACACCGCGGCGACTCCGAAGCTGATGACAGCCATTTCCATAAAGGCCGGCTTGAAAGGCCTGTCCTGGACCACCGAGACGAAAAAGGAAAAGAAGAGGATAACCAAAAATGCGTCAAAAAGTGCCCATATCAACGCCAGGTAGACGTTGTCGGCGATAAAGTAGGGGGCCACCAAAAGCGTGACGGTGATCAGGTAGGCGATGCCCGTGTAGATGGCGGCTTTGACGGGGTTAAGCTCCCCCTTTTCGGAACGTTGCGAAAGATATTCCGAAGCCGCGATGGAAAATGACGCGGCGATTCCGGTGATAAGCCCCGAGAGGGCAATGATCTCAGTGTTCTGGAATGCGAATGAGAGCCCGGCAAGCGTTCCGGTCAGCTCGACAAGCGCATCGTTGAGTCCGAGGNNCCATGGAAAGCGTGGCCGCCACTCCGGTGATAAGGCCGGCCACCCCGACGATGGAGCTTTCGGCCAGAGCAAAGGTAAACCCGGCCAGGGCGCCGGTGAGTTCTACCAGGGCGTCGTTGAGGCCCAGGACCATGGAACCCACGTACTTGAGTCGTTCCTCGTCTATGAGGTTAACAAGCTCTGCTTCGTGTTCCTCCTCTTCGCGCATGATCGTCCCTGCTTCTGGTATTTTCTCCTCAAGAGAGCCGTAGGTCTTTTCGGCGCTTTTTTCGCCTCGCTCCATGATTTTTATGGCGAAGGTCACGCCGAAGATAAAGGCCAGGAAAAGATAGCAGGCGACCAAAAGGAAGTTCGGCCTTACACCGGTTTTCGTGTAGCGCCTCCAGGTGTCGGAGTGACGTTTTTCGTCACGAGCTATCCGTTCCAGTATCTTCTTGTTTTCCCCGGTCATCCTGCGGGCAAGAAGCAGATATACCTGGTGCTCGGTTATCTCCGTTTTCTGGAGCTTAAGCAGCGCGTCACGGAGATCCTGTGATATTTCGTTCAAGGGTTATCATTCCTTTCGCCGCAAACCTTCGGATACCGCGTTTTCGCCTTGCGCGCGTCAATCCTTCATAGACAGGAGGATCTTCCCGAAATGTTCGGCCTTTTCCATCTTGCGGTGGGCTTCGTCGGCCTGCTCCAGGGGGAAGATGCTGTCGACGGCGCTTTCAAGAAGCCCCTTTTCGGCAAGGCGGAAAACCGCGTCGATTTCAACGGGCGTCGCACCGTAAGAACCTAAAAGGGCCAGTTCGTTCCGGTATACGCGCTGGAGGTTGATAGTGTAGTCCGAACCTGACGTGGAACCGCAGAAGGCAAGCCGCCCGCCAGGCTTGAGGATTGCCAGGCTTTTGTCCCATGTCGCTTTCCCTACGGTTTCCAGGACGACTTCGACGCCGAGTCCGCCCGTTGCTTCTCTGATTTTTTTGTCGAAGTCCCCCGAGGTATCGAAAACTTCGTCGGCTCCCCATTCTTTAAGGCGCCTGCGTTTTTCCGGGCTCCTCGAGGCGGCGTAAACCGTCGCCCCTGCCGCGCGGCATATCTGTATTGCCGTCAGCCCGACTCCTCCCGTTGCTCCGGCGATGAAAACCCTCTCTCCCGGTCTGATTCCCGAAAGGGTTATCGCCATGTGGTAGGCCGTAGCTGCGGTAAGCGTCAGGCCCGCGGCTTTTTGGGGGTCAAGGGCCTTCGGCATCGGTCTCAGGCAGGAAAGGGGTACGCAAGTTTTTTGGGCGTAACACCCGTCCCTGGCTACGCCCACTACTCCGGCGTAGGCGTTGGCCGGTTGGTGCAGCTGATCATTCGGGTAAATCCAGGGTGTTACGATCACCGAAGGGTCTTGTTCCCATTTCGTGTCTGGCCCAAGGTCTTCGATGACGCCGATCCCCTCGGAGCCAAGTATGCGCGGAAGCACAACAGGTACGTTGCCGAGCCTTACCCATATATCAAGGTGGTTGACGGCGCAGTATTCCATCCTTACCAGGGCTTCGCCCCTGTCGGGTTTCGGGTCGGGGAGACTCTCAAAGCTTAGGGTTTCCGGACCTCCCGTTTTCTTTATCCTGACGGCTTTCATCATTTTATTTCAGGCCTCCTTCGAAACGGCTCTTTTAATTACTTTAAACGCATATATTGTAGCAGGAGTTAAAAACATTTTTTTGAGACAGGGCCGGCCTGCCATTCCGTCGACAGTATCTCCTCAAGCGAATTGGCCTCGACCTGTGCTTCGGGTAGCAACCATGTGGAACACCATCTTCGAGCTTACAGGAAGCGCTGTTCTAAAATTACCACTTTCACAATATCCCTTTGGAAGATCTTGTTCCTCGCAAGACAAAAAAGGCGCGCCCTGCGACAGGCGCGCCTCGTAAAAGTATTTTTTTCAGGACCTATGGTTCAGATGAGTCCCTTTTCCTTGAGGTATTCCTCGGCGACCATTTCTTCGGGCAGACCCTGCACGTCGACGCGGTAGTTGAGCTCCTGCATGATCTCGTCGGTCAAATCGGAGATGGGGGCCAGGACTTCTTCCAGGTCGGGGTGTTTGTCGAGGACGTCCTTGCGTATGCAAACGGCCAGGGAATACACGGGAAAGAATTGTTTGTCGTCCTCTAGGACATGGAGGTCGAACTTTTTGATCTTCCCGTCAGTGGCAAATACCATGGTCACATCCACCTGGCCTCTTTCCATGGCTTCGAAGGTAAGTCCGGTGTCCATCGATCTTACCTGTTTCTTGTCTACCTTCATTCCATAGTGTTCGGCCATGGCGAAAAAGCCGTCGGCGCGCTCGTAGAATTCCTGGTTAATGCCGAAAACGACTTTCTTCGGGTTGCTGTTTACGTACTCAGCCAGGTCGCTGAGGGTGGTGCCTATGGTTTTCGTAGCGTCCTTCGTAATGGCCATTGCGTAGGTGTTGTTCACTTCAGAGGGTTTTAGCCAGACGATGCCGTTTTTCTCCAGGTCTTCTTCCTTGACTTTTTCGTAGAGCTCTTCGGGGTCGGTGAGTACCGAATCGTGTTTCAGGTAAAGCATCCAGGCCGTGCCAGTATACTCGGCGTAGAGGTCGATTTGTCCCGTTTCAAGCGCTTTCCTGGTCACCGTGCTGCCGGTTCCCATTATATTGTCCACATCGTAGCCTGCATTTTCCAAAAGCTTTACCATCATGTGTCCCAGGATGTACTGTTCGGTAAAGTTTTTGGCTCCTACTGTTATCTTGTCTGCCGCGAGGACGCTGCCGGCGGCTGCCGTCATAAAACAGACTGCAAGAAGTACCAAAAGAAACTTTCTCATTGAAAAACCTCCCTTTTTGTAATTGGTTTTGCTCCCAGGGACCAGGGTTTGTTTTACGCAAGTCCCTTTGGCGTTACCTTGCGCTCGACGTACATAAGGACCGTGTCGACGAGTATGGCGATAATGGCCGCCAGGCCTGCACCGATGAGGATCATTTCGGGCCTGTTGAGCTTGAGACCCGTGTAGATTATGTCGCCCAGCCCGCCGGCTCCGATTACGGCGGCCACGGTCACAGTGCCTATGTTGATGGTAGCCGAGCTCCTGATGCCCGACATTATCACAGGCATGGCCAGAGGGATCTTGATGCGCCATAGCCTCTGATTTTCGGTCAATCCCATGCCTTTGGCGGCTTCGAGCACGCCCGGATCGACGCTGAGTATTCCCGACGTCGCGTTGAAGACGATGGGGACCAGGCTGTAGATGACAAGCGCCACCAGCGCTGGTTTCATTCCTATGCCTATGAAAAGAAAGACCAGCGCGATTACCGCCACTGAAGGCACAGCCTGACTGGCTCCAGTGATGGAAAGAATCACTTGCCCAACTTTCTCGTGCCCTTCCCTTGTGATAACAATGCTCAGAAATACTCCGATGGTGATCGCAAAGGCCATGGAGATAAGAAAAAGAAGGAAATGGCGCATAATGGCATCGATGATCAAGTCGGAACGCGTCATGAAATACGTGAAGAATTCCAAGAAATCACGCCCCTTTCGGTGAACCTGCCTGCTCAACTTCCTCGAAGATGGAGTCCAGGTCTATAACTCCCATAAATCGGTCGTTCCTGGTCACCACGGGCAGCAGCTTTTCGCCGTATTCGAGCATGCGCGACAACGTTTCCGTCAGGCTTGAAGTCCTTTCGACCCGGTAAGGCCGGGTCTCACGCACGAGGGGATATCTTCCGTCTGCCTTTCTGGCCGCTTTGTCGATGTAATAGCGACCTTTCAGGCGTCCCCGGTAATCGACGATATACGCAATAACCAGGTCTTTTTCTTCCAGTTCCTTGCGTATAGCTTCCTTGTCGGCATCGGGACCTACCGTTATGTAGCCTTCTTTTTTGACGTAATCCCTGGCTTTTTTCAGCGAAAGGGCTTTCAGGTTCCTGTCGTGTCCCAGCAGGTTCTCCACGAATTCGTTTGCCGGGTTCGCCAAAATCTCCGTAACGGTATCGAATTGGACCAGCGACCCCTGGTTCATGATGGCTATCCTGTCTCCCAGCTGTATGGCCTCGTTTATGTCGTGGGTGACGAATACGATGGTCTTTTTGATCTCCTCCTGGATTTCCAGGAAGGCCTGCTGCAGGATGAGGCGGTTTATAGGGTCAATGGCGCCAAAAGGCTCGTCCATGAGAAGCACTTCGGGGTCGGCCGCCAAAGCCCGGGCGAGTCCCACCCTTTGCCTTTCTCCTCCCGACAACTGGCTGGGATACTTGTCTGCGTAGGTTTCGTCAAGGGTCACCATGTCGAGCACCTCGTATACCCTGTCCTTGATCTTTTTCTCGTCCCAGTTGTGCAATCGCGGCAAGGTGGCTATGTTATCGAAAACGGAATAGTGCGGGAAGAGCCCTATCTCCTGGATTACGTAACCGATGCTGCGCCTGAGCTTTACAGGGTCCAGGCCGAAAATGGATTCTCCGTTTATAAGGATGTCGCCCTCGTCTGGTTCTACAAGACGGTTGACTATTTTGAGCGAAGTGGTCTTTCCGCAACCCGAAGGGCCTATCAGCATCGTTATTGTGCCTTTTTCAAGTGTCATGTTAAGGTTGTTTACAGCAATCTTCTCTCCAAAGTGTTTTGTTATGTTCTTATATTCGATCATGCTCTCATTTCACTTCCTTCCTACTTTCAGCCCGCGCGGAGTGAGCCATATTTCGAGTTGCATGAAAAACCAGTTGACTCCTATCCCCAGGGCCGAGACTAGTAAGGCACCTGCCAGGACCATGGCGAAATTCGAACGGCTGATGCCAGAGAAGATGAAATATCCCAAGCCGCCCGCTCCGACAAGGGTGGCGAAGGTGGCTACGCTTACTCCAAGGACCACGGAAGTTCTCACACCCGCCATGATGACCGGAACAGACAGGGGAATGCGTATTTTCCACAAGGTCTGTCGTTTCGAGAAACCCATGCCTTTGGCCGCCTCGAGCACGCCTGCTGGGACACTGTTTAAAGCGGTATAGGTGTTCCGTGTTATAGGAAGCAGCGAATATATGGTGATGGCCGTAACGGCCGGGACCATTCCCAATCCCAAGCCCCATGGGGCGAAGGAGACCACCATGATTCCGAAAAGGGCCAGGCTTGGTATGGTCATCAGTATGCCCGCTATGTAAATCACTATCTTAGCTATCCGAGGCCTGGATGAAATGTAGATTCCTATGGGCACGCTTACCAGTATGGATATGGGAATGCTGACTCCAATTATTTTAAGGTGCTGTAAAAATTCCAAAAGGATACGTTCGTTGTAATATTTGAGGAAAAGCATTAAGTTTTCGATGAGTATCGCCTCCTTTGCAGCAGGGTAATTCTGGGCTTCCCAGGTCTCGAATCGATGTAGCAAAATCGGGCACCTGACTTGAAAGGACAGGGATAACAGCGGGCATCTAGTCCGAAAACACTCTGTGGCATGCAATAAGACTAGGCAGAACGAACCAGAGTAAACGAGAAACGTAGCCCTGACCCTTCAAGGCGTTCGCGTTATTGGCACGGGCTTTCCGTGTATTTATTGTGTGACGGCAGAAGGCAGAAGAAGAGGGCAGGAGTACTCCTGCCAAGTTCTTATTATATCATATCATCCACTACATCATGTAAGCACAATACCCTGGAGAAGCCCAGAAATCTGAAAGGCATTTTCACATCGAAAGAGCTCGCTCACTCCATCGTGCGACCATATTGGCCACCGCCTCAGGCTGCTCGAATACCCTTTCGAAAATTCTGTAGTAAAAGCATTCCTCGGCCGATCTCAAACGAACCCGCGGCCTTTCATCCCGGAACTTCTTCCAGGAATCGCCGGGAAAGGTTTTTTGCGCTATGCCTTTTAGCAAACCGATTACACCGCTCCCTTCGTCGAACTGTTCCTTCTTCCTCCAGACGATGCTATCGGGGAGTTCGTTTTCGAAGGCCTTTCTGAGGATCCATTTTTCCATCGGTGGAGTGCCCTTCAATTTGACTTCAGGGGGGATCCTTTGCCCCAGGTTAATCATTTTACTGTCGAGGAAAGGAGACCTCCCTTCCAGGGAATGAGACGAAGTCATCCTGTCTATACGTTGAAGGCCTACATCGTGAAGGCCATTCAGGGACATCCTAAGCTCGCGGGCCAGTGTTTCCGGTTTGTCTATCTCTTTATAGTAAGAGTAACCTGCGAAAAGTTCATCGGCGCCTTCGCCGGTAAGTATTACCTTTACATACTGAGACGCGAGCATGGACGTGAAGTAACAGGGTACCGACGCCCTTACCAGATCCTGGTCGAAAGATTCAAGCCTGGCTATGATTATAGGGAGATGGTCCGCAATATCATCGGCGGTAAGCTCATAGACATGGTGAATAGTGCCGAGATGTTTCGACATTTCTTCGGCTGCCTCGAGGTCGGGGCTTCCCGGGGTCCCTGTGGTGAAAGAATGCAGCGGGGAAAGATGTTTTGCAGCGAGGGTCGCTATTATGCTGCTGTCCAGACCTCCAGAAAGGAATACGCCTACGGGCACGTCGCTCAACAGGTGCTTTTCTACTGATTTTTCCAGTGTCTTTCTGATCTCGGTGACAAGGGTTTCTACGTTGCAATCGGTGGCGGGTTTTACTTCGGGAATTTCATAATAAGAATTGAACCCGTATTTGGAATGATACCAGGTCCCGGGCGGAAATTCGTGTATCTCACCGACCTGGTAGGGGAATCCTTGTATCTCGGAAGAGAAATAGAAGACGCCCCTTCCGTCTTTTCCGTAGTACAAAGGCTTTATCCCGAGAGGGTCCCTCGCCAGGAATAAAGAATTTCCATCAGTGATGCAAAGGGCGAACATGCCGTCCAGCTTTTCCACCGCTTTGGGACCTAAATCCTCGTAAAGGTGCAGGATTACTTCGCTGTCGTTATGTGTCCGGAAGCTATGCCTCTTCGACAAACCCTCGAAGAGGAAGGGGTAGTTGTAGATCCTCGCTTCCGACAACATAGCCAGGGTTTCATCCTCGTTGTAAATGGGACGGTCCCCGTTTTCAGGGTCCATGATGGCAAGCCTGTTGTGGCCGACCCTGAAATTGTTGCCCGAAACGCTTCCGCACGAATCGAGTCCCCTGTGCCGCAGACCTTCCATCATGGTATGAAAGGCTATCTCATCGTTGTCTCCCCAGATACCGAACAAACCACTCATTTGTGCATTCGCACCTCCTGAATTTTCCGGTTTCGGTTTTTCACCTGAACCGAAGACTTTAAAAACCCTAAATGCTTTACGGCTCTCTTACAAATACGCACAAAAGGGTCATCACCGTCCTGGGAAGGTTTCACGCGGGATGTCTTTGGTTTTTGAGGTTGTTCTCTTTCTAGCGTGAAATGGCTCGCGCAAACTCGCTAAAGCTTACTGAAGCCTTCAGCTTTCCGCGGGAAGGGTATAATGGACCGGGAAATTCCTGGAAAAGGGGAGAGTAAAGTTTGGTGAAGCGCGAATACGATGTCGTGATAGTCGGGGCTGGACCTGCGGGTCTTTTTGCCGCAAGGGAACTCGTGCGGGCCGGACTTAGGATAGCGGTCGTGGACAAGGGAAAAACAATAGAAAGCAGGAGGTGCCCGCTGAAGGAAGGTTCCGTGGACCATTGCCTGCATTGCAATCCCTGCAACGTCATGTGCGGGTGGGGAGGTGCAGGGGCCTACAGCGACGGCAAGCTGACGCTGACTCCCGAATTTGGGGGAAACCTGGACCGCTACATCGGGAGAGAAAACCTTGCGAAGCTTATAGAAGAAGTGGACAGGCTATACCTCGAACACGGAGCGAGTCGGGAAGTGTTTGAACCCGACCCCGAGTTCGCCAGGGACCTGGCTATAAGGGCGAGTGGAGCTGGTTTACGCCTAATTCCGGCGACGATTCGCCACATGGGGACGGACCGCTCTAGGGATATCCTGTCGAGCATGTACGTCGAAATTTCAGAAAATTGTGACGTTTTCATGAACAGGACCGTGGAGAAAGTCCTGGTTTCAGGCGGCACCGTTTCGGGCGTCAGGCTTGATGGGGGGGGAATGCTTTTTGCCGGCAAGGTGATTCTGGCTCCTGGACGGGAAGGCGCTTTCTGGATGGAACAGACCGTAAAGGACCTGGGCCTGGAGATCGAGTCCTTGCCGGTCGATATCGGCGTGCGTGTCGAGATCCCCGCGGGCTGGGCCGAAACGGTGACGGAGCAGTTTTACGAGGTCAAGGCAATCCTTGATACACCGACCTTTGACGACAGCGTCCGGACCTTCTGCATGTGTCCTCACGGGGAGGTTACCACGGAATATATAGCAAGTCACGACATAATGACCGTCAACGGCCACAGCAACAGGGATGGTCAAAGGAAGACGGAAAACACCAACTTTGCGATCCTGGTATCGACTGAGTTCACGGAACCTTTCAAGGATCCCAACGGCTACGGCAGCCATGTAGCCAGGCTTGCCAACATGCTTGCGGGAGGAGTCCTCGTACAGAGGCTGGGAGACCTCAAACACGGGAGGCGCTCCACGCCGGGACGCATTGCGAGGGGGCTCGTGACTCCGACGCTGAAGACGGCCGAGCCCGGTGACATCTCCTTCGCCCTTCCCTACAGGCACCTGGTG
>NPID01001509.1_pt1 | contig 10416 bp, 11 predicted proteins | sample 8637491 | NCBI WGS metagenome assembly NPID01 (sample SAMN07420843, study PRJNA396082) | bioreactor metagenome | isolation source: sample BA6 brine-fed electro-methanogenic bioreactor BA | place: Japan: Kochi | collected 2016-06-14 | reverse complement strand
TCTAAAATGAAAAAAACTATAATAAAAGAAGAAAACATCAGGTAAAGAGATGTTTTCTTCGATTTATATCAGAAAATATTTAATTAAAACTAACTTTTACATTCTCTCTTTCTGTTTCATCAACCCTAAAGAATGGTTCTTGTTTAAAGCCAAACATTCCCGCTACTACATTAGTTGGAAACATTTCAATTTTATTGTTAATTTTCATAACAGAATCATTATAAAATTGACGGCTATAAGCGATTTTATCTTCAGTTTCCTTAAGTTGTGCCAAAAGTGATTGAAAGTTTTCATTAGCTTTTAGTTCTGGATATTGTTCTTGCACAACTAATAAACGACTAAGCGCTCCTTCTAATCCTTTTTCAGCCTTTGCAGCTTCTCCGACATCTCCGGTTTTAGTTGCATGGTTATACATATTACGTGCTTCCGCAAAAGCTCCAAAAATATCTTTTTCATGTTTTGCATAACCTTTAACTGTTTCAACAAGATTTGGAATCATATCAAAACGTCTTTTCAATTGCACATCAATTTGACTCCAACTGTTTCTTACGATATTGCGTAAACCAACAAGGACATTATAAGTTTTTATCAAATAAGAAACTACTAAAACAATGATTAATAATAATACTCCTAATGTTACATAAAGCCCAACGCTAAGTGTGTAAATTGGCATAATTTTTTCTCCTTTTTATATTTTTATTTTTATAAATACATTATAGCACAGTTTCAAAAATATAACTCATATTATCGGCTTCTTCCGCCGCCTCCGCCGCCGCCAAAGCTAGATCCACCACCGAATCCACCACCACGGCCACCGCTAGATGAACTTGCTTGACTTATTTTTCGAGCTGCGTTCATCCTAGCACTTCTTAATGTCTGATTCATTGAAAGTAATCCAGCTCCATAATAGAAGTTTCTACGACCATATCCTAATCCTAAATAAGTAGACTTCCTTGCGGTCTCTTCATCCATAGGTAGTTTAACTCTAAGCTGTTCCATAACTTTATCAGCGCATTTTAAACTTACTGCATAGACTAAATAATGCTCCCAAACAATAACCCCTGGCATTGGATAATCATCAAAATTACCAAAATCAACTAAAAACTTTTTAAAAGCATCCCACCTAACAAAGGTTTCCATACTTTCTTTACTTCTCTTTGTTTTAAAAACCGAGAAATAAAGCAAGTAAATAACCGAGATAATTCCTAATAAAACAAAACTATAAGTGTTAGATAGTCCAATGGTAGTAATTGCTTTATATATAAAACTAAATAATGCAATTGCAATTATAGTCATAATCGGAACAGTTAGTAGCTTTAATGATTTTTGTTTATAGTAGCCAAGCTTTGGATCTGTTAAACGAATGTCTTTGTTTGCACTTTTAACATGAGTTTTAAAACGACTAGCGTTACCTTGAAAGCTCTTTGCTTTTGACAAATCATTCTTACCATAATTTTCAATTTCTTTAGTACTAACATGCACCCCATCCCCAATAGTTCTAAAAAACCAATCAATTAAATGTTTTTCATGAGGTAACAAATCTTCAATATTATAAGTCTCATCTAACGTTAAAGCAAAATCAGCGTTCCTACTAGTTAATTCTCTACCTTCATAATCTATCTTGATTATCTTCCTTCTAATCAAATCTAATAAGGTAGCGGTAATATCCTCATCATTATTCTTACCAAGATAATAGACATAACTCATTTCAGCTGGAGTTAAATTATCTGGTAGTTCTCTCAAGTAATCACCTTTAAAAACTGTTTCGTGAGGACTGAAATATTTCTTATTATTTCTGTTTAACATATATAGCAAAAATATAGTAATTATAACAGCTAAGCCTAAAAATATCTGTGTTAAAACAATACCCAAATTGCTATAATTAGCTAAATCAGCCTCATATTCCAAAATAAGAGTTTTGTTAATACCATCATCGATAAAAACATTATTATCATCAATATTTGGATATAAATCTTTTGGCATTAAAAGTCTAAACTCCAAATACTCTCGTTCCTTCATTTTACTAAAATTAATCTCAATAGTATCATTATCAACAATTTCTAAATTACCATCACTAAGACCATGCCCAAAGACATATAAGTCTTCGGTAGAATAAGTGTTTGCTGGTAAGTTTATCGTTACTGTTCCTGCTTTTATTGTACTTTCAGCATATTCAAGTAAAACCCAGTTTAGCTCTGAAATATCTGAGTATTCACTTACCGCACCTAAAATAGTGTATTCATATTCAAAGATGATATCTCCGTATAAAGCTCCACGATAGCCAGTATCAATAAAAATCGATTCACAATAACTCTGGTTAGGTTCACACCTAACTAACTGACCTAATTCATCGTAGTCGTTCGCAAAAGAGTAACCAATATCTACCATATCTGTTATATCTATACCATCTTTACTAATTCTAACCGAAACATTTTCCGTATCAAATGAGGCTGTATTAATATGACTTTTAGAAAAATTATAGTTATCAGGAAACTTACGATAAACAATATCTCGAAAACGAACTCGGTACTCACCACTATAATTCATATCCCAAGTTTCACTAACATGCATATTGCCTTGATCATCCAAAGTAATAATAGAATCATAACGATTAACATCTATGTCGCTAGAAGAATCCCCATCAGAAAAAAAGATTCCGCTAAATACTAAAATAATAAATACAAGTACTCCGGAAAAGCTAACAAACCCCTTAGCTACTTTCTCCATATAATTCCTCCAATCCATTTCTTTTAATTTGATTATACATTATTTTTGTGTTATTTTATCAAAATGTGAAAAAAAATCTTTCGATTAATTAAAATAAAAGAATTCCTAAATCTATACCGGTTCTTGAGTAGGATAAATATATGTTTCTGGCGTTGTTTCGTTTGCCATAGTAATATAAACTTCTCCTGCCTTTACAAAAACACGGTAATTTGTTGCATCTAACATATCATACCATAAAAAAGAATTATCTCTTAATTTTCTTAGTTCTTGAGGTGCAGGAAAAGCAGTGAAAACCCAAACAAAATCACTTTCTAATTCCGATGCTGGATTAAAATCTTCCTTTAAGTAACTAAAATCAGAAACCATAAAACCACCAGTAAAGCACCCACTTTTAACAGTTTCATCATCCGTTTCCTCTTCAGGAATTAAATAAGGACTGTGTTTATATTGATATCTAAAACTAAAGTTTTCAAAATCAATCAATAACGGTTCTTCTAGTTCAAGATTTTGTAAAAAAGTTTTCATTTCCTCAGCAGTATACTCATAAGGATAATTAATCATAATTACTGATAAATCTAAATCAGCTTGTCTTCTTATCTGTTCAACAAAAAGGATAAGACTATCCCCTAAATTTGTTTTAACATAAGCTATATTCAACCAAGCTAGATTGCAAGGATTCTCATATCTTATTCTATTAAACTGTTTTTCCATACCTTTAGTCAAATATATATAAGAGTTATCTGTTTCATAATTCGGATCGATATTAACAGTGGTATATACTTCTTCGACAGTTACTCCAAAATTCTTTTCTAGTACCTCAACCATATCAACTTCGATTGGATTACCACTACTTGTAGCATCTCCACAGGCAACAAAACTAAATATAGAAAAAGCCATAATAATTACACTAAATACTTTTTTCAATTTAACCCTCCGCATAATCCAATATTATGAACAGTATAACCATAACTAAATCACATAAATGAATATATCTATACATAAGAATATCATTACTTTTTAATTTAAACAAGTAGTATTGTTACTTTATTATGTACTTTAAAAAAATCGACAATATAGGACAGAAAAGAAATAGACATCTTAGAAATGAATGAAAGATTTATGTTTTAATATAACTAAATATGCTTATCTCTATAATATACCATCATTAGTCTTAATCTTTTTTACCCCCAGATTTGATTGCAATATTTACAAATCTTTTATAATAAAAATATAGGGAACAAGAAAAGGTAAAGGGGATAATGTAAAACAAAGTATTAATAACAACAGCGGTATACCATGGTGCGCTACAAAATACACAGTTGTATAGTGATATAGCTTCAATGAGAGTATGAATAATATAGGTCAGCGATATTGCAAGCGATAAGAAATAAAACAACTTATGTAACTTAAATATATCGCCTTTTAATGTACTTGATTTAACAAATTTTGAAACAATAAAATACGACCCAATAAAAAGCAAGTAATATACTATACCCCAAAATCCTAGTGAAACAGATTTAATTACTAAATCAAAAAACACGTAAATAGGAGTAAGCGCCAAAGCTGATGATATAATTACATATGGCCATTTTGCCGAAAATAGTACACTAATTACTCCCAATAAAACATAACTCATAGGTAAAAGAATCATAAAAACCGCTCTATCAGTTGGGTCAGAGTCCATAAAAAAGTATGGAATTAGAGTCCCAATTAGTAAAAAATAGAAAAATAGAAGAATAGAATAAATTAGATTTTTAGTTAACTCTAATTTATTACTATTGTCAATTGTAATGGAGATAAGGTCTTCCTCGTTAAGTAAATATTCTAAAGAAACATTAAAAATTTTTGCTAGATTTTTAATGCTTTCTATACTAGGAATACCTTTATCTGTCTCCCATTTTGAAATTGCATTTCTTGTTACATAGAGTTTTGTTGCTAATTGCTCTTGTGTTAAATTGTTTTTTGTTCTAAGATTTTTTATCTTGCTGCCAATCATAATAACTAACCCTCCAGTAACACTATTGTATATGTATTTTTAAAGAACTTAAAGACACTTATCGTTACTATAGGATAGTATCCATATTTTTGTTCAGTTTTTGTATTTATTGACTTCCTTTTTTCTGCCAGTAATAAATAGCAATTTGGGTACGGTCTCGTAGATCTAATTTATCCAAAATAATACTGATTACATTTCTTACACTACCCTCTGTCATATATAATCTTTGCGCAATCTCTTTATTAGAATATCCTTGCGCAATTAGTTCAAAACAACTGTTTTCTCTTTCCGTCAGTAATTTATCAGCCTCATTACTTGTAAAACTTTCTAAAGCTTCAAGACTAAGAACTGCTTGACCATTAAAGACGTTCTTAATAGTTTTTATTTGATTTTCTACATCATCTGTTTTTAATAAATATCCGTTAGCTCCAGCAAGCAAAGCTTGATGGATGCTCCGGAAATCTTTAAAAGTAGTTAACATTATTATCTTAATATTTGGATTAGCTTTTCTGATATGCATGCAAGCTTCAATCCCATCCATTTTAGGCATGCGAATATCCATAAGAACTAAGTCAACTTGATTCTTATTTATAAAACTAATCGCTTCTGAACCATTATTTGCATAACCGACAACTTTAAATATTGGTTCTTTTGATAGAATAATCATTAAACTGTCTATAATGGTTTGATCGTCATCAACTAATAAAATACGCATAATCTATCTCTTTCTTTCTATTTGAATTGGTAAAATACAAATTAAGGTAAAATAATAATTTTTTTGGATTGTTAAGTGACCATTAAGTGCTTCCACCTTTTTTCTCATATAAGTTAACCCCAAACCTTTTAACTTATTCTCCGGCTTTAATCCATCATTCTTAATAATCAATTTTACAATTGGTGCTTGAACAATTAAACTTACTTCAATTAATGATGGAATAGCATGTTTCCTAATATTTGTTAATCCCTCTTTCAATACACTTGTTAGGAGGTAATAATGAGTTTCAGTTAAAGCTAATAGATTACCTTCGGAAATAAATGTTACTTTCGGATCATTTGTCTCATCAATCAAAGACTTAAAGCGTTCATATCCATATGATTCATCCGGTTTAGTCTGTTGTACGGTTTCTCTTAAAGAAGCCATCGCTTTTTCTAAACGCATTTTTAAAACCTTAAAACTCTTGTTTTCTGATGCTTCAGGTGTTAGTGTTTCATATGCTCTTAAAGACATTAGACTGGCCGTTATTTCATGTCCTAAGTCATCATGAAGTTTTTGCGCGATGCGATCTCGTTCTGACAAGATGCTTATCCGTGACAGTTCTAATTGCGATGCCATAATCGCTTCTTTCTCTTGTTCAATTTGATAGTTTTTCTGCCTTAACTCATCTATTGTATAAGTTAGATTATGAGTTTCTAATCTCCATAAAGATAGAATATAAGTTCCAATCATTACAACAAGCGCAATCAAAACTAGAGAAAGATCGATTGGTTTAATCATGATGAAAATAATTAAATTCAAAAAAACACTATAATACTTGTGATAATAAATCATCAACGCAATCAAAGGGAAGAATAAGACCACTAGTTCATTACTATATATAATAGCCATTACAATATACAAGGCATCGATGAAAATCCATTTCGTTTCTATATCTAATCTTAGTCTTAGACTACTAAAGATAACAGCTATTATCCAAAGGAAAAAAACCGCAGGTTCTTGCGGTTTCAAGTAAACTAATATCAAGACATATATTAATGATAGCATCAAGTAAAACAAAGTCTTTTGATTCAAGGGGTTTTGCATTAGTCAAATCTCCTTTTTGATCCTATTGTTAAGAATATTATAGCAAAACCAACAAGAATCAACAAGGCATATAAGACATTTAGGAAATTGTCTAAAGACATTTGTTCAATTGCATAAGCATACCAATATGTCGGAATGATAATTGAGAATCTTCTAATGTTTTCTGGAATGAATGCCAGAGGATAAGTTAACCCCCCAACAAGAGCCATAATATTTGCGGCTATAGAGAAGATTGCAATACTTGTTGCATAAGTTCTAAAGAACGTATGCCAGAACAAGCAAAAACTAATTGATAAAGCTGCAAAAAACATTAAACTGATGAAACTTAATAAATAATCACTTAGATCTCCTCCCCAGGTTAGATAACCAAGTACACTAAACAACATTATTTGAGTAATAAGAACCAAAAAGTAAGCACTTAAATGTCCGAGCAAATACTGATGATGAGCAACCGGTGAAGCAGCTATTCGTTTTATTGTCTTATATTGTCTGTCCTCGATTATCTGACGAGATAGTAGAAAAGCGCTAAATAACAGGATAATTCCAAAGAGACCATAACTTACAATAGGGAAGTTAAATCCATCAGCTTGAGGAATTAGTAATATTGCCAGAGGGAATAATATCATCAAACCAAGAGTTACTCCTTGTTTTGATATCCTTCTTAAGGATAGTTTAAATACCTCTTTCATCTTAGCACCCGTAAGCTTAATTTATAACTAAGTAAGGCTAACAATAGAATAAAACCGATTAACAAGCCTAAACCAATAAAGATAACACTAGTATTTCCATCGATAAAACCAAATGCACTATATCTTACCCATGCTAAAGGAGATGAAAACTTCTCAAGAAAAACTGTTAACTTACTAGAAGGAAAAGCAACAAAGAATCCTCCTATTAGCATCGCTACGATAATATACACAGTAATAATTACTTGAGCTATACTAGCTTTTCTAACTAAAAAGATGATAACACTTGAAAGTAACTGAGACATCACAACCCCTAAGAAAAGAATAAACAAAACGCCAATTATATTAGGAATAACAATATTGTAAACAAAGATCAAGAAGATAATAATTACAATTGATTGAAGATAACTAACGATAATACTTGATGCGATATTAGCTATTAAGAACTTGCCTGGATTAACTGGACTTACCAATAATCTTGATTTGAATCCTTTATAAAAATCATATTCTATGCCTTCAAAGGTATAAGCTGATCCAAAACCTTGAAACATTATAATATAGATTAAACCAATATATAAAACTAAATCATTAAACTCTGCTTCTGGTACATTTGGACGATTAAAAGCAATCATAATCGTTATCAATAATAAAGGCAATCCAATAAGAATAACATGTCCTACTTTATCCTTTAAAACTCTTAAACCATAAAACCTAATCATTAGAACCACCATCTCTTAAACTCTTACCTGTTAACATCAAAAAGACATCTTCCAAATTAGCTTCTTCACTTTTTACATTAAGAATGGTCTCTTTAGCAAGAATTGATAATATCTTATCAATCATATTTACACCTGCTTCTATGATAATTTGATAGGTATCATCCTTTAATGTAACTTCTTTTATATCTGGCAAAGCTTTGATTGTTTCTAAACTTTCATTACTTGGATTTTTTACACTAACAAGTGTAATCTGATCACCCTTCATACTTTGAATCAGTTCTTTGACTGTTCCTTTAGCTATAATATGACCTTGATCAATAATATACACTCTATCACTTATTGCTTGAACTTCTTCAATATAATGTGATGTATAGATTATTGATGTCTTAGTATTTTTAGCTAGGGTTTTAACAAACTCGAGAATATAATTTCTACTTTGTGGATCAATACCTACAGTAGGTTCATCCATGATAATTAGTTCAGGCTCATGTAGAAGTGCACACCCGATGTTTAATCTTCGTTTCATTCCTCCAGAATACTTCTTAGGAATATCTTTTAATCTTTCTTCTAAACCAATTAATTTAGCTACCTCATCAATTCTACTTTCTAACTTATCACCTTTAAGTCCATATAAACTTCCAAAGAAACGAAGATTCTCGTAGGCACTTAATTCCTCATAGACTGTTATCTCTTGAGTAACTAAGCCTAAGCGTTTTTTTAACAATCTATTTTTTGTGTTTTGTTTTTCACCAAAAACAACAATTTCTCCTTCATCTAAATCTAATAGCCCAACTATAGCATTTATAGCAGTTGTTTTTCCTGCACCATTAGGACCAAGTAAACCAATTACTTCTCCCTCGTTTACTTCTAAATTCAAATAATCTAGAGCTAATACTTTCTCATTATATCGCTTAATAGCATCTGTCATTTTTACAATCATTTCTCTCACCTCGCAAGTAATAATATCATATTAAGATTTTTAAGAATAGTGACAAATGTCATCAGTTTGAAGTTTTTTTAAATAAATTTTAAAATTCAAAATAATCGGTGATTTCCTTATCTTTTTGCTTTTTAAACACTTAACCAAAAAAGCAACCCTTCTATTTATTTGAAAACTTGTAATATATATTACTTGACTGTCAAATTAAAAGCGCCTATAACTAAAGGAATAACGATAGTATAACATCTTCAAACAACGAAATTGTTGTTGTTTTTAATGCGACTTGTTATTCTTTGTCGATTGTCTTAAAGAGTTTATGGATTATATAAATATATTTTTAATAGCTTATTAAATAATATTCAAATCAATATTCCCATATTTGTGTACTATGCGGTTTCTTAATCCAATTATACTTATCCAAGGAATGTTGTTGTGGGATTCCTTATATTCTATACTTAATTTTTTTATGTACTCTGAAATTTGAATAAATCGAAACATGATAGAATCTAACAATACCTCATCTTTTCCAAACTGTTCTCTAGTTAGGTCTTTTGTATGTTTAATCAAAAATTCTAAATCAGTGATAACTTTTTTAATATAATAAGTATCGTTTTTTTTGTTATCCATAAATTTTTATCCCATCTTTTAATATTTCACTTAATAAGTCTTTATTGTTCTCTAATGAAGTAAGTGTAATTACTTCTACTTTCTTTTTAAGTTCCTGCCTTAACTCTTCGACAAGTCCAAAAAAGTCCATTCCGGTTATACTCGTAGACACTAATAAATCAATATCACTCGACTCAGTAGCATTTTCTTTTGCGTATGATCCGAAAAGATATCCAAACTCTATCCTATATTTAGAAAACACTGATGAACAAATCTTTTTTATTTTATCAATCGAAAGTATTCCATGTGTTTCATCAATATAACCGTGCTCTTCTAGTTTTTCTTTAATATAAAGATACTTAATGGAATCTTTTTTAGATTCATCATTTTCATAATTAATATACGTTCTAAGCGGTATATTAACCAACTCAGAAACTTGTTTTTGTGTTAAATCTAAGGATTTTCTCAAATCTTTAAGAGACATACAATCACCACCTATACTTCTATTATACTTGCTATTGCGTATTTTTGCAAAATAAATATGCAATTATTGCGCGTTATAAAAATATAATATGCAATTATTGCACTATAATTATCTGATAATCATTAAGTAGGTTAAAATAAATAGGACAAAAAAGATATCAACATGTGGGCGCTTATTAAAGATCTCAAACAATAAGAAATATCGCTAATTTTTCGTTCATAGACGGTTTGTTGTATGACTTAATCCATGGTGATTGGTCTGATAGCGGTCTTACTTCGTCTATTCCTTTTGATAAATACTCTTTTAACCGCACTTGGTTTATACTTCTTCACTATGATTTCATCTTTTACCTTTTGCTCGTTCTATTTATATATGCTTTTAACTCTACAACTGTCACACCATCAATTCCTGCACTTCCTTTGTGGAATACTAACTATTCATAGGACTAAAGTTTCGC
>NPID01003222.1_pt1 | contig 10420 bp, 7 predicted proteins | sample 8637491 | NCBI WGS metagenome assembly NPID01 (sample SAMN07420843, study PRJNA396082) | bioreactor metagenome | isolation source: sample BA6 brine-fed electro-methanogenic bioreactor BA | place: Japan: Kochi | collected 2016-06-14 | reverse complement strand
AGACGTTCTTTGCCAATTTCGGGCACTTGGCCGATGCACCCAACGGGGTGCAGAAGCTGCGGGAGTTGATTTTCGGACTTGCCGAAAAGGGGCAATTAGTTGAGACGACCGATAGAGATGTGACGAAGTTTCTTGGTGATGTTGCTCAATTCGTGATGGGGCAAGCTCCCCCTGGAAATGAATGTAATAAAAGCGGCAAAGGGTCAGTGTTTGTCAAAACCGGCGAATTTGGTCCACTTTTCCCTGAAGTACGGGAATGGACAACAAAGCCACTTAAAATGGCACAAAGTGGAGATGTCCTTATTTGTGTTGTCGGTGCGACGATTGGGAAAATAAACCTCGGGATCGACTGCGCAATCGGGCGAAGTGTCGCTGCTATACGCCCGAATAGTATCCTTGTTACGAAATATCTTTATTACTCATTGATGCCTTTTGTTCTCCGCCTTCGAAGTCAGTCGAGAGGATCTGCACAAGGAACCATTACGAAAAAGGAACTGAGTGAAGTCGTATTGAGAGTTCCCCCCCTCGAAGAACAAAAACGCATCGTCGCCAAGGTCGACCAACTCATGGCCCTGTGCGACGAACTCGAAGCCCGCCAGCAAAAGCAGCAGCAGGGGCGGGTGCGCCTAAACAACGCCGCCCTCGACGCACTGCTCACCGCCCGCGAACCCGACGAATTCGCCGACCACTGGCAGCGCATCAGCACCAACTTCGACCTGCTCTACGACCACCCCGAAACCATCGCCAAACTCCGCGCCGCCATCCTTCAACTCGCCGTCCAGGGCAAACTCGTTCCTCAAGACCCCAATGATGAGCCTGCTTCGGTTTTGCTGGAGAGGATTATGGCTGAGAAGGAAGAGCCGTCAAAGAAGCGAGGGAAAAGAAGCAGAGAGCTTGCGCCAGTTAACCTCAGTGAGGTGCCGTTTGAAGTCCCTAAGGGGTGGGAATGGGCAAGATATGCTCAAGTAGCTCGCATTGCATCTAATCTCGTTAAGCCAGATGACTATAAAGATGCGATTCATGTCGCGCCTGACAATATTGAGAAGGGGAATGGAAGGCTTCTTCCATGTCGGACCGTTAAAGAAGATAAAGTGCGGAGCAATAAGCATCTGTTCTTCCCCGGACAAATAATTTACTCGAAAATCCGTCCGAATCTGTCAAAAGCAACAATCGTTGATTTTGGTGGGCTTTGCAGCGCCGATATGTACCCAGTAGACGCACATTTGGTTCCAAGCTTTTTGCTTAAGTACATGCTTTCAGAGACATTTTTAAGCATGGCCATTAAAAAGGACACTCGGGTGGCAATGCCAAAGATCAATCAAGAGGAACTAAATAAAGTTTTGGTTCCTGTCCCTCCTTTGGAGGAACAAAAACGCATCGTCGCCAAGGTCGACCAACTCATGGCCCTGTGCGACGAGCTCGAACTCAGACTCAACCAAGCCCAGCACCACAGCGAAAAGCTAGTGGAATCCACTGTTCGGCAGCTTTTGGTGGTGTGATGCTTGAGACAATAGCTTCTTTATTTGCCGTGATCGGCGGGTTGTATGCATTTTGGCGCTGGCTAACTAAGAAACCAGCCAAATCAGTTGCCGGGCAATCGCAACCACATGCTGAGCCACAAGGCAGAGAAGTTTTTTCCTTAGGGGAGTTTCGGCCCTTTGTACTGCAACATTGCAAGGGGTTCGCGCCTCTGCGACAATCTTTTATATTGCCCGAAAAACAGCAGAGAGGACTTTGCCATGCTTTTGGGACGATATCAGTTTAACTGCCGGTTTGAGACTGAAGCCCGCTTACCGGCGTTCAAAGGCTCCACTTTTCGAGGTGCGTTTGGCTCAGCCCTTAAAAGTGTCGTTTGTGCCGTGCGGGAAAAAGACTGTCGCCATTGCCTGTTGGCTTCCAACTGTATCTACGCCAGGGTTTTTGAGCCCAAGGTCTGCTCCGAAGAAAATCCGCGCTTACGCCAGGCCACCGCACCCCACCCCTACGTCATTGAACCGCCCCGTGATTCCAAAAGCCATTACGCTGCCGGCGACGAATTCAGCTTCGAATTGCTGCTCTTTGGCGAATTCAACCAGTATCTGTCTTACTTTATTTATGCTTTTGAAGCGATGGGGGAGAGAGGGCTTGGCGGATTCAGAAAGCGCGGCATGGGACGCTATTTTCTTGAAAGCGTCAGTTGTGAAAACGAGACGGTTTATCACAAAAACACGCGTCAGCTTGTGCAGCCTGCAGTGGCTGAGCTGAAGATGCCCGAACCTTGTTCACAACAGGGTCCGCTCGAAGTTTTTCTCCTGACCCCTCTGCGCCTTAAGTTTGAAAACCATTTACAGGCGGATCTTCCTTTCCATCTGCTGGTACGCAGCGCCTTGCGGCGCATTTCATCGGTTTTCAATTGTTTTGGCTCAGGTGAGCCCGCCCTGGACTATCGAGGGCTTGTGGCCCGTGCCAATGAGGTGCCGACGGTCTCTTCACAACTCGATTGGGTGGACTGGAAGCGCTATTCCCAGAGGCAGGAGCAAACGATGCTCATGGGAGGGATGAGCGGTTCGGTCTGTTACGACGGTGATTTGAGTGAGTTTCTGCCCCTTCTTGATGTCGCACGCCACCTGCACCTTGGTAAACAGACGGCTTTCGGGCTTGGCCTGATCGACTATCGCCTCAAACCTGTGGACGGTTGATGAAAACGTATCTTCTTGCAGTCTGCGGTCTTAACCCGCAGGTTATTACCGAAACGCTTTATGCGCTGCACCAGCAGCGCCGTCTGCCGGATGCCGTACGCGTTCTGTCGACACGGGCGGGCAGAGAAGCCTGCCTCGCTCAACTGTTTGATGATAAAGATGGTGCGTACGGGCAGTTTCTGCGCGAGTACGAAATCCCGCCTGGACGAATCGATTTCTCTGCCAAGTCTGTTCACGCCGTGTGTGACACTCAGGGACGCGGCATCGAAGATATTGCCACTGAGTCGGACAACGAATGTTTTTTACGCGCCTGTATGCAAGAGGCCTTTGATTTGACGAATGAGGAGGGCAGCACGGTCTATTTCTCCATTGCCGGGGGGCGAAAAACCATGGGGGCCTGCCTCATGGCTGCAGCTCAATGCTACGGCCGTCCCCAGGATCGGCTGTTTCATGTCCTGGTGAGTCCAGAATTTGAAAGCAGCCGGGAGTTTTTCTTTCCCCGCCGTCCGCCGCAGGAGATCATCCTCTATGATCCAGCCGGCCAGCCCTACCGCAAAAGCACCCGCTATGCCCACATCACGCTGGTGCCCACACCGTTTATCCCCGCCCGCCAAAGGTTGAGCCCCGATCATCTGCGCCGCCCTGAAAGTCCCGTTAGCCTTCTGGTCAACCTGGTGCGCGAGAAACCTGATGAACTTGTGGTCGATCTGCCTGCCCAGAAAATTATCTGGAAAGGGATTGAATGCGACCTGATGCCGGCCCGGTTGGCGTTATATGCGTTTTTTGCTCTGCAAAAACGTAGTCATGAATGCCTGCAGAATGATTGCAGAAGCTGCGAGCGCTGTTTTTTATCAGCCCCTGAAATCCTGACGCGCAATGAAGAGATTGCTTCCTTGTATCGCCGCATGACAGGGGATCTTGAAAATAAGGAGATGAGTGACAGCGGCGTTTTGGGATTGACCGCGGAAAACTTCAATTCCTACAAATCGAAGATCAGGGCAGATCTTGAACGAGCATTCGGCGGTCATTGTCTTGATCAGTTGCAGATTTCGGCTGTCGGCTCAAGACCGGGCCTACGCTATGGACTCAAGCTCGATCGTCACTCAATCCGGGTTGTTTTATAGAGACTGCAATGTTGCAGTCGTTGAACTGCTACGTACTTTTGGAGGATAAAACCACAGTAATACTTCAATTTACCTCTGCCACAAGCAAAAGGAGGGCTCATGGACAACCGCGAACAGGAACTGCTGGTTCTTGGCGCACTGCTGCACGATATCGGCAAGTTCGCCCAGCGCGCAGGTGCCGCAAAAAGTGAAGACAGCGTCGGCTACTGCCCGCAGGAAAACGGCAGACCCACCCACATCCACGTCCTTTATACAGACTATTTCATCGAGAACGAACTGGTGCTCCCAGAAGAGTTGGAAGGGCAGCGTTCTCGACTGGCCCGGCTGGCTGCGTCTCATCATCGCCCCGCAGGCGATTCCGCCGCAGAACAGGCGCTCTGCTATGGTGACAGGCTTTCTGCCGGAACTGACCGCAAAAGCGGAGAAGACACAGAAGGCGACTATAAAAGCGCCCGCCTTTTGTCGATTTTCGAGCAGATCGACCTCAAAGCAGCCCGCCCTTTCGAGGATCTGCAAAAGGGCCGCTATCACTGCCTGAGTCCCATTGAACAAGACCCGTACCCCACATCGCTGGAGCAAGCCCGCAAAAGCGATTATGCCACCCTGTATCGTCAGTTCTGTGCCGAGTTGAAAGAGCTTCCTCTTGATAGCGGGGTTTCCGGCTACATTGCATCGATGCAGTCACTTCTGGAACGCTACTGCTGGTGCATTCCATCTTCAACCTATCGCTCTCTTTCCGATATCTCTCTTTTTGACCACAGCTTGACGACTGCCGCCATTACCCAGGCGCTGTACGCATTTCATCAGGCTGAAGGTGGCAAGCCGGGAGAAAACTCTGAAATTCAGCCCAAATTTCTCCTTTTGGGCGGCGATCTTTCCGGTATCCAGAGCTACATCTTTGATCTCGACAAGTCACAAGGGTCTGGAGTGGCCAAGCTTTTCCGTGCCCGCTCCTTTTACCTGCAGGCCTTGACCCGCTCGGTAGTCAACGAAGTTCTGCAACGCCTTGGACTTAATCCCGTCGCACGCATCATGGATGCAGGAGGGCGGTTTGTGCTTCTGCTTCCAGCCACACAGAAGGTACGAGACTTTCTTGAAGAGTTCGAACTGGAAGTTCAGCGCTTTTTCTTTGCCCGATTCCAGGGCACTCTCAGTCTGAACCTGTGCTTCAGCGTGGAGCTTACCGAAAAAGACCTTGAACAGCAGCGCTTTCAGAAACGACTCAATGATTTCAATGATGTCCTCGAAGCGCGCAAACTCCGGCAATTTGATCGACTGATGGCCCAGGGGCAAAGCCCGGTTATTGACACAGACTATGCCGCTTACAACGATTTTGGTGATTGTCATGTCTGCCATAAAAGGCCGGCTGATCCCCAGGTCATGCGTGAGCATCAACATCATTACGGGCGCGAGCTCAAACTTTGCCGGGATTGCGGCGACCAGATTCATCTGATCGGACGTAAACTTCCCCGGACTCAATTCATGGTGCTCTCGCGTGAAGACACCAAGGAGAGTGTGGAGCTTTTTGCCGGACAGTATCTGCGTTTTTGCGAGAAGGTTTCCGCTCAGTCCGCCCAAGACGCCATAGAAATCGTCAACCTCAGGCAACGGGGACACTTTGCCTACCTGCCTGTCGCTGCGCATCTTCCGGAGATCAGCGAAGACGATATCGCCCGCTGGCAAAAGTGGGGCGCGCTTCAATCTGACGGTGAGCAATATTTTTATCGCGATGAGCCCGTGGTGGCTGGAGACGCCAAGACATTTTCACTTCTTGCCCTCGAATCGACCGAAGATGGAAAAGACGGGATTCGTGGCCGCCGGTTTCTCGGAGCCTTCAAAGCCGATGTCGACAACCTGGGACTGATTTTCAGCGTGGGCCTGCAGGATCGACTCTCAATCAGCCGGTTCGCCAGCCTTTCACGCATGCTCAATCATTTTTTCAGCAACGATCTGGTGCGCTACATCGAACAAGAGTTTCCTGACCTGTATGTGATTTTCGCCGGCGGCGACGATCTCTTTTTGCTTGGTCCCTGGAACCAGGCCGTCCAGTTCGCGGCAGCGTTGCGCAAACGGTTCGCCCGGTTTGTCGCCGAGCGGCCCCAGATCACCCTGTCTGCAGGCGTGGCGGTGGTAAAGCCGGCGCTGCCGGTTCAATCCATTGCGGACCAGGCCGAAGAGCTTCTGGAGGAGTTTGCAAAATCCCGCCCCCAAAAAGATGCTGTCACACTTTTTGGAACCACCGTTGGCTGGGGTGATTTTGAGCGACTGCTCGATGCCGGAGACTGGCTGCACCGCCTGGCCGGCGATGGCGTTATTCCCCGCGGGCTTCTAAGCCGGCTGCTTTATTATGGACGAGAGCATATCGCCTTTCATAAAAAAGGCGATATAAAGCGGGGCATCTACCTTTCGCACATGAGCTACGACTTTGCGCGCAATCTGCAGGAGAAAAATCTTCCCGATCAACACGAGCGAAACAAGATCCTTGCCATTAAAACGGACGATTTCCTGCTCAGTCATATCGACATTCCAGCCAGCTACGCACTCTACCGGTTGCGTAAAGACGCCTGATTAAGGAGGGAAAACATGACCTATTACGACGACAAGGGGAACATCCGAGCCGAGTTGCTAACAGATGAAGCTCAAAAGCAGGCTGAAGCGTTCGTGCCGTTACGCTTCGATCCAAAGAAAAAAAGAGAAGAACCAACCAGAGATGCAATTAAGAACTCTCAGTTGCGAAAGTTCTTTGGGGAATTTAAAAACCTTCAGCGCCAACTCGAGCAAAAAAGAGGGGATGAGGAGAAACGGGAAGAAATCTTTTTATCCCTAAAGCCGATGGTCAAAATGGCCAATGCTAAGGTTGCCTATGCTAAAGCCCGAGGTGTAGTGCCAGAATCTTTTGCACAGTGGTTGAAGAAAAATGTCACTGCGGTTGATACCGCCAAGGATTTTACTGCCTTTATGTATCACTTTGAGGCCATTGTCGGTTTTTGCTACGAGCGCAACCCCCGAGATTAACTATTATTAGGAGGGAGATCCCCATGAAACTAGAGTCAATAAAAGAGATCAAGGGCACCATTCGCGTACTGACTGGACTGCACATCGGCGCCGGCAAGGAGAGCCTCGAGATCGGCGGGCTTGATCAGCCGATCATCAAGCACCCCATTACCTCAGAACCCTATATCCCCGGCTCCTCAATCAAGGGCAAGATGCGCTCGTTGCTTGAAGTTTCGCGTTTTGCCGGACAGCGTGATGAAACCCGCAAGCATGTTCTGGAGAAGGGTGCCCCTTGCGCCTGTGCAAGCCCTGAGTGCCCGGCCTGCGTCATCTTTGGAACCTCCGCCGCCAACAAGGGCGATGACCTCGGCCCGACACGTCTGATTGTGCGAGATGCGCACCTGAGCCGGCAATGGCAGGAGAAGTTTCAGAAAAATGAACTGACCATGGAGGTTAAATACGAAAATATTATTCATCGCATCAAAGGGACTGCTGAGCATCCTCGTCCCCTGGAACGAGTTCCTTCAGGAGTGGAATTTTCCTTCAACCTCTCGTTCAAGGTTTTCGAGAACGATCCTCAGGGATTGATTGAGGAAGTCTATCGGGGTCTGCGGCTTATCGAGCTTGATGCTCTGGGCGGCAACAGCTCCCGGGGCTGTGGTCAGGTGGTTTTTGAAAACCTGACATGCGACGGGAAAGAAGTCAGCCTGGAAGGGTATTCGCTCTAGGGGGAGGTCGTTTCATGGCACTTTACCGATACCGCATCAAGCCTGAATCGGCGCTGGCTACGCCTTTTCGCAGCGACACCCTTTATGGGCACCTGTTGTGGATGGCGGCCCAGTGGGAGGGGGCCGAGCGGGTGACCGAGCTGATCGAGGCCTTTGATGGCCCCAATCCGCCCTTTCGCCTCTCCAACGCCTTTCCTGCCGGCACGCTGCCGAAGCCGCACCTGCCTGGGATTCCCCGGGACCGATTTGCCAGCGAATTTCGCCAGCACGGCGATCTGGTGACGGTGTTGCAGAAATACAAAAAGTTTCGCAAACTTAAATATATTGATCTGGATGTCTGGCAGGTGTTGCGTGGCCGTCTCAGCCAGGAAGCTCTCTTTGCCCACTGGTTGGCCAATCAGGCGCAGGATGCTTCCAGTTCGGAAAAAATAACCAGCCGCCAGGCCACCCAGCCCCATAACAGCATTGATCGCAACACCGGGTCCGTTTTGCGGGAAGGTGGGTTGCATTTCGCTCAGGCGACCTGGTTTGGTCAGGATGTTGAACTCGATCTTTATGTCGAAAGTGAAAATATCGAGACATTTGAAACCCTCTTCGAGCACCTCTCCAAGGTCGGCTACGGGGCGGATCGCTCCGTAGGAAAGGGCCAATTCAGTTATGAGCGCGATGAAAGCTTTGAGAGTCAATCTTTGGTGCAGCAGGGCGATTATCAACTGAGCCTTTCTGTCTGCGCCGCCCAGGATTGCCGTGAGTTCGACGGATATTGGAAGCCTATGGTCAAACACGGGCGCACCTGGAGCGGATTCGGCGAAAAAAATCCCTTCAAAAAGCCCTTTCTGGCATTTACCGAAGGCAGTCTTTTTAATTCCATGCCCACTCAGGGGTATCTGCTGCGCAACATCCATAGCAATCCCGAGATTGTTCAGGTGACCTGGCCCCTGACAATTCCGGTGACCTTGGAGGCGGATCATGCAAGTTAATTATCTCAAGCTCGAAATCCTGACTCCGGTTCATATTGGCACCGGCGACGAGATTGACCCGTTGGGCTACCTTCTGCAGCAGGAAGGCGAGGGGGTCTTCTGCCATTTTGTCGATACCACGTCCTGGGCCGCTGAGCATCCCGACCCAGAAGCCTTGAGCGCTGTCTTTTCGGGGAGTAACATCCCTGCGATCCGAGGATTTTTGGCGGAGAACCTTGACCCGCACTCCTATGCGCGCAGAACAGCCAGGGTGACAAACTTTTCAATCTACCAGGAGTACAACAAGAAACTGAGAGACCAGTCCACGACTCACCAGTTAATGATATCACCTCAGATGGCCACCTCCCTCGGACGCCCCCATCTGCCGGGGTCATCGATCAAGGGAGCGATCCGGACTGCGGTCATCGACTACCTGGACCGCACCCGCAATCTCAACCTCAAAGCAGCGGCAAAAACCCGAGATCGAAGACCCTATGAAGAAAAAATCAAATCGGTTCTGGGCGACATTTCCTCAAACGCATTCAGGCAGCTTAAAATAGGCGATTTCGAGGGGTGGAGCGATAGCACTGTGCTGGTGACAACTACAGAAGTGCGACGAAGGGCGGATAAAGCGACCACTCCGAAATGTCATGCCGAAGCGCTTCCGAGCTGGCATCTCGGTAAAAAAGAACATACCGTTCTTGTCGGAAAAATTGTCATGGGGTATGGCCAGGTCCACGATCCAAAGAACAATCGCCTGACTCTTGCGGACGGTGAAAGTTGGGATTGGAGCGAGCTTGCGCAACTCGTGAATACCTACCAGAAAAAGCGCCTGGAAAAAGAAATAGAGCGTTTTTACAATCTCCCCCATTTTGCGGCTGGCAAAAAGGCGGTTGAATCGGTAAAGCAGGCTCTGGAAGAGGCCGAACCCGGGCAGATGATCCTGCGGGTTGGCCATTATTCCCAGGTTGAGTATGTCACCGTCGAAAATAACGATCCGCAGACACGCAAAGGCAAAGACGGCCAATTGCTGCCCCACGGTACCACACGCACTCTGGCAAACGGTGAGCTGCCTTTCGGGTGGATTCGTTTGACCCCCTGCAGTGCTGGTGATTACGCAAAAAACCAGCAGCAGCGCCGAGAGCATGCCGAATCGATCGATTCGCGCCGAAGCGAAAAGCGAAAGCAGGTTCAGCTTGAAAAAGAGCGTATTGAAAAAGAGCGCCGCCAACGAGAACAGGAAAGGGAAGAAGCTCTCAAGTACCCCTGGCGTGCTTTGTTGCGACAACTCGATTCGGTCGATAATTGGGGAGATTTCAGGCAACTGGTCTTGGACGGTCCGCTTTCAGAGCATCGCAACGCCGAGAATGTCGCTGAATTGGTACGGCAAAAGGCCCTGGAACTCAGCCGTGGCAAATGGGATGAGCAACGAGACTCCCTGGTTGCTCAATGGCTTGAAGAGGCCGGTCTAAAATGGGAAAGCAAGACAATCTCCGAAGTTGAAGATCCTGATCTAAGCGCTGAAGATGAGGAGATGATCAAAAAGATAGAGAACCTCAACGATTGGGGCCATTTCCGCACGGAACAGATCACAATAGATAAACTTGATCAGCCTGCACTCCTTGCCTTGCGTGACAAACTTCAGGAGTGGAGATGTGATAATAAAAAAGCCAAGGCGGACAAAAAGAAGGCTTGGAAGCAGCTACAAGAGGCGCTGAAAAAGTAGATCTTCAACGTTAATGCGCAGACCTCGACGGGAAAATGTCATGATCCTGCAACTTGTTGAATTTCCGAGAGATGTTATGAACGCTCCAGTCGAGGTCTGCGATTTTAAAAAAGACTGCAAAAACATGTGGTTAGAGGTTTGGCTCTTTGCCCATGGTTATCTGTTGCGATTTTTGAAAGGAGGTCTGCGAATCATGGGATTTAAGTTGTTG
>NPID01004922.1_pt1 | contig 10423 bp, 8 predicted proteins | sample 8637491 | NCBI WGS metagenome assembly NPID01 (sample SAMN07420843, study PRJNA396082) | bioreactor metagenome | isolation source: sample BA6 brine-fed electro-methanogenic bioreactor BA | place: Japan: Kochi | collected 2016-06-14 | reverse complement strand
CCAACGCCCCGGTTGGACAAGCGCAAACGCAAGCCTCGGCGACAGGGCCGAGCGCGTCCGAAAGCAACGCGCCCAGCGCGCCCCGGACGCGGGACTTAATGCCGCGCCCCGTGAAGGCCATACCCGGTTGAACGCCGTGTTTTCGGGTAATCTCGACGCATATGCCGCACCGGATGCATTTGCCCGGTTCATAGAGAATGTCGCCGAAACGCTCCATGGGCGTGACTTTCGGGCGGGGCAGGTCGCGGGTTGTGGAAACGTGTGCGCCATAGACGTCCGCATACTGCCGCAGCTTGCAGGTGTCCGGTTTCAGACAATCGCAATGAAGGCAGCGCGACGCTTCTTGCGTAAAAACAGGGACTGTCCCAAGCGAGCAGAGCGAGACGGGACTGTCCCTGTTTTTACGCAAGACGGCGTAGTGGTCCAGTTCGTCGTCGGCGAGGGGGCCAAGTTTTGAGTTGAATAAGCGTCTGCCGTCATAAGATGCGCCGCGCAACAGCGCGTCAATATGCAGGGCCGTACGTTTTCCGGCGGCCACAGCGCGTACCGGCATTTTCTCGGGCTTGATCAGGAAGAGACGGTCCTGCTCGGGGATTTGTTCATGCGGGGCGGCAAGTATCACGGCGTCATGTCGCGCAAGCAGCGCGGCAATATCCAAGGACACAACCCCATCAGGCGCCTTCTGCTCTGATGCTTCACGGTGTTGTTTCACGTCAAGGTGTATTTCAACATCCCACGACACCAGCGGCGCGAGCTCGGCATCCAGTATGGCGTCCGGCACTTGTCCACGCAGAGAAGGACACAGCCGCTCCGTATGCGCATATATATGGCACCCGTGCCCCCGCTGTGCGCATATCCAGGCGGCGGCAAGCGCGTCAATTTCCGCGCCCATGATAGCGACGGACTTGCCGGAGGGCGATATTCGCGCGGGCAATACATCGGGGCACTGTTCCGCCACAAAACCGTGGGCGCGGCGTATGGTCAAGGCGTGGTCGTATTGCGCACGGCGGCATACGCGCTCACAGGGCGCCGCGCAAAGGCGGCCCAGAATAGCAGGAAACAGAAGGTCGTCCCGCGCAACGGCCGCCGCACCGCGCAGGTCGCCCGCCTGAATGCGGCGCAACATGCGCGGAATCTGTAACCCCGCCGGACAGGCGCGCATGCAGGGGCCTTCACAGTCGCCCGCATGTTCTTCGAGAAGCAGTTGCAACGTGCCCCGCCGAAGTTCTCGAATCTCGTCGTCTTCGGTGACAATGTCCATGCCGTCTTTCACCGGCGCCGCGCAAGCGGGCAAGGTCTTCCCGCTGGCAATATCCTTGACGACGCACACCATACATGCGGTGAGCGGCCCAATCTCCTGACAATGACACAAGGTCGGAATGGCGCGCCCCGCCGCGCGGGCCGCATCCAACACAGTGGCGTCCGAGCCGACTTCCACATCAATGCCGTCTATTTTCAATCGCGTCATGATTCACTCTTTCATGCAGAAACTTCTGGCGCTCTTGCCGAACCAACTGCCTCCCATTCTTCCATCACCCTGAACCCGGATCATCATTCCACCTCCACCGCATTCTCGGGGCATACAGCCAAACAGCCATTACAGCGGACACACTTGGTTGTGTCTATTTCATGGGGCTCATAGGGCGTGGGCACAATGGCGCCGGAAGGGCAGGCCTGAGCGCATTTGGTGCAGCCGATACATTGCGACCTGTTTATGGAATACGTCAGCAAGTCCCGGCATTTTTTCGCCGGACAACGCCCTTTGATATGGGCTTCGAACTCTTCGCGGAAATGACGCAGGCCCGTAAGCACCGGGTTGGGCGCGGTGGCGCCCAGCCCGCACAGGCTTTGCGCTTGTACAAGCCGCGCCAGCCGCTCAAGTTCATCGAGACTGACCTCGGCGCCCTTGCCAATACACAGTTTATCAAGCATGGTCAGGAGTTGAGCCGCGCCCACGCGACAGGGCACGCATTTACCGCAGGATTCGGTTTGGGTAAACCCCAGGAAATACCGCGCTGTTTCAACAATGCAGTCCGTATCGTCCATGACCACCAGCCCGCCCGAGCCCATCATGGCGCCGACGTCGGCAAGGGCCTCGTAGTCTATGGGCAGGTCAGCCAGCGACGCAGGAATACAGCCGCCCGAGGGCCCGCCGATCTGCACCGCCTTGAACGTGTGCCCCTCGGTCACGCCGCCGCCCGCCTCCTCGACTATCTGCCGGATGGTCATGCCCATGGGCACCTCGATTAACCCGCCATGATTGATTTTGCCCGCCAATGCAAAGACCTTCGTGCCCGGACTGTTCGGCGTACCCAGGGCGGCAAAGGCTTCGGGACCGTTACGCAGAATCCAGGGGACCATGGCCAGCGTTTCCACATTGTTGATCAGGGTTGGTCGCCCTTCGAGTCCCACATGCGCGGGATAGGGCGGCCGGAATCGCGGCGTCGGACGGCGGCCTTCGAGCGAGGCGATCATGGCAGTTTCCTCGCCGCATACAAACGCGCCCGCGCCCTCACGCACTTCCAGGTCGAAAGCAACGCCCGCGCCCAGCGCGTTGGCCCCAAGAATACCGGCGTCGCGACATTGACCAAGGGCCAGGTTCATGCGCTCGACCGCACGGGGATACTCGGAACGAATATAAAATACGCCGCTGCGCGCGCCCACAGCGAAAGCGGCGATGAGCATGCCCTCGATCACGCGATAGGAAAAGGACTCGAGCAACATGCGGTCCATGAACGCGCCAGGGTCGCCTTCGTCGCCGTTGCAGACGACGTATTTGATATCGCTCGGGGCGTCGCGCACTTCCCGCCATTTCCGCGCTGTCGGAAAGCCGGCGCCGCCCCTGCCGCGTAAGCCCGAATTTTCGATGGCGGCAATAACGTCGTCCTGTCCGAAAGGCAGCGCGCCGTCGGCAGACGCGATACTCCGCCGCGACATGGCAAAACCGCCCAGGCGGAGGTACTCGCCCAGGTCGGCAGGATTGGTTTCGCCCGAATGCTCCGTGGCAATGCGACATTGCAGGCTCAGAAAACGGGTCACGTCGGGCTCGCGCGGCGCGACCCGTCGCTCGGGCGCCCGGTCGGGCTCGCCCGCGTATACCCGTTCGAGACCATGTACCGCAACGGCGCGCATACGCGCCAAAGGCCCCAGCGGCGAAAAATGACGCATCAGGATACGGGACACTTCCGCAGGCGCTACCTTGGTGTAAGTATGTATCTCCTCGCCGGGCACGACTATCTCGATAAGGGGTAGTAGGTGACACATACCCACACAACTGACCGGTTTTATCCGGGCCGGCAGGGCAAATCGATGCAATACATCCTCCACTGCCTCGCGAATCCGGCCATTGCCGCCTGCAATACAGCACGAATCCAGACAGATGCGTATTTCCGGGTCGTTGTCGCGCACACGTCGCTTGGGACGCGAGGCGTCGCTGTCGCCCGAGCTGCGCTCAAAATCCGCGATCATATCGGGAACCGCATCCGGGCGCACATGGCCGTAGGTTGCCCCTTCAATCTGCACAGCCGGCGCCAGGGTGCAACAGCCCAGACACTGCACTTTCTTGACAGTATAGCGGCCCTCGGCGTCGGTGTCTTCCCCCGGCGCGATATCAAGCGCATCAAGGGTGGCGTCGTATATGCGGTCCGCGTTCTTGAGATGGCAGGCAGTGCCGTCGCACACACAGATGGTGTGGCGACCGCCGGGCGTCGTGCGGAAGGCCGGAAAGAACGAGGCGACACTGTCAATATCGGCGGGGGTAATGTCTGCGGCGTCGCACACATGCCGCAACGCCTCGGGCGGCAAATAGCGGAAATGCCGCTGCACGTCCTGTAATATAGGCAACAACGCCTGCCGACTGCGGCCCCGGGCCGCGAGTATCCGGTCTACTGCATGTAAGTCAACCGTCATGCCGATTAGCGCTCCCCGATGCCGATGAGCGCGCTTTCCGTCCGCGCGTAAATACGCCCGTCCATGAAGGCGGGCGTGGCCGCCGCCGCCTCGCCCAGAGACAACGAGGCTATCTCTTCATACGCGTCGGCATCCTTGAAAATTATCATGAGGCCCTCTTTGTCCAGGGCGTATATGCGATCGCCCACCAGAACAGGCGACGCATAAAAGGCCTCGTCATGTTCATGTATCCAGCGCTCTTCGCCGTCCGAGGGACGCAGGCATACGATTTCGCCACGCGAGGTAAGCAGGTAGAAATGCTTGTCTGTCGCCAGCGGACTGGATATGTCCGGAAGCGACTCGTAATACTGCCAGAGAGGTTCAGGACCCCCTTCGTCGGCGGAGGCAGGCGGGCGCACCGCGCTCGCGTCGGCGTATTCATTGGCCACGAAGAACATGCCCGACCCATACGCGGGACTGGGGCCGACCTCGCCGCCAAGACAATCCACGGTCCAGCGCAATGCGCCGCTTCGAGGGTCGTAGACATCGAGGTCGCGCGTAGAAACCACCGCCAGCATTGGCGCATCCGGCGCGGCCACGATAATGGGCGACGCCCAGGAGATGCGCGTACGGTCCACTTTCCAGACCTCGGCGCCGTCGTGCAATTCAAAGGCGTACATTGCCCCGTTGGTGCGTTGATCATACTGAACAATCAGCCGATGCTCGAAGATAATAAGCGACGACGAATGGCCGTAATGATTGTCGGGCGCACCCAGATGTTTTTCCCAACGCACCACGCCGCTGCCGTCAAGACAGACAAGATGGCCGGTGGCGAAGATGGCGCATACACTGTCGTTTTGAACCGCCAGAGACGGCGCAGCCCAGCCGGTGTAATCAGCCACATCCGGCGTACCCGCCTCAGCGGCCGGGCGCGTGCCGACCGGCGTGCGCCACAACAGTGCTCCCGTATCCGCGTCGAAACAAAACACCTCGCGCCGCTGTTCATCCGCGCCGCTCACATACACGCGCTTGTCCCAGACCACCGGCGAATTGCGGCCCGGAAGCGGGACCTCGCTCTTCCACAGGAGGTTTTTTCCCGAGACAATGTCCCAGTCCGTGGGCGCATTGGTATAGTGGGCTACGCCGTAACCGCCAGGTCCCCGGAAAGACGGCCACTGACGCTGTATCTCCTCCCGGTCGGGAACAACCAGCACAGCGGCGGGCGCTTCGGAGGCGGGCATAAGCGCTTCGGGCGTAAGCGCAGGGATGTCCAGCCGCGTAAAGGCTGCCGCAAGCAGGGCCGCCAGCAACCATAGCCCCCCCAGAANNCTCGCGGGCCCGCGCGCGGTCCGTCCAGAAGTATTGCTGCGGCCCTTCCGCCGCAGGCCTGGGCAATTGCGGTCGGCAGGCCGACGCGATGCGCAAGGCAAGCAAGAACACAATCGCCGAAACCAGAGCGATCATTCCGCCGCCGCGCAACAATTCCTGGCTGGTGAAAAACGAGGCGCGCGCGAGCAGGTCCAGGACGCGTATCGCCTCGTAAACCGGCGCATCCGTCTCGGGAACACCGGTCAGTTGCGCGCGCAGCCGGGCCAACTCGGGATGATCAAGCGGGTCTATGCGGCTGACTTGCCAGAAATTGATGATAAGCAATGCGCACACGAGAAAACACGTCGCGCCCGAAACCGTCGCAGTCGCCGCAGACGCGCGGAAGATAACTTCGTTCGCTTTGAAGCGGTGCTGTTTTTTTTCAGGCATTGTTTTCCTTCTCGAGTATGCTGATAATAAACCGATGATTAGGGCTTCGACGTTACGCTGGCGCGCTCTTTCGATGATAATAGCATGCAGCATAATCTTTTCAAAATAACGTCCGCGGAACTGTCGCGCCAACCAACATTACCGCTCTGAATTCTGGGAACGTTCTGGCGACAATCCTGTAGCTTTCCCAAGACCTTTTCTCGGTTGCATGAAACGCCTGCGCTTTTTCATTCACTTGGGTTGCGGGCAACACCCGTGTTGGTTTATACAGCAAAACCCTTTTGTCCACCAGATGCAGTAGATGTAAAAACGGGGTAAAACGTTTAGTTAAAGCAGGACAGCCGTTTGCGAAGTATGGGCACTAAATCGTCGCCGATCACCCTGGCCTTCATTTCAATGCCCTCATCCGTCATATGGCAAAAATCTCTGAAAATATTCGTACTGCCCGAAACACCTTCGTGAACAGCAACAAGATGCAGACCATGAATTTCACTCAGCCGTCTCAAGAGGCAGTTGCTTGCATTGATATAGGTGTTATAAACAGGCAGCGAAAATGCAGGAAGATGCCAATCACTGTTAGCCATATACTCGTAGTACTGGCGCGCGTTCCTGCTGATTCTTTCATGATCAGGAAAGGCCATAGAGGCGTAAACCACTTCAATGCCGCGGCGCTTGGCGAGTACGGTAAAAAGTTCCAGGGGAAATCCCATGAACTCATAATGACGGTCTATGAAATTTGTAACCGACGGCGCCATTAGTGATGGGAAAAACAGCCTGATAAAACGAGAATATCGCGGGATAAAATTTACGCCAAATTCCAAGTACCGTCGCACAAGATCATTGACGCCTGCATGCATGATAATCATGTCGGGATCAAGCGCCACAAAGTGATTGAACCGCACCCCAACTGCCTGAAAAAAACGGGCGCGTTGAATTTGTCGTGCTGTCCGTTGAAGAGTTCCAGGCGCTGCGCGACCAACTGGCAGATTTGGTCGACCTGCTTGCGCTGCCTCATGTCAAAGATGAGGATTCGCTTCCCTCGACGGGGCAGTATTTGAAACATCTGGCACAGCTGAGGCACGCGCCGCGGTCAATGGTGTAATCGCGTTTGTGGCGCAATGTGGAGAGACGGAACAGGCGCGCGCAGACCGACAGCCCCAGAAAAACGCCCAAGGCCGCGCCGGCATATTTAAAGCGTTCATTGATGGCCAGTGCTTCGGTGTAGAGCGCCGTGACCGGCTGCTCGCCCTCGCGGAAAGCGTCGCTTTCGATAGTGGTGTCCGTCGCCCGGCCCGTTTCCTCGGCGGCAATGCGCTCGGCCAGACGCACGGTGGGGTGCATGCGCGACAGCGTAGGATGGGCGCGCCAGCCGATGCCCGCGGCGAAAAGAACCACCATCGGCGTCAGAAGCAACAACCAGGCAAGCCTGCGTACGCCGGCGCGACGCGCTTCGGGCGCGTCCGCGGGCGTGGGCGGGATGATGGCGTTATAGGGACATGCCGTCTCGCAAAGTCGGCATTGCACGCATTCGGCGGGCGTTATGGTCGCATGATTGCGCGCGAAAAGCGATACCCAGCGCAGCAGTACGCCGTAGGGGCAAAGATAACGGCAATAGGGCCGGGCGACAAAGATGCCCGTCGCCAGCAGCAGCCCGCCCGCCAGCAGCATGTTGAAGCTGCCGCCCAGGCGGAAGAAACCGACAAAGGGGTCGTAGCGGCAAATCAGAAAGCCACACCCCATGACCACGCCCATCACCGTAATGCCGAGATAGGCGTAAGCCAGCATGCCCAACGCATCGTCCACCGACCTGGGCACCTGAACCGGATGAACGGCGAAAATTTCCTGGGCCGCACCAAGGGGGCATACGGACGCACAAAAGACCCGTCCGAAATACAACGCAAACACAAGAGGCAGCAGAAAGAATACGGCCGTCAACAAGGTCAATACCGCGCCCGAGCCAATATAGGCGTCCAGCACATTTTGCAATGAGCCGACGGAACAGATACAGCCCTGCCGATAAAATCCGAAATAGGCCAAGGCAAAAAAAGAAATTGCCAGGGTGATGCGTCGCGAGCGCCTGCGCAAGACCGCCCAAGTCGTCAACACCAGAAGGCCAGCCAGCATTGTCGCGTCCAGCCATGGCGGCGTCAGGGCCGCCTCGGGCAGATGCATCTCCTCGTGTTCATAGCCCGTGGCAAACTCGGGCATGGGAAATCGGAACTCGGCCTGGGCGGCAACAGCAGGCAACAGGAACAAAAGAAACAGCCGGATACCAAGACTCGGTACGCTGAAAATGCGGTTTTGGGGGAACGGTCGGCGTACTGGTCGCGACGAGGGGATGTCTGCCCCGATACGTTCGGCACTGGAATGGTCCATCATTCCGCCGTCCCGGATTCAGACTCGTATTTCATCACATAGGCGCGGCTCAGTGGGATGCGTTCGATGGCGTTTGACGGGCAATCCCGGGCGATGGCGCATTCGTTGCAGTTGACGCAGAGGTCGCGCTTGATCTGCAGGTACAAAGAGCCGTTGCCGAACTGGCCGCACCCCTTCACGCACTTACCGCATCCGATGCAAAGTTCCTCAATAATGGAATAGGCGAAATAGGGTTCCTCGACAAAGCTGCGCGTAATGGCGGCGGTAGGGCACAGTTCGTTCTCCGCGCCCGTATCGAGCGCGGGCGAGGCGGGTTGCAGATAACCGCTGCACAGATCGCAATAGCCGCAGATGCGCGTGGCGTGTACGCATTTCACCGCCGAAGGATTCAACACGCAATGGGTGGCGCAGCGTCCGCACTGGGTACACTTGCGCGGATCAATCTGCCATACGGCGGCGTCCGCCGAGGGCGTCGCAGCCATCCATACGCCGCCGCCCAATGCGGCCGCAGCGGCGGCCCGCATGAATTCACGGCGTCCAGATTTATTGTTCATGATTAGCACCTTGTCCAAAATATCCTATCATAAAAACAAGACGTTGTTTTTTCAACGGGGTTACGGGCATTGTCCGCGTCAGTTCGTATCGTTTTCATCGGCCAGTCGCTCAAACACCAATACCGCGTGCAACGGCCCTTGCAGCGCCAGCACGCGGTTGTCGCCGTCCACGGCCAGGTCGCGCACCGGCGCGGGATGAGCCGGGAAATCAGCGGCGTTCCAGCCCGTATTCAGCCATTCCGGCGAAGCGACCACGCCGGCAAAAGAGCGGTCCGCTGCAAAGGTCTTGATGCGGTTGATGCCTTTCTCGGCGGCGACCAGCGACGTGTCGCGCTTGACCGCGATATGAATCGGATTACAACAGCCGGGAAAGGCGTCCACCGAGAATCCCGGCTGATGCCACACGCCCAGGCGCGTACCGTCCGGGCGGTATTTCTCGACCCCAAGCTTGCCGGGGTTCACAATCCACAAGGCGCCCATGCCGTCCAGGGCAATGTCAAAATACTGGCTGGGCACAATAAATCCATGGGCGCTGTTTTCGCCGTCGCGACCGTCAATGGTTCCCAGCAGCAGGCCCGCATGGTCGTAACGCAGTACCTGCTTGTTGCCCGCGTCCGCGACAAATACATGTCGTTCATCGGCAGCGATGGACGTTATCCAGGCGCGTTCGCCCAAAGACTCCCAGGCGATGACAGGCGCATCCGTCCCGGTGAATACCGCCACGTGATCGCGCGTACCCAGATAAACAACACCGTCCGGCGCGACGGCGACACAGTGCGCCGCATCATCGAGATGGTGGCGCGCTGTTTCCCGGCCCGAGGCGTCAAGCACAAGCAGCGCGTTGTCGCCCACTATCAACAGCCGTCCGTCTTCGGTCGCGGCAAGGCCCATGGGGTGTTCCAAAGCGAGTGGGAACCGGGCGGTCTCGCGATAACGGATATCTTCATCCGTGACCGCTTCGTGCTCGGACACGTCATACAGCAATGCCGGACCCGGTTCCGGGCGCCGGTCTGTCCGAAACAGCATCAGGGTCAGCGCTATCATCGCCACGGCCAGCAGCGCCCACGCCCAATCTGGAATCAGTCGTTGTTTTCTATCCGTCATGATGGTCATTTCAGAGCCGAGAGCAAAGTATTTTCATCCATGCAGCGGCGCGGTCGGCGACGCGGCAGGTTGGGCGGGCATGATGATCATGCCTTCCGTCCGCGCTACCTCGAGAATGGGGGTGACGTCATCCTCGAGCCATTGCCGCTCACCGCAGGCGATGGGCTCGATGGGCGCGTCCACGCGGTGGGCGACCCACCAGAGATCGCCAACGGTCTCGAAACTTCGGTTTGTATCAAAAACAGGGGACACCACAATCAGGTCANNACATGGATGTCGCCCGTAACTTGGGAGCCGAAGAGCACGCCGAAACAGACAGGGGTGCCTTCCTGTATCAATTGTCTTAAATAGGTTTGAACCGCATCTACAACAGACTGGTCAACCATAAATAAACATCCTTTGCTTGTTTCATGACGCGTTTGGCCTCCTCTATCGTTGGTGCGGGCGGCAGTGTTTCAGGATAACGGCCCTCAATATTAAACTGATTTACACGGTCCAAGGTTCTTTCATAGTCTGCCATGCCAGACGGCAATTGTCCCAGTTCAAAAAGTTTACCGAGATCATAGATTCTGGGCGGTATGGACTTTGTGCAACGACAAATATGCGCCTTGAGTATTTTCTCCAAGGCCAGGCGGGCCAAAAACAGTCCGTGACGCGCCTTGCCGTTCTCGATGCATATCCAGGCTACGTCCCAGTCTTCCTGCGCGCCGGTACGCCAATATTCAATCTGTTTGTGTACATTA
>NPID01001508.1_pt3 | contig 10430 bp, 9 predicted proteins | sample 8637491 | NCBI WGS metagenome assembly NPID01 (sample SAMN07420843, study PRJNA396082) | bioreactor metagenome | isolation source: sample BA6 brine-fed electro-methanogenic bioreactor BA | place: Japan: Kochi | collected 2016-06-14 | reverse complement strand
TAATCGGGGCGCGCACTGAAACCTGAATCATTATTTACTATTCTTCCAGATCTCCCAGGCTTTCTCGGCCTGTGCCTGGAGCATCATCAAACCATTTTCGGTCTGTGCGCCCTGCTCACGGCCTTTTTTCAGGAAGAGGCTTTCGGAAGGATTGTAGATCAGGTCGAAAAGGAGATGATCCTTGCCCAATAGGTGGTATGGAATGTCGGGGCAATCGCGGATAAAGCGGCCCATGCCCAATGGAGTGGCATTGATCAGCAGACGGAATTTTTGCATCATACTGGCATCAATTTCCCGGTAAGCAATCTTCCCGGGANNCGGGGGTACGGCTGACTACCAAAAAAGGCACCCTGAGCCGCTTCAGGGCGTAGGCCACCGCACGGGCCGCCCCGCCGCTGCCCAGGATCAATGCCTGGTAGTTTTTCCCTTTCAGCAATGGAAGTATCGCGGCAGCAAAACCATCGGCATCGGTATTATATCCGCTGATGCGCATATCCCCGCCATTGCGGAGGATTTTCAAAGTATTCACCGCACGGATCTCACCGGCAGTATCATCCAGTTCATCGCAATAGCGCAGAACATCGGTCTTAAAGGGACTCGTTACACTCAGGCCGCGAAGTTGCGGATAGGCCTGGAGCAGCGACTTCAAGCCATGGATATTGTTCAGTAAAAAACGTTCATAACGGGCGTCGATGCCGTTCAGGATGAATTTATCGGTGAAATACTTCTCCGACAGGGATTGTGAAACCGGGTTTCCGATCAGTCCGTAGTGATCCATCATCCCCTGGATTTTGCCATTTTTTCGATCGCCCAGATGCTGATGATCCCAAAGACCACACAGCCAAGCGTGATCCAGAAGGCCGTGCCGAACTCATCCGGCAAATAGCGGGTGTAATGCGTAATGACCACCTCGCCATTCTTATAGACCAGCTTACCCGCAGCATCCGTCAGGTATTCTTCTCTCTGCCAGGGCCATAAAATACTTACTGAACCCAGGATAAAACCTGTGAGTATGGAAATGGTCTCATCACGGAAACGCTTGAAAACCCATGAGAGTATATGTGAAAAAGCGATCAGTCCGCCAACAGCACCGATAAGCACTGGAAAGAGAATTCCCATATCCCTGTCGTTGATGGCGTCAATGGCCACCAGCCGGTAATTTCCCATGATGAAAAGGATGAAGGAACCCGACAAACCGGGCAGGATCATGCTGCAGATAGCTGCCACACCGCAGAGGACCAGGTATAAGAAACTCTGGTTTTCCTGCCCTTTGCTCATGAATGAAATGAAAACAGCAATGGCGGTGCCGATGATGAAGGTGATGATCACGGCCGGGGATACTTTCGAAATCCTTCTCCCCACAAAATAAACCGAGGCCAGGACCAGACCGAAAAAATAGCCCCAGATCTGCTCGGGGTATTCCCTGAACAGGTAATCGAATAACTGTGCCAGGCTGACGATCGCTATCAGGATCCCGGCCAGGATGGCCAGCAGGAAATATAAGTCGGTATGCTTTACAAATGCCTTGATCCTGCCTTTGAACAGCAATTTCGCTGCAGTGAGATCGAACGACTTAATGGCGTTGATGAGGCGTTCAAAGATCTCGGTGATCAGGGCAATGGTACCGCCCGAAACCCCGGGGATCACATTCGCGGCTCCCATGGCCATGCCTTTCAGGACAAGGAAAATGTAAAATCTTATCTTTTGCATTTTATGGAGATTTGATTTCAAGGGAGTATGCTCCCCATGCTCTTATCTGCTTTTTTTGTTTACCCTGAAAGTCTCAATTAAACGAATCACGTGATCATCATTTTTCAACTGGGGCATATAGTCGAACAGTTCTGTGTTCCGGGAAAAATCCATATCCAGGGCTTTACCGATTAGTTCCAGGGCTTCCTGCCTTCGTCCTGATTTTATCAGGTACAATGATTTACGGTAAACATAGGAAGCATTTTTTGGATTGGATTCGATTCCCTTGTTGAGGATACTGACCGCTTCCTCCAGCATGCCTCCCCGGACATAGACCTCGGCATAGTCTATCCAGATCTCGGGATTATGCGGATCCAGTTCGCTCACTTTGCGGTAGGCTTCCATGGCATCATCGCTACGGTCGGCCTTCACATAGGTGTCGCCGAGGATGTACCAGTAATCCGGGTTAATGTCTTCGAGCCCGATGGCCTTTTCCATAAAGCGCAGGGCTTCCTTCAGTTGTCCCATTTCTTCTTTGGCCATTCCGGCACCCATCCAGGCTTCTGAGAGTTTATCGTCGATCCCGATGGCGTGCATATACTCTTCCAGAGCCTTGTCGAAAACGCCAAGCTTTTCATAGCATTCCCCGATATAATAGTGCGTCATCGCCTCCGGCGATTCATACTGGAAGGTTTCCCGGTAAACCTTGATGGCCGCACGATAATGTTCGAGGTTGGCCAGCGAATTGGCTTTATTGAAATAGGCTGAGGAGAACTCGGGGTGAATGGCAATGGCGAAATCATAGGCCTCAACAGCTTTTTCGTAAAGATCGAGCTGGTTATAGGCAATGCCCAGGTTGAACCAGGCCGATTTGGAATATGGGTAGCTGTTGAGAAACTTTTCAAAGAAATCAATGGACTCTTCCAGGCGGTTGTCGATCTCAAAACAGAACGACAATTCATATATGGCCGCGTCGTTTCTCGGGTTGATGCGCAACACCTTCTTGAGATATTTGATGGCCATGCTGTAATTGCCCATGTTTTCGTATTCGAAGGCAATATTGGTGTAAACCTCATCCGGATCTTCCCCGGCCAGGAGTGCTTTTTCAAATTCCCTGATCGCCCCTTCATAATTTTTCTGGAAGCTGTAAAGGGATGCCCGGGTGTAAAAGATCTCTGTATTGGCGGGTTCGATCTCTTCCAGGTCGTTGAGCAATTTAAGAGCGCGCTTATTCTTGCCCTGGAGGATAAGCATTTTCGAGTGCTTAAGCTGCACCATAGTGTTGTCGGGATGCTGGGCCAGTGCATAATTCACAGCAGAACTCAGCTTTTTCATCTCCTGCCTGTCGAGGTAATGGTCGATGATCACCTCAAACTGATCCACATCAAAGAATACGGTCCGGTTGGTGCTCAGCATCTCCTCGAAACGGCTGATCAGTTCTTCATTGTCGTATGGTAAGAATTCTTCCGTCATTTAGTTCTTTTGCAGTCCCTGATCCTGCCCCGCAAATGTAGTATTTTTTTTCAACGGCACAGCCAGGGATAAGCGTGCCGGAAATTGCTTTCTGAGCTTATCCGATTGGCATAGCCATGCAATTTCCTATTTTTTGCCGCGAATGAAAAAAATGAATCTTCTATTGAAAAAATAATTAATTTTCAAGCGAATTTAACTTGCTGTTTATTCGATGAAAAACACCTATTTCGACCTGATTGAGCAGACGTATTACTTTCCGCAGGAAGGTTTTGATCTGCAGGATGATTACCTGACCTTTCACGGCATCTCCCTTAAATACCTGATCAATAAGTATGGCAGTCCTTTTCGGCTGATCTACCTGCCCCGCATCGGTGAGCAGATCAAAAAGGCCAGGAATTTATTCAACAGGGCCATCAAAGCGCACGATTACCCCGGGAAATATTATTACTGCTATTGTACCAAGTGTTGCCACTTTCATCATGTTGTCAGGGCTGCCTTAAAACACAAGGTGAACCTGGAAACTTCATCGGCATTCGATATTGATCTTATCCGGAAGCTTTATGCCGAAGGGGAAATCGATACCGATATCATCATCCTGAACAACGGATATAAAACCGATGAGTACCTGCAGAAGATCATTGCCCTGCAAAAGGATGGTTTTACGAATATTACCGTGATCCTCGACAGCCGGTCGGAACTCGAAAGGCTGCTCCACTTTGCCGGTGATGAAAAGATCAAGATCGGTCTCCGCCTGGCCATCGATGAGGAATCGCAATCGAGTTATTACACCTCACGGCTGGGGATCCGCAATAATGCAATGATGGACTTTTACGACAAGTACATCAAGAACAATGAAAAAGTAAGCCTGAAAATGCTTCACTTTTTTGTCGACAGTGGGATCAAAGACAGCCTGTATTACTGGGGAGAGTTCCAGAAGGCCCTGTCGCGATTCATTGAGTTGAAAAAAGTTTGCAAAGAAATTGATTCCTTCAACCTCGGGGGGGGGCTTCCTATCCGGAATCACCTGGGTTTTGAGTATGATTATGAATACATGATCAGGGAGATCATCAAGAACATCAAAGAGGCCTGTGTGAATGAAAAGGTATCTCCGCCCGATATTTATACCGAATTCGGGAAATATACGGTCGGTGAAGCCGGGGCAATCGTTTTTCAGGTGCTGGAACAAAAACAGCAAAACGATGCGGAGCTCTGGTATATGGTGAACAACAGCCTGATGAATACCATCCCGGATGCCTGGTCGCTTTACGAGAAATTCATCTTGCTGCCGGTGAACAAATGGGACAATGAATATACCCGGGTCAATATCGGGGGCATCAGTTGCGATAAGTCGGATTACTATAATTCCGAGGATATGAACCAGCAGATCCTGCTGCCGAAGTTTAATCCCAGGAGCAAGGAACCCCTTTATCTCGGCTTCTTCCATACCGGGGCTTACCAGGATTCCATTAGCGGTTATGGCGGGATCAAGCACTGCCTCATCCCCTCACCGCGGCATGTGGTCGTTGATCGTGACGAAACCGGGAATTTCTACGATTATGTATTCCGCGATGAGCAAACGGTCGATGAGATGCTTCGCATCCTCGGTTATAAAGACAGCCAATGAGAAATTTTGCAGGCATAGATGATCAATATGCAGGTTTTGATGATGCACGCATCCTGCTGCAGCCCATTCCTTACGATGGTACTTCTACCTGGGGAAAAGGGGCCGACAAAGCTTTAGCTGCTTTCCTGGAGGCGGCTGAAAATATGGAACTGTATGATATCGAAACCGATACGGAGGTTTACCGCCAGGGGATCCATCTCCTGCCGGAGATCACCGAGAAGCGTTCACCGGAGCATTTGTTCGAGGCGGTCTATTCCACCACACGGAAGCTTTTTGAAAGCGGGAAATTCCTGAGCTTCCTCGGAGGGGAGCATTCAATCAGCATTGGGATTATCAAGGCCTTTTATGAGAAGTATCCCGGCATCAGCATTCTGCAACTGGATGCCCATGCCGATCTGCGCCCGGAATACCTCGGGAGCCCTTACAATCATGCCTGTGCCCTTTACGATGCTTCCCAAAATGCAAAACTGGTGCAGGTGGGCATACGAAGCATGGACGAATCGGAAAAGGCGATCCTGGATCCTGGGAATTGTTTCTTTGCCCGGGATATTCACCAGACCAAAAGCTGGATGTATTCCGTGCTTGATAAGCTTAACGAACAGGTATACATCACGCTCGACCTGGATGTATTCGATCCTGCTGTCATGCCAGCGACCGGTACCCCTGAACCGGGCGGGCTGGGATGGTATTCGGTGCTTGAATTGCTCCGGAGCGTTTTTGAACACCGGAATGTTCTGGGCTTCGATATTGTTGAACTGGCTCCGATCCCCGGGTACAGGGCCGCGGAATTCATGGTGGCCAAGCTATATTATAAAATGTTGAGCTATAAATTTAAATACGATGGAAAATAAAGGACCCGTTTCGGAATTCATGCAGAAGCATTACCGGCACTTCAACGCCGCCGCGTTGGTGGATGCTGCCAGGGCATATGAGGAACAACTTGAAGCTGGAAATAAGATGATGATCACCCTGGCCGGGGCCATGAGCACCGCCGAACTGGGGATTTCCCTGGCGGAGATGATCCGGCAGGACAAGGTAAGCATCATCACCTGCACGGGAGCCAATCTTGAGGAAGATGTTTTTAACCTGGTAGCCCATACCCACTACAAGCGGGTGCCGGATTACCGCGACCTGTCGCCTGCTGATGAGAAGGTCCTGCTCGATAAGCATTTCAACCGCGTTACGGATACTTGCATTCCTGAAGAGGAAGCCATGCGAAGGATAGAACGTTCGCTGGTGAGCATCTGGAAACGCGCAGCAGAAAAGCAGGAGCGCTTTTTCCCGCACGAAGTGTTTTACGAAATATTGCTCAGCGGGGAGCTGGAAAAGGAATATGATACAGACCCGCACAACTCCTGGCTGCTGGCCGCCGCCGAAAAAAACCTCCCCATCATCGTTCCCGGCTGGGAGGATTCGACCTGCGGCAACTTCTTTGCCGCCCACTGCATGCAGGGCGACACTCATCCCGGTGTGATCAAAACCGGCATAGAATACATGATCTTCCTGGCCAGGTGGTATCGTGAAAATGCCGGGGAAAATGGCATCGGGTTTTTCCAGATCGGTGGCGGGATCGCCGGCGATTTCCCCATTTGCGTAGTCCCCATGTTGCACCAGGATCTGCAACTTGATGATATCCCCGTCTGGTCGTATTTTTGCCAGATCAGCGATTCCACTACAAGCTACGGCTCGTATTCGGGCGCCGTGCCCAACGAAAAGATCACCTGGGGCAAGCTGGAGGAACATACTCCCAAGTTCATTATCGAGTCGGATGCTACCATTGTTGCTCCCCTGATATTTGCATTTTTACTGAATTGGTAATTATCTTTACTCCATGAACCTGGAATTTCTAAACAGTAATATCCTGAAATACGGCCTGTTTATCATTGTCGTGATACTGGCTTCCGTATTTCTATCCTCCCTGATGCGGATCCTTCTGAATCGCTTTATCGGAAGGAGTTCTGGCCGGCTGAAAGCCGATCCGACGAACTTCTCCTTTATCAAGAATTCGGTCAGCTTCGTAATTTATACTGCGGCCATTATCCTTATTTTTTACAGGATACCTTCTCTGAGGGCCTTAGGCACAGCCCTTTTTGCCGGAGCCGGGATCATTGCGGCCATCATCGGATTCGCCTCACAGAAAGCCTTTGCCAACATTATCAGCGGAATCTTTATTCTCATCTTCAAACCATTCAGGGTAGGGGATACGATCGAATTCGGGAACGACCAGAAAGGCGTGGTGGAGGAGATCACCCTGCGGCACACCACCGTGGTGAATTACGAGAACCGGAGGGTGCTGGTCCCGAACAGCGTTATCAGCGATGAGACCATCATCAACTCCAACATCAGCGACCGGAAAATATGCAAGCACATCGTGTTCAGCATCAGCTACGATTCCGACATCGACCAGGCCATCGCTATCATCCGCGATGAAGCCCGAAAACACCCTCTATACGTGGATGTACGTACAGAAGAAGATAAAAAGAACAATAAGGATGATATCCGGGTCAGGGTGATCGGCCTGTCAGATTTCTCGGTCGATCTTAAGGCATACGTCTGGTCGGAAAACAACGATGATGCCTTTGTGTTGATGACGGATCTTTTCCGATCGGTAAAAATGCGTTTCGACCGTGAGGGTGTCGAAATCCCGTTCCCCTACCGCACCCTGGTTTATAAAAAGGACCTCTATGAAAATAAAAATGCGCAGATCGATCCGGACAAGTGATCCCGGAACGGTTGAATTTATTGGACAAAAATACCTTGATCATCCCGAAGTACAGTTGTTCTCATACAACGAAAATGATTTCCGGGAGCAGGAACTGGCAATCGATAGCAAGACCCTGCCGGAACTGCCTGCCGGTGAAGTTCACTGGCTGAATGTGCATGGGATCCACGATACGGAACTGGTTTCCAGGCTATGCGCTAAACTTAAGATGCCCCGCTTTATCGTACAGGATATCCTCGATACCAATCAGCGGGTCAAGATCCAGGACCTGGGGGATTACCTTTTTCTTTCGGTACGTTCATTTCTCCCGGGAGAGAATACTGCTTTTGAGGTGGAACACATCAGTTTTATTCTCGGCAAGAATGTGGTTTTTTCCTTCCAGGAGAAGAAAGGCGACCACTTTGAGCATATCCGGCAAAGGATCAGGGAGGACAATGGTCTTGTGCGGAAAAAAGGGGGCGATTTCCTGCTGTTCCTGCTGGTGGAAGCCATTCTGGCCAATTATTATTCCTCTTTCGAGCGCCTGGAGGCAGAAACCGATGAACGGGCCGATCCCCTCAAAGCTAAAAGTACCGATCCGCTTTTTATACAGCAGGTTGAGCATTTTAAACGCAGTATCCTGGTGTTCAGAAAAAATATCACCGCGCTCCGCGATGCCATGGCCAGTATCGACAAGGGGAGCTATCCGCATATTGCTGCCGAGCAAATGAAATATTTCTTTGATGCGAAAGACAACTGCCTGCAGATACTGGAAGGTCTGGATACCCTTCAGCAACGCCTTGATTCCGTCGAAAATCTGTTTTTTTCGGTTCAGGGGCACCGCATGAACCAGGTCATGACCACCCTCACCATCATGGCAGCCATTTTCATTCCGCTTACTTTTATGGCCGGCATTTACGGCATGAATTTCAGCAATATGCCCGAGCTGGAATACGAATATGCCTATTTCATATTGCTGGGGGCCATGCTCGTGATGGCGCTTGGATTGATCTACTATTTCAAGAAACGGAAATGGTTCTGATATGGGAGGCTTCTGGTTGCTGGTTGCTGGCTACTGGTTACTGGTTACTGGTTACTTTTGCTACATTTGCACTGATTTCATAAGGTTTTATATTGTAAACTGTAATTTGTAAATTGTAAATTTTATGACCCTGATCAAATCCATATCCGGCATACGCGGGACCATCGGCGGAGCCCCCGGTGAAGGACTTACGCCCATCGATATCGTGAAATTCGTTTCGGCTTTTAGCCGTTTTATCGCCGGGAAGGAATCTGCTGAAAAAATGAAGTTCATTGTCGGACGCGATGCACGTGTTTCCGGGGATATGGTGAACAGATTGGTTTGCGGTACTTTGCTGGGAATGGGAGTGGATGTGATCGATGTTGGGCTTTCGACCACCCCAAGCGTAGAAATGAAAGTGATCTTTGAAAAGGCCCAGGGCGGTATCATCCTCACGGCCAGCCATAACCCGGCACAGTGGAATGCCCTGAAACTCCTCAACAGCAAAGGAGAATTTATTTCAGCGGAAGATGGCGCAGCGGTGCTGGCCATGGCCGAAAACGATGACTACCATTACGCTCCGGTCGAAAAATTGGGGAGCTATACCGAAGATGACTCTAATATTCAGCAGCATATCGATGCGATCCTGGCCCTGCCACTGGTCGATGCAGCCTTGATCCGCAAAAGGAATTTTCATGTGGTGCTCGATTGTGTGAATTCAACCGGGGGCATCGCATTGCCACCTTTGCTCGAGGCTCTTGGGGTAAATACCCTAACCAAACTCTATTGCGAACCCACCGGGCTCTTTCCCCATAATCCCGAACCCCTGCCGGAAAATCTTACTGAAATCGCCGAAACCCTGCGCAGCGAAAAAGCCGACCTTGGTTTTGTGGTCGACCCTGACGTGGACCGGCTGGCCATTGTGACCGAAAAAGGGGAGATGTTTGGTGAGGAATATACGCTGGTCGCCGTTGCCGATTATATTTTGCAGCATACAAAAGGGAATACGGTATCCAATCTATCCTCCACCGGAGCCCTGCGCGATGTGGCTGAACACCATGGCGTGGAATACCATGCCTCGGCAGTGGGAGAAGTGAACGTGGTGAAACTCATGAAGCAAGTAAATGCCGTGATTGGCGGTGAAGGCAACGGGGGCATCATCTATCCTGAACTGCATTATGGCCGGGATGCCCTGGTCGGGATCGCTCTGTTCCTTACATTCCTGGCCAGGGAGGATGTTTCCTGTTCAGAACTACGGTCGAAATACCCCGACTATTTCATTTCCAAGAATAAGATCCGGCTACAGGAAGGCATGGATGTGGATGCCCTGCTCAAAGAGGTGGAAAAAAACTATTCCGAAAATGAGATCAATACCATTGACGGACTGAAGATCCTTTTCGGAAAAGAATGGGTTCACCTGCGGAAATCCAATACAGAGCCCATCATCAGGGTGTATGCGGAAAGCTTCAGCCGGGAACAATCCGAAAAGCTGGCCGGGCAAGTTATCAACAAAATACAATCCCTGATTTCCTGAGCGCCCGATTTTTTGTACATTGGTCATGAATAAGCCCAAAACATGGCCTCCGGAAGATCAAAAAAGCGAAAAAAAGTCAGGTACAGTGAGATCCGGATCCGCTTGTCGTATAAGCAGAAGCGTTCGCTCATCAACTATTGCCATGCGCGTCAAACCACACCCAATAAGCTTATCAAGAAAATGATCCGGAAATACATCTCCAACTTTGCCGAAGATGTCCCGGAAGAATATTATGTAACCGAAAACCAGCTCGACCTGTTCAATGATAATGGAGAAGAGGATTTTGACGTGGAATTTACGGATGAGGTCGAAAATGAAGTGAACCCTGAAGAACTGAATAAAAAGCCTGAAGAATCAACGGATACTACCCCGGACCCCGAACCCCGCA
>NPID01005008.1_pt1 | contig 10445 bp, 8 predicted proteins | sample 8637491 | NCBI WGS metagenome assembly NPID01 (sample SAMN07420843, study PRJNA396082) | bioreactor metagenome | isolation source: sample BA6 brine-fed electro-methanogenic bioreactor BA | place: Japan: Kochi | collected 2016-06-14 | reverse complement strand
CCATGTAACCATGTAGCCATGCAGCCATGTAGCCATGTAGCCATGTAACACTGAACCCAAGCCCCCGACTCTGGATTGGATTTTAATTAGTGTTTAATTTAGAAATTTAGGATTCTATCCTGCTTTGATCATCCCATTGACAGTTTTTACGATCCCTTCCGCATCATAGCCGCAGTCGTGGTGAAGCTCTTCCTGTTTCCCGTGGGGGATGAAGCGGTCGGGGATGCCCAGGCGGATCACCCGGTTCTTCAGCTGATTGTCCGACTGGAATTCCAGTACGGCGCTGCCCAATCCTCCCACGATGGTTCCGTCTTCTATCGTGATGATGTACTGGTGGTTTTCCATGGCTTCCCGCAGAAGCTCTTCATCCAGGGGTTTAAGAAAGCGCATGTCATAATGCGAAACGCTTATCCCGTCTTTCGCTAATCGTTCGGCAGCCTCCATGGCGTAATTCCCGACGTGGCCAATACTGAGGATCGCCAGGTCTTTGCCTTCCCTTATCTTACGGCCTTTCCCGATGGGGATCTCCCTCATGGGGGTTTCCCAGATGGGCATCACCCCGGGGCCCTTGGGGTAGCGGATGGCAATAGGTCCTTTTCCCGGCAATTGGGCAGTAAACATCATATTGCGAAGTTCTTCTTCATTCATGGGAGAGGCGATGCTCAGGTTGGGGATCATGCGGAGGTAGGCCAGGTCGAAGGCCCCATGATGGGTCGCCCCATCTTCACCGACCAGGCCCCCGCGGTCGAGGCAAAGGATCACCGGCAATTTTTGCAGGGCTACATCATGGATGATCTGGTCGTAAGCCCGCTGGGCAAAGGTGGAGTAGATGTTGCAGAAAGGGGTCATTCCCTGGGCTGCCAGCCCTGCAGCAAAGGTAACGGCATGCTGTTCGGCGATCCCTACATCGAACACCCTGTCGGGCATCACTTCCATCATCAGGTTCAGCGAGGAGCCGGTAGGCATGGCCGGGGTGATGGCGACGATCTTATCGTTTTCCCGGGCCAGCTCGATGATGGTTTTTCCGAAAACGACCTGGTATTTTGGAGGCACGGGGCCCTTATTATGGTCCCCGGTGAGTTTTCCGGTCTTCCGGTCGAAGGTGCCGGGAGAGTGAAAGGTGACCTGGTTCTTTTCGGCTTCTTCAAAGCCTTTTCCCTTGGTCGTTACAACATGAAGGAGTTTGGGACCCTGTATGCGTTTCAGGTCGCGCAATATCTTTGAAAGATGGACCACATCATTGCCGTCGATGGGGCCGAAATACCGGAAGTTGAGTGATTCGAAGAGGTTGCTTCGCCTGAGGATGGTCGATTTTACGGCATTTCCGATCTGCTTGACGATGGCACGGGTATTTTTCCCGTAGCGGGTTCCACCGCCCAGCATCAGCCACACTTTATCCTTGAATTTATTATAGGCCTTGGAGGAGATCATGGCTGCCAGGGATTCTTTGATAGCCCCGACATTTTTATCGATGGCGATGCCATTGTCGTTCAGGATCACCAGCAGGTTGGCATTGGACACTCCCGCATTGTTCATGGCCTCCACCGCCATGCCGCCGGTCATGGCCCCGTCGCCGATCACGGCCACATGCAATCGGCCGTTATCCTCGGAAAGCGCTGATGCCGTTGCCATGCCCAGGGCTGCAGAAATGGATGTGGAAGAATGGCCTGTTCCGAAAGCATCGTATTCACTCTCATCCATCTTCGGGAAACCGCTGATGCCTCCTTTTTTCCGGTTGGTGTGAAAGTTCTTCTTTCTTCCCGTAAGGATCTTGTGGGCATAGGCCTGGTGCCCTACATCCCACACGACCTTATCGTAAGGGGTATTGAACGCATAATGGATGGCCACGGCAAGTTCTACCGCTCCCAGACTGGCCCCCAGGTGTCCGGGATTTAGCGATGTTTCATCCAAAATAAATTCCCGGATCTCCCCGCAAAGCTGAGGCAACTGCTTTTCATTCAGTTTCCTTAATTCTGAAGGGTCATTGATATTTGTAAGCAATGTTTTTTCCGGGACACTCATCAGCGCATAATCTTTTCAATTGCAAAAATACTGGAAAAGCTTCAATTCTGAAATCTAAACTTTGAACTCGGAACTCGGCACTCGGAACTCGGCACCCGGCACTCTCAAAGCATTCCCAGTTCCAGTTTAGCCTCATCGGTGAGCATGCTCATATCCCAGGGGGGATCGAAGGTGAGTTCCACCTCGGCATGCGTTACGCCTTCTGTTTCTTCCGCTTTTTGCTTCACTTCCAGGGGGAGGCTCTCCGCAACCGGACAGTTTGGGCTGGTCAGGGTCATCAGGATATGTACGCGGCCTTCTTCAATAACTTTAATTTCATAGATCAGGCCTATTTCGTAAATATTCACCGGAATCTCAGGATCATAAACCTCCTTGAGTTTTTCTATGATCTTATGCTCCATCTTCCTCTTCTTCATCTTATTGTTCCCCTTCTTTTGCTGCTTTGGTTTTGAACGCCAGGGCATAAAGTTTCATCTGCTTGATCATCGACATGAGCCCGTTCGACCGGGTGGGGGACAGGTGTTCTTTCAGGCCGATCTTGTCGATAAAGGAAATGTCGGCATCAATGATCGCTTCGATGGGCTGGTTGCTGAACACCCTTATCAGCAGGTTCACGATACCCTTTGTGATTACGGCATCACTGTCGGCAGTGAAGATGATCCTGCCATCATTCTGCCGGGCATGCAGCCATACCCTCGACTGGCAGCCGGTGATGAGGTAATTCTTGGTCTTGAATTTATCATCAATGATGGGGCAGCTTTTTCCCATTTCGATCAGGTGGTTGTAACGGTCCATCCAGTCATCGAAATAACTGAATTCATTGATGATCTCTTCCTGGATTTCCTGGATGCTCATAATTTTTAAGGTCTGGATTTAACTGAACATTTTCTTTACCTGGAGAATGCCTTCTGCCAGGCGGTCAATTTCTTTTTTTGTATTGTACATGGCCATGGATGCCCTGATGGTTCCCGGAATCCCGAAGCGTGTCATCACGGGTTGCGCACAATGATGCCCCGTTCGCACGGCTATGCCGAGTTTATCGAGAATAGTGCCCGCATCGTAAGCATGAATATCATCAAGATTGAAAGAGATGACTGCAGTCTTTGTTGCAGATGTCCCGTAAATGCTGAGTCCGTCGATATGGTTTAAGGTTTCAGTGGCATAGCTGAGAAGTTGCTCTTCGTATGCAATGATATTGTCTATTCCGATCTCTTCGATATAACTCAATGCCGTGTCCATGCCGAGCACTGCCTCTACATTCGGGGTTCCGGCTTCAAATTTAAAGGGGAGTTCGTTGAAGGTGGTTTCGTACAGGCCGACCCTGTCAACCATTTCTCCTCCCGATTGATAGGGGGGCATTTCTTCAAGATATACGGATTTTGCATAAAGCACACCCATCCCCATCGGGCCATAGGCCTTATGACCCGAAAAACAGTAAAAATCACAATCCAGGTCGGCAATATCCACTTTGATATGCGACAGGGCCTGTGCGCCGTCGATCAGTACGGGGATACCATGCTCATGAGCCATGCTGATCATTTCTTTCACGGGGTTGATGGTTCCGAGGGCATTGGAAACATGGGGGAGGGCCACCACTTTGGTTTTATTGCTTAAAAGTTTCCGGTACTCATTCAGGTTCACCTCTCCCTTGTCGTTGAAGGGCAATACCTTTAAGCTTGCCTGCTTCTCAAAACAGAGCATTTGCCATGGCACCAGGTTGCTGTGATGTTCCATTCCCGTGATCAACACTTCATCATCCTTTCCCACTACCTGCCGGCCGAAAGTAGAAGCAACCAGGTTAATGGATTCAGTAGTGCCTTTGGTAAAAATGACCTCTTCCTTTACGGGGGCGTTGATGAATGCCCTGATATGCTCACGTGCATCTTCAAAAGCAGTGGTTGCCAACTGGCTGAGGTGGTGCACGCCCCTGTGGATGTTACAGTTTTCCTTTTTATAGTAATCACTGATACGTTCAATAACGGGAAGGGGCTTTTGCGTTGTGGCAGCATTATCGAAATAGACCAGGGGTTTACCAAAAACTTCCTGGTCCAGGATTGGGAAATCGGAACGGATCTTTTCTATATCGAATGCCAAAATCTATATTTTAATATATATGCGACAAAGATACGATATTCGGGGTGCAAATAGCAAGTGCCTGATAATTGCATAAGATTCATACTGGCATTGGTTACACTTTCGACATATCAATATCAAAGAGGATCTCATTATTGGGGCCGTCGCAGTGCAATGCGCAGGTATCGCAAATATGCAACTCCCCTTTAAGGCGTTTGCGGATCATGTCATCCACGCGCTCACGCAGGGCTTCGATCCCGATACGCTCCACAACTTCTCCAGCAAAGGCATACAGCAGCAATAAACGTGAATTGGCTTCGCAGATGCCTCTCGACCGTAAATAGAACATGGCCTCGGGGTCGAGCTGGCCAACCGTGGCCCCATGCGAACATTTTACATCGTCGGCATAAATTTCCAGGAAAGGCTTGGCGTTGACCTTCGCGGTATCCGACATTAAAATATTCTTGTTGTTCTGGAAGGCATTTGTTTTCTGGGCATCCTTACGCACCAGTACATGTCCGTTGAAAGCGGCCGTGGCATCTTCATCCAGAATACCTTTAAACAGCTCATTGCTATAGCAATTGGGCTTGGCATGGTCAACAAATACCTGGTTATCGACATGCTGGGTCTTGTCCATGAGGTAAACCCCGTAGATCTCTGCTGAAGCGCCTTCACCATCGAGAATGGTATGGGTGTAATTGCGGATCATTCCCCCGTTCAGGGTGATGGCATTCGATTTCAGGCTGCTGTCTTTCATCTGGCGGAACCAGGTGGAATTGATCAGGGTCGACTGGTTGTTCAGGTTCTGGAGCTTATAATGCTCCAGTTTGGCGCCTTCGTCCATGAACACTTCAGTAACTGAATTTTTGAACATGCTTTCTTCATTGGTGCTGTCGTCGCAGTGCACCATGGTCATGCTGCTGTTTTTTCCCATGATCACCAGGTTCCGGGTTTGGATGAACAGGCCTTCCTTCCAGTTGATGATGCTCACCATCTGCATGGGTTTTTCCACCACTACATTATCAGGGACATAAATAAAGAAACCATCCTGGGCAAAGGCCAGGTTCAGGGCCTGCAGGCCGTCTTTTTCCTCATTGGCATATTTCCCGTAATGCTTTGCAAATAGTTCCGGGTATTCTTCCATGGCGGCTGCCAGGCTCCCGGAGATCACTCCGTTATCGTGCTTTTCCAGGGGGTTTTCCTTATTGATGTACCATCCGTTGAGCAGGGAGATCTGGTCTGTTTCCAGATCGTGGATGTTGCACTGGAATACCTGGTCGATGCTGAGGTCTTTATGCCCTGAATCGAAAAGGGTGATGTATTTTCCGCTCAGCGGCCTGCTCAGGTCGGTATTTCGCCACGACTCCAGATTTTTATCGGGAAAACCTGATTTTGAAAAACTGTGCATGGCCTTTTCACGGGCGGCTGTCACCTCGGGAATATCATGATTGGTGATCGTATCCCTGTTCTGGTTGAACAGTTCTTCGAATTTGTTTTTCAGCAGTATGTTGTTGCCTTTAGTGCTCATGGTTATGCAATTTCTTTTTTGATCCAGTCGTACCCCCGGTTTTCAAGTTCAAGGGCAAGTTCCTTGCCTCCGGTTCGTACGATCCTTCCGTCGTAAAGCACATGAACCACATCCGGCACGATATATTCCAGCAAACGCTGGTAGTGGGTGATCACCAGGAAGGCGTTTTCTTTTGTTTTTAGTGTGTTTACGCCATTGGCGACCACTTTGAGGGCATCAATATCGAGGCCGGAATCGGTTTCGTCGAGTACCGAAAAGGTTGGTTCAAGCATGGCCATCTGGAAGATCTCGTTGCGTTTTTTCTCGCCTCCTGAAAAGCCTTCGTTCACTGAGCGGTTGGTTAGCTTGGTCTGGATTTCCACCAAAGTCTTCTTTTCTTCCATCAGGGCCAGGAATTCTGATCCCGTCAGGGGTTTCTGCTTACGGTACTCCCTGATCTCGTTCAGGGCGGTACGCATAAAATTGGTAATGCTCACCCCGGGGATCTCTACCGGGTACTGAAAGCCGAGGAAGATCCCGGTGCGGGCACGCTCTTCCGGTGCCATTTCAGTGATGTCTTCCCCCTGGTAAATGATCTGCCCACGGGTAACTTCATATCCTTCTTTGCCGGCAATGGCCAGGGCCAGGGTGCTTTTCCCCGTTCCGTTGGGCCCCATGATCGCGTGTGTTTCCCCTTTGTTGATCTGCAGGTTCAATCCCTTAACGATCTCCTTGCCATTGATCTCTACGTGTAAATCTTTAATTTCCAGTAACATTCCTTATAAATTTTATTTTTAGTCCCCTTCTCCTTCAGAGCCTGTCCCGATCCCGAATTGCCGGGAGAGGGAAGAGGGGGATTTAGGGGGTGAGGTGAACGCACCGCATCCCTAACACTATTTCTTTATCCAACAGAGCCTTCCAAACTAATGGATAGTAACTTCTGGGCTTCCACGGCAAACTCCATGGGCAGTTTATTCAAAACTTCTTTTGCGTATCCATTCACAATGAGCCCGATGGCGCTTTCGGTATCGATGCCGCGCTGGTTGCAGTAGAACATCTGGTCTTCGGAGATCTTGGAGGTGGTGGCCTCATGTTCCACAATGCTCGACTGGTTCTCGGTTTGTATGTAAGGGAAAGTATGGGCTCCGCATTTATCGCCCAGCAGCAGTGAGTCGCACTGGGAAAAATTTCGGGCGTTTTCGGCATTCTTCAATATACGTACCAGGCCGCGGTAGCTGTTGTTGCTTTTACCGGCCGAGATCCCTTTGCTGATGATGGTGCTTTTGGTGTTCTTGCCAATGTGGATCATCTTGGATCCGGTATCGGCCTGCTGGTGGTTGTTGGTTACTGCAACGGAGTAGAACTCCCCGACGGAATTATCGCCCATCAGGATGCAGGAAGGGTATTTCCAGGTCACTGCCGATCCGGTTTCCACCTGGGTCCAGCTGATCTTTGAATTCTCCCCTTTGCAGAGGCCGCGCTTGGTCACGAAGTTGTAGATCCCGCCTTTCCCGTCTTTATCGCCGGGGTACCAGTTTTGCACCGTGGAATATTTCACCTCCGCATCTTTTTTGGCAATGATCTCCACGATGGCGGCATGAAGCTGGTTCTCGTCGCGCATGGGGGCCGTACAGCCTTCCATGTAGCTCACGTAGCTTCCTTCTTCGGCCACGATCAGGGTACGTTCAAACTGGCCGGTATTGGCCGCATTGATCCTGAAGTAGGTGGATAGTTCCACCGGGCAGCGCACCCCTTTCGGGATGTAGCAGAAGGAGCCGTCGCTGAATACCGCCGAATTAAGAGCGGCAAAATAATTATCGGTATAGGGCACAACGCTGCCCATATATTCTTTGACCAGGTCGGGATGTTTCTGCACCGCTTCACTGAAGGAAAGGAAGATGATGCCGTATTTCTCCAGCGTTTCGCTGAAAGTGGTCTTCACGGATACGCTGTCCATGACCGCATCCACGGCCACCCCCGCCAGGCGCTTTTGTTCTTCCAGGGAGATGCCCAGTTTATTGAAGGTTTCCAGCAGCTCGGGATCCACCTCGTCGAGGCTTTCCAGTTCCGGTTTCTTTTTCGGCGCCGCGTAATAAATGATGTCCTGGTAATCGATGGGAGGATAATTCACATGGGCCCAGTCGGGTTCCTCCAGCGTTTGCCAGTGGCGGAAGGCCTTGAGCCGGGCCTCCAGCAGAAATTCGGGCTCCCCTTTTTTGGCTGAAATATAACGTATGGTATCCTCTGTAAGCCCTTTGGGGGCGGTTTCCATCTCAATATCGGTTACAAAGCCATATTTATATTCCGACTGCGTAACTTCATCAATGATCTTGTTCTTATCTTCTTCCATGATATTGCCGTCTGTATTCCCTTTTTACGCCTTTTTTCGGCATGCAAAGTTAATCTATATTTACAACAAAGGAAGCGGGGAAATGTTTTTGGATTCTGGCTTCTGGTTACTGGCTTATGGCATCTGGCTTACGGTTACCGGTCACCGGCTACCGGATTTCACAAACTTCCCCCTGGCTACAACACCTTTTTCATCTTTCATCACAGTAACATATACCCCGGCCGGATAATCGGAAACATCAAGCCTGATTTGTTCCTGGCCTGGCGGGAGGATGATTTCATCCTGCTTACGGCCGTATAAATCATAAATCAATACCCGGTATCCGGNNTAGTTGGATTAGGAAAAATATATAGGTACGGGGTTCGGGGGACGAGGGACGGGGGATTTTCTATTCCCACCCCAGTGGCACATCCCGGTGTATCGCAGCCCATGCTATCGAGTTTAATTACCCAGGCATCCTGTGTGCCGGTATCGGGCTGCATGGGAAATACATAGCCGCAGGCCAGAAAGCCATTATCGGAGGTTGGAATGATGTCTTTTAGATAATTTTGGCTATCATCTCCATGTAGGTATTCATAATATCGATACCAAAGACTATCTCCCTCTGAGGTGAGTTTCATTACCCATCCCGACCTATCAGGTGGAATGGGGTAACCCTTGGGTCTATGTCCACAGGCAATTATACTGCCATCATCTAAACAACGTATGTTTGTTAGGTAGTTGTAAACATAATCGCTGCTTCCATAAAATTTGTCCCAAATAGTATTTCCCTCATTGTCTAGTTTAATAACATGAATTCGACTAAAGGGATCTCCATGAACTGGAGACCCTGCCATCGAATCTGCATACAATGTGCCCACAATAATACTTCCGTCGGTTCCTTTGCATAACTTGGCTGAATTATCCTGATGTGGCCCGCCCAGGTTTTTCTCCCATTCTTTATTGCCTAAACTGTCGGTTTTAATAACAATGGGATCACCGGTATATTCTGAACTGCCCGGAATATACCAGAAGCCACCTATGGCAAAGCCACCATCAGTGGTTTGGATTACGGAATAGCCGGCATTTAATCCTGTCGACCCAAAGTACTTTACCCACTTAAGATTGCCTAGCGAATCAATATACCATAAGGGTATTTTGCTAGGCTGTGTATAATAATATAAACTCCCTGTGAAGATAAAATCTCCATTTTCACAAACATCCATATTATTAAAGTGCATTGAGCTATCGATAGGTAAGACTTTATCTCCACGATACTCCTGAGTCCAAAGTGTATCCCCATCTGAATCAAATAATAACAATAAACTTACATTATGCACACGTGGTGTAAAATACTTTTTAGAGCCTGCCAAAACATATTGATTATTTTTATAGGTATGAAATGACCCGGGCCAACCATTATACCAAGCAGATATCGTATCTCCAAACTCCTTTCCCGAAATAAGAATTCCAGTGTCACTAATATTGCTTATTGATATTCTATGAAGCTGATGAATAATACTATCATATGTTGCACCAGCGAGGAAATATCCTTGATCTGTTTCAACTACATTGCTCAGGGCGCTCCAATCATTTGCCTGGCTGATTTGATACCTATTGTTAAAATAAACTTGCTGGGAGCAAAGATTACTCCCAACAAGTATTAAAACAAATATTACTAAGCCAGCTATATACTTCATAAATCAAGTTAATGAGATATAATCAGCTTTTCAGTTTTTACTGATGCTGCATTAACCACAAAGTTACAATAATAGAAGCCTGATGGCAAATCATTGGTTTCGATAACCATATAGTCATGGTTTTTCGTAAGGGGAATTGTTCTGATAAGCATGCCCTTATTGTCAATGATATTTACCGAGCCTTGTGGCATTTCTCCTTGCAATGTATACTCAACAACTATATAGGTGCCGGCCGGGTTTGGGTAAATCTTAAAGCTATCTTCCTCGTAGTTTTTACGCACTGCTACTCGCCTGAATTTTTCTTCTTTTAGGCCTTCCCCAGGCAGTATATATGGCTCATAATAATTAATTGCATCCATATTAATCAATGCATTTTGAGAAAGCATTTTAAGCTGGCCGTTTGCATTGTTTAAAATATTTATTAATATAACCTGTTGTGTTGAATCACACTCCAATATGCTTAAACTCTGGTTACCTAGCTGAATAAGCAAATTCATATAATCCACATATAGCTGATGTTGGCTGCTTTGTTCAGTGTTCAGGTTATAGGTTGAAGCAATATCAGAAAGTGTAGATGTGGCAGTTATATAATCAGCTTTTGCAAAATACTCAAAAGCCAGTTTATATTTCGCCGATAGGTTGGTTTCATTTATAAGTAAAGCAATAATACTATCACTGGCTGCTTCACAAAGGCTGTCGTTTCTGAATATCCTGATGATATTGTTGAGTGCTTGCTGCCGTTGTGCCTGGTAACGGGCCAGGTTTGATTCGAGCGACTCTTTGGCTGCTGTAACAAACCATCCCTGGTCAATGT
>NPID01006681.1_pt1 | contig 10454 bp, 13 predicted proteins | sample 8637491 | NCBI WGS metagenome assembly NPID01 (sample SAMN07420843, study PRJNA396082) | bioreactor metagenome | isolation source: sample BA6 brine-fed electro-methanogenic bioreactor BA | place: Japan: Kochi | collected 2016-06-14 | reverse complement strand
AGGGAGATTTAGAAGGAACCATAATTAAATGCCCGGTACATAAAAGCCAGTTTGATTTAAAAGATGGAAAAGTGATCCGCTGGACCAACTGGTCTGGAATAAAACTGGCCCTTTCCAAGATATTCCGTCCCCCTCGAGAATTGGAAACCTATCCTCTAAAAATAGAAGATGGCAAAATAATGGTTCAAATTTAAGTTTAAATCAACAAACTTTTTTTTAAAAAAATAAGGATTTTTAATACCCTATTAACTTTTTTTCTTTAAAGAAATTGAAATCAAATTTTCAACCACTATAAATTTTAAAATAAACCCTAATAAATACCGGTAGTGGTGAAAACGTTTTTAATTTCGGGAATATCCAGTTTGTTATCTGCCGTAGCCTGGAATGTTTTTTCTACGTCTTCATGTTTTATTTTTAACACCAGTTTCCCTGAAAATTCTATAGATTCTGGCTGTGATATTATTTCCATCCTGATAACTGAAATGTGGTTTAATGATTTTTTATCCACTTCCAATACCTGGGATGCATTTTCTAATTTTATGGATATGGGAACTTTTTCAGAATCAAAATCAACTGTTAAGTCATCTGAGAGTTTAAGTGAATCCTGATAGTCATAGTTTCCTATAATACGTATGTAGAGGGTATCAACAGGATTTTTGTATTGGTATTTTACTAAAAAATGATTACTTTTCATATTATTTTCATCCTTAGTCTTTATTATATGCCGGAAGAAGTATTATATTTTTGTATTTACTAATGAAAAAAATAAAAATAACCCTCCCTGGAAAGAATTTACTTAATTCATAATTATTTCTCCAGTTTGGGCATCCACATAGAGAGAACCCTCCCGGATAGTACCGGTAGAATAAGTCATGGATACATTCCATACCCAGGTCCGATTTTTATCTTCCGGGACCCAATCCCTCTGGAACTCTTCAGTCCACCTGAATAGGGTGGTAGTGCCGGCTACTCCAGGGAAACCCACATCTGCGGAATATTCTTCAGCTATTCTCCTGGCCTGTGCGGCAGTAATATTAGTTTGGGGAGTTTCAGTTCCACTTTCATTTACAACTATGGTGGTCTCATTAATGGTTAAATTTTCTTCTAATGGTTCTTCTGAATCCTGCATTAAAAAAAATGCCCCTAATCCTCCTATTACTACCAGGAGAATTATTATCGCCCCAATGATTATACGGTTATCCATTATTTCACCTACAGTTTTAGTTTTTCTTTTAGTATTATGTTACTATTATGTAGAATCTACTACTTTTATTCTATGATTTTTTTTAGGATTTCCCCGGATTTTATAAGAAAAATACGAATTTTTAATCTGTTTTATACAAATCGAACCATTTATTAAAGTGTATATATTTATTACTATTTTTCACTCAGGGGACATACACTTCAAGTGTAAAAAATATCACATTTTGCAATATTTCTTCTTTTTTAAAACCAGGGAATCCCAAACTTTATATAGTGCCTCTACAAATTAGGTAATATGTTACCTAAACAGGTAATATATTACTAATGGAGTACTAATATGAATGAGAAAATAATATACGTAAATTCACTGGCTATAGCTTTTTTATCACTATTAGCCACCTTATCAGGATTATTCTGGAAAGGAATATATGCCCGGGACACCGTATCCTACACATCCCAGATGATGGGCCAGGATTTAATCACATTACTGGTGGCCATTCCCCTTTTTATAATTTCCCTGTACCTATTATCAAAAAATTCACTAAGGGGAAGGTTAATCTGGATGGGAACCATCTTTTACTTTTTGTACACTTACCTATCCCTCACCTTCCTGGCATCTTTCAATGCCCTCTTCCTGGTATATGTGGCCTTGATGTCCCTATCCCTTTTCACCTTTCTGGGAGAACTCTTAAATATGGATATGACTCATATTAAGGATAATTTCACTCCAGGATCAATTTACAAGATCACCGCCCTGTTCTTCCTGGTGGTGGCACTCTTTTTAGGAGGGATGTGGCTAAAGATGATTATAGATTCCCTTTTAAGTGGCGTTCCACCACAAGCCCTGGAGGGTTATACCACTCTGGTTATCCAGGCTCTGGATCTGGGACTTCTGGTTCCACTGGCCATATTAAGCGCCTACCTGCTACTTAAAAAAAGTAATTGGGGCTATCTTCTATCTTCCATCTTCCTGATAAAGGCCTCTTTATTAGGAACAGCCATTTTATCCATGATTCTATTCATGGGACTAAATGGAGTGGAGCTGGACCCGGGACAGGTGATACTATTTGTCTTACTTACACTGGGGGGAATTTTTATTTCCTGGTCATTCTATAGTAAAATCAAAGGAGACCCCGGTATAGTAAAATAAGTTACATTTTAAGGTGAGATTCAATTTAAAAGGCAACTACTATGAAAAATTCTGAAGATATCCAATCGGAATATGCCGGTGGAGAGCGACTGGAAATGGAAAAATATATACTGGTGGTTTTATTTCTGGTACAACAGCGCTGGGGTTATGTAATTAACAAAATATTTGCTGAAGATGGGATAACCACCAAACAGTGGCTGATGCTAATCATTATCAGTCAGGCATTTAATAACGATCCTTCCATGCAGGAAGTGGCCAATGCCATGAGCACCACCCATCAAAATGTTAAACAACTTGCTTCCCGCCTGGAAAAAAGAGGATTTTTAACCATAAAACGGGATCCAGAAAACCGGCGTATATTAAGACTAAAAATAACACCAGCCTGCCAGGAGTACTGGGAAAAAAGAACCATAGACCATGCCCAATCAATATCCTCCCTCTTCCAGGGACTGGAAAATGAGGAAATTAAACAATTATTCCAGATAATGGGCAAAATGGATAAGATATCCACTAACTTGTACCAGCAAGCTAAAGGATAATCATAAATGGTTTAAAGTAGATAAAAAAAAGGAAAAGGATTACTATGAAAGCATTAATTGTATATGGAACTAGATATGGATCAGCCGAGAAAATTTCACAGGAAATAGGAAATGTACTAATAAACGAAGGGGTGGAAGTGGAGGTATTAGATTCTAAAGAAATTAAAAAATTTGATACCACCCCTTATGATTTAGTGGTAGTGGGGAGTGGTATTAAGATGGGCTCCTGGACTAAATCTGCACTAAAATTCATGGAAAACCATCAAAATGATTTAAAAGATAAAAAAGTGGCTTTATTTGTTTCTTGTACTGCCAACCGTGATGAAAAACTCATTAAAGATGCCCAGGAAAAATACCTGGATGGAGTGGCAGAAAAATATCTGATTAACCCTCCCCTATCCACCGGACTATTTGGAGGAGTTATTGATCCTGATGGTAAATATGGTATAATGGATAAAGTGATACTTAAAATGGTTAAAAAAGACCTGGAAAGTAAGGGTATTGATACCACCAAACCCTATGATACCCGGGACTGGGAAGAGATACACAACTGGGCCCTGGAGCTAGTAAAAAATTAATATACTTCTAATTCCATAATTAAGGATAAGTAATTCTATTCCCCTAATTAGGGTAATTACTTCTAATTCCATAATTAAGGGTAAGTAATTCTATTCCCCTAATTAGGGTAATTACTTCTAATCCCAAATTAATTCGTAAGGGGGATTAAAGATATTTGGAATGACCCGCCGGCAGTTTCTAAAAAAAAGCAAAAAGGCCCTTAAGGATACCAGCCACCTCCTGGTAATGGTAATAGAAATCACAGGAAAAGAAGATAAGGGTAAACTAAGCCCGGGGGAAGTGGATGAAAAATGGGAGATAATTCGCCAGGAAATAGAATCTATTTTCGCGGAGTATGAAAAAATTAAACCCCCTTCTAATTGTATTTCTTTTCACCGCCGAATATTGAATATTCTAATTTCTTTTCAGGAAATGGTAAGCTATAAAAAAGACTATGTGCTTCGGGAAGATTTAAATAAAGAGAAAATAGAAAAAAAGAGACATAAAACATCTAAGCAAATGGAAATTTTATGGTCTGATTTTAAAACTTTAAATGAAGAAGTAAATACTCTTTTTAGTAAAAAATAGTCTGTAAATTAGATTAAGGTGGTATTAGTGACCCGGGAAGATGCAATAACCATAACTGAAAAAGATGTTATAAATACCATGGATATTTTTACCAGAGTACCTTCTATCCTGCTGGGTAGATGGGTATCTAAAAATAAGAACCTGGTTAAGACCTTTGAAGGCCAGGTGAATGGTTATAAAAATCAGATAAGCCTGGAAGATATGCAAAAACTGGAAATTATAATGGAAATGCCGGTAAGTCAATTACAGACAATACTGCAAAAAGCCTATCTTCAGACCGGTAAAAAACAGCTTAAAATTCTCTCCAGTTCCCAGGCCAGACCATTTATTGAAACCAATTTAATGGAACTTAAAAGGGTGCTGGATTTATAAAGTAAGTTATTTTTTTTCTAAATTTTTTAGTAGGCATTTTTATCCCGAAATCCCCTAAAAAGGGTCATAAAAAAGATTTTAATATCCAGTCTTAGGCTCCAGTTTTCCACATAAAAAATATCGTATTCTATTCTTCTTTTTATACAAGTATCCCCTCTCCAGCCATGTACCTGGGCCCATCCAGACATACCCGGACGCACATGGTGTTTTATCATGTACTGGGGGATTTCATCCCGGAACTTTTCTACAAATACCGGCCGCTCCGGCCGGGGACCTATAAAACTCATCTCCCCTTTCAATACATTTAAAATCTGGGGAAGCTCATCAATACTGCATCTGCGAATAAAAGACCCAACACTTGTCCGGCGAGGATCATGGGGAACAGTCCATTCATCATCTTTATTTTCATCAACCTGAACATGCATACTGCGGAATTTATACATGAAAAATGTTTTTCGATTAAAACCTACTCGCTCCTGCTTGAAAATCACCGGTCCGGGGGAACTTACCTTCACCAGAAAAGCCACTATTATAAATAAGGGTGAAAGTAAAATAAGGGCTCCTATGGCCATAATCACATCAACCATCCTCTTTAAGCTACGGTTAAAGTAGTCATCTAGAGGGACATAACGAATATTTATAACAGGAATATCATCTATCTGTTTCAAAAGAGGCTTGGCTGGAAAATAACGGTAATAGTCAGGTACAATATCTGCTTTAACCCCATTTTTTTCACAGATATCTATTATTCTATCCAGCAGAGTATAATGCCGTGGTGAAATTGCTATAATTATCCTATCCAGAGGGTTATTTAAGATAATTTTTTTCAGATCATCCATATTCCCCATAACTGGTAAACCATCTATTTCGGTTCCTTTTTCAAAGTTATCATCTACAAAACCAATAATATGGTATCCCAGGTACTCGTTTTCATGAATCTTGCGGGCTACTTTTTTTCCTAACTCACCGGCACCAACAATCAGCATATATTTTATATTGAATCCTCTAGCCCGCACGGATCGCAATAATTTCCGGAATAATAATCTTTCAGTGATGGAAAAACAGGTGCTGAATATTCCAAAAAGGGCCAGCAAGAGACGGGAGTAATCAGTGTATTCTAATATAAATAGTAGGCTTATAATTGTTAATAACCCTAAAAAATTAACTTTAAATATATTCAAGGCTTCAAAGCTGAGACTTTTTGTTCTATGGGGCTGATATAATCCAAATAAATTGTAAAGGAAAATATAAAGAGGTAAAACAACTAAAAGGAGCAGCATATACTGTTCAAAATTCCATACACTTTCTCCTAAACCAAATAAGCCAGTTGCAAACCTTACCTCCCAGGCTAAAAATAGGGAGAAGCTTATTATAACCAGGTCTATTAAGAGGAGACCTATATTGAAAAATCGCTGGTTTTCTTTAATCATTGCTGCACCTGAATCATAGTCGGGGTTTAGAAATATAATTATTCATCTTTTAAATAGATTAATAGTAAGTTTAATCAGGCACTGTCCCCCAATGGCCATATAAACCATGGCATTTACTACTGCCGGGTATTTATCTCTATAATGTTTTTCATAGAATATATACATTGCTCTATAAAATTCATATATGAGTTTACTCTTTTGCTTTCGACTGCCGCTACCTCCCTTATGGTGAAGTATTTCAGATTTTCCGTAATAAACCACTTTCCACCCTCGAGCCTTTATACGGTAACACCAATCAATATCCTCCCCATACATGAAGAATTCTTCATCCAGAAAACCCACTTCACTTATGGTTTCGGATCTAAGCATCATAAAGGCACCGCTCAGGGAATCAACTTCATAAGTACCCTTTTCATCCAGATAACCCAGATTGTACTGGTTAAATCGTTTACTATTAGGAAATAATAATGATAAATTGCTCATCCGGTAAAAAGAAACCAGCGGTGTGGGAAAACTTCTACGACAGGCCTTATCCAGGGAACCATCATCCCGTAACACCCTGCATCCTAAAGCACCCACTTCCTGATGGTTTTGTAGATACTGAAGGCATTCTGCCAGGCAGTTTTCTTTAATTTCTGTATCAGTGTTAAGTAAGAGCACGTACCTTGAATTTATTTCTTTTAAGGCTAAGTTGTTGGCATAGGCAAAGCCCTTATTTTCCGGGCTGGGAATGATTTTTATCAGTCCCTGATTTATTTCTTCAGAAAAATCTGCTTCTAATTTTTCTAAACTGCCATCACCAGAGGCATTATCCACCAGGTAGATTTTAAAGGTGAAGGGATGGTTTTTTGTTATTATGGATTCCAGGGCCTTTCTGGTGAAGTGGTAGGTGCGGTAATTTACCATGATGATGGATAGGTCCATGCTATCGCCTTTAGAGATTTTATTAGTGGAATTTTATATACTAACTTAATCAATTTAAGTATTATTAGATAAGGGGTGTTAAATATAATTAATTAATAAAAAATAAATTTCAAAGTATTCTTAATAAGTAAATACTCAACTTTAAAGTAATTTATTAAATTATCACTCTTATATTCAGTTTTTTTTATTTTGCTTAAATTAAATAGACCTTCTTTTATACCACGGTGATATGCTTTACCATACCCTTTAATTATAAAGAAAATATATTTTATGAAAAACCCCAGGAGTAAAAAGGGTAAATTCAGGAGTAACTGTAGCCCGGGCATATTTTTATAAACCAAAAAAATATTATTCCGGGCAGCTAATTTTATTTTAAAAGCATTGTAACGGCTCCCGGTGGTGGCACTCCCTACATGATAGGCCACGGCATGGGGGGTGTAAAAACATTTATAACCATTTATACGGGCCCGATAACTGATATCCACGTCTTCCAAATAAGCAAAAAAGTTCTCATCCAGGTAACCTATTTTTTCTAATATACTGCGCCGGTAGATAGCTGCTGCAGCACAGGCACTGAATATCTCCCTTTTAGAGTTATATTTATCTGGAGACTTACCATAACCCACCCTTCTAGTCCAGCCCAGTAGAGTGTATTCATCTCCGGCATCATCCATCTTCTCCGGGTCATGGTACTGGATGATCCTGGCTGAGACCCCGAAGATATTTTTATCTTTTTGGATGCAGTTTAGAAGATGTTTTATACAGTCTTTTTCTAGATAAACATCATTATTTAAAAGTAATATGTATTCGGATTTAGATGCCTGGATGCCCTGGTTTACTGCTGCAGCATAACCCCGGTTGGTCTTATTTTCTATTAATCTAATATCTGGATGATTTTTTTTAAGATAATCCGTACTATCATCAGAAGAAGCGTTATCAATAACTATAATTTCTTTTGAGGGGGAATCCTGTTTTTTGAGGGAGTTTATACATTTTTTTAAGGATTCTTTCCCATTAAAATGGGGGATGATGATGGTTAAGGGTGGGATATTCATTTTGTACCTATTAGAATCAAGTTATTGATTTAGTATAAGCATCACAAACTTCATCCACCGGTCCTTGCATGATTAGTTTTCCTTTTTCTAGCCATATGGCTTTGTTACAAAGATTCTTAACATGATCAACTGAGTGGGATACAAAAAGGAGGGTTATCTTCCCACCAAGGAGTGATTGCATTTTTTCCCTACTTTTTTCCTGGAATTTAGCATCTCCCACAGACAGTACTTCGTCTAATATTAGAATTTCAGGGGTAACGGTGGTGGCGATGGAAAAACCCAGGCGGGCTCTCATTCCGGATGAATAATTTTTTAGAGGAACATCTATAAAATCCTCTATTTCTGAAAATTCTATTATTTCCTCTACTTTACTTTCTAAAAATGATTTAGAGTAGCCCAGTAAAGCACCATTTAAAAAAATATTCTCACGACCAGTGTAATCTGGATCAAATCCAGATCCCAGTTCTAATAAAGGTACAATGCTTCCATGTATTTCTATTCTTCCCTGGGTTGGCTTCATAACTCCTGATATTAATTTGAGGAGGGTACTTTTACCTGCACCATTTAAGCCAATCACTCCAATTCTATCTCCTTTTTCCACTTCAAATGAAATGTCTTTAAGGGCCCAGAACTGTTGAAATTTAAGCTGTCTTTTAAGAAATTTGATAACGTATTCTTTCAGGTTGTCGGTTTTTTCTTTACTCATATTGAATTTCATTCCGACTTTTTCTACCTTGATAGCTGCTTTTACCAAGTTTTTCACCTTCAAATTTAAATATTTAATATGAATTTATCTTGATATCTGTAAAATACAAATAATCCAATTATTAGGGCTACAATTCCAGATACCATGGCAAATATTAATTGCATAGGATCATATAATGTCCCATCTAAAAATACTACTCTACAACAATTTATAACGGCATAAATTGGATTATATGTCTGTATAAAACGGAAACTTTCAGGTACTATCTCTGCAGGATAGAATATAGGGGTGGCATACATTAACATTGTTAGAAATACCCCGTATAAATGTTCCAGATCTCGGAAAAAAACATTGATGGTGGATAGTATTAGGCCCACTCCAATCGTAAATAAAATCAGGGCAATTATGGGTAACACCGCAAATATCATATAAATGGTGAAATCTACATTTGTGGCTAACATCACTAAAAATAGCACTATCAAAGATAAGGTGAATGTTATGAAGTTGGCTGCTATTGTGGCCAAAGGATAAATGTATTTTGGTACGTATATTGTTTTTAATATGCCCGCATTACTTCGTATAGAGACCATAGCAGCACTCGAACCTCCTGCAAAAAAGTTAAAAATAAGTCGACCTGAAAGTAAATATACTGGATAATTGTCTATACCAAATCCTCTAAAAAGAGTTGAGAATATTATGGTCAATACAATCATGGTAAGTAATGGCTCTAAAAAACTCCAGAATATTCCCAGTACAGATCGACGGTACTTGGTTTGTATGTCTCTTTTAATGAGCTGGTTTAGTAAAAATTTGTACTTTTTGAAATTAGCAAAAAATCGGTGCTTAGTTACTCCTGCCATGATTTTTCCCCGGGTAAATGTGATCAACGCATTAAATTTTAAAATAATTGCAACTATTATCTAAATAGATAATGGTTAATTAATATATGATTTAGCTTTTTTAGTTAGAACCATTACCAATAGGATAATATTCATAACCTTTATTTTTCAGGTATTCTTTGTGGTATTGATTTCGACCATCAAAAATGATTTTATTTTTAATTAAACTTCCTATCTCCTCAAAATCAGGGCTTCTGAATTCTTTCCATTCTGCAATCAGTATTATGGCCGATGCATCTTCAACTGCTTGATATTTATTATCACAAAACTCTACATGAGGATTATTTTTAAAATAATATTTTTTGGCCACATCCATTGCTTGTGGATCATAGGCCTTTATTTTTGCCCCTAACTTAATTAACTCATTAATAATAACTACTGATGGTGCTTCCCTCATATCATCAGTACCTGGTTTAAAGGACAACCCCCAAACGGCAAAATTATGGCCATAAAGGTCTTCCCCAAACTTTTCTTTTATTTTTTTTACCAGGTACAACTTTTGCTCGTTATTTACTGCTTCAACTTGCTTTAGTATATGGGGGTCATAATCATGGTCATGTGCGGTTTTAATTAAGGCCTTCACATCTTTAGGAAAGCAGCTACCTCCGTATCCACAACCAGCATACAGGAAACGGTAACCTATTCTGCTATCACTGCCTATACCTTCCCGGACTTTATTAATATCAGCCCCTACCCTTTCACATATATTGGCCATTTCATTCATAAAGGATATCCGGGTGGCTAACATGGCATTGGAGGCATATTTGGTCATCTCTGCACTGTAAACATCCATGATAATGAATCTTTCATGGTTTATGGTAAAGGGGAAGTATAATTCCTTAAGGATATTGATTACTTCCAGGTTATCTGAACCAATAACTACTCTATCTGGGTGCATAAAATCTTCCACAGCAGATCCTTCCTTTAAAAATTCAGGATTGGATACCACATCTACCTGGTAATCCACATCTCTTTTTTTTAGTTCTTTTTCTATGGTTTGTTTGACTTTATCAGCGGTTCCTACCGGTAC
>NPID01008259.1_pt2 | contig 10462 bp, 9 predicted proteins | sample 8637491 | NCBI WGS metagenome assembly NPID01 (sample SAMN07420843, study PRJNA396082) | bioreactor metagenome | isolation source: sample BA6 brine-fed electro-methanogenic bioreactor BA | place: Japan: Kochi | collected 2016-06-14 | reverse complement strand
AGTTAGTAGTCAGTGTGAGAGGTTGGTTTGCTCGAAAGTTCCCCCTCTCACTTGAGGAGAGGGGGCCAGGGGGTGAGGTGGATAAGAATAACGAACAGAGGAACAAGGAACAGAGGAACAAGGAATAAGAATAAGAATAAGAATAAGAATTTTGAAAAGCTAACAGGATACAGGAAACAAGACACAGGAATATGCTTCTTTTCATTGGGGACAGTTTAACAGAGTGGTTCAATTTCGGCAGGCATCTGCCGGGTGAACAGGTGATCAACGAAGGTATTGCCGGCGATACAACCTATGGTTTGCTGGAACGCCTGGATGGGATCATGGATGTTCCCGCCACAAAGATTTTTCTGATGATCGGTATCAACGATGTTTTCAATGGCTTTTTGAAAGAAGATATCGTGGAAAACCTGGAACTGATCATTGAGCAGTTGCAAACCCATATCAACGGGACAGAACTTTTTGTACAAAGCCTTCTGCCGGTGAACGAGCATTTGCTGGGCAATGCATCGGGCCTGAATGAAAAGATCAGGTTTATCAACCGGGAACTGAAAGACCACTGCAGCCTGCGCAAACTCACCTTTCTTGATCTATTCCCCCTCTTTTTAGCGGGCGAAGAAATGGATCCTGCCTACACCACCGACGGGGGCCACCTTTCCGAAGCCGGGTATCGGTTATGGGCAAAAAAAATCCAGGCGATCCTTTGAGGAGCGCCTGGAGGCTTTATTGTTAACAATGAAAACCGGCAAATGCCGGTATTTCCTGTCGGGTCTTTAAATCAGTCCCTGATCAAGCATTGAATTGGCCACTTTAAGGAATCCGGCGATGTTGGCACCTTTCACGTAGTTGATGTATCCGTCTTCTTCCTTACCATGGGTAACGCAGGCCTCATGGATGCTGCACATGATATGGTGGAGCCTTTCATCAACCTCTGCGGCAGGCCAGTTGATCTTCATGGAGTTCTGCGACATTTCCAGTCCTGAAGTAGCAACCCCACCGGCATTCACCGCTTTACCGGGTCCGAAGAGGATCTTGTTTTCGAGGAATACCTCAACAGCATCCGGAGTTGAAGGCATATTAGCTCCTTCAGCAACGCAAATACAACCATTCTTCACCAGCATTTCTGCATCTTCCTTGTTCAGCTCATTCTGGGTAGCACAGGGAATTGCAACATCACATTTCACTTCCCACGGGTGTTTGCCCTGGTGGAATTCGGCTTCCGGGAATTCATATGAGTAGGGTTTTACAATGTCCTGATTGGAGGCACGAAGTTCGAGCATATACTCGATCTTTTCACCGGATACGCCTTCAGGGTCATAAATATAGCCATCAGGGCCTGAGAGGGTAAGCACTTTACCACCCAGTTCGTTGATCTTTTGGGCAGCACCCCAGGCAACGTTTCCGAATCCTGACAGGCAAACGGTTTTGCCTTCAAAGGTTTCGCCTTTTGTGGCAAGCATTTCTTTGGCAAAATAAACCGATCCGAAGCCTGTTGCTTCAGGGCGAATAAGGCTTCCGCCCCAATTTACGCCTTTACCGGTAAGAACGCCTGTATGTTCCCTGGCAAGTTTTTTATACATCCCGTAGAGGTAACCGATCTCACGGCCACCAACACCGATATCACCGGCAGGAACGTCGGTCTGCGGACCAATATTTCTCCAGAGTTCCATCATGAAAGCCTGGCAGAAACGCATGATCTCATTGTCGGACTTGCCTTTGGGATCGAAGTCGGAACCACCTTTACCACCGCCCATCGGAAGGGTTGTAAGGCTGTTCTTGAAGATCTGCTCAAAGCCCAGGAACTTCAGGATACTGAGGTTCACACTGGGGTGAAAACGAAGGCCTCCCTTATAAGGTCCAATGGCATTGTTGAACTGCACCCTGTAACCAAGGTTTACATTCACTTTACCATCGTCGCCCATCCAGGATACCTTAAAAGTAAACACCCTGTCCGGCTCGATCAGCCTGTCGATGATCCCGGCTGATTCAAAATGAGGATTCTCATTTACCGTTTCTTCAATTGATTCCAATACTTCCCTCACAGCCTGGAGATATTCTGATTCTCCGGGATGCTTTTTGGCGAGGTCATTCATGATTTTTTCTAAATCCATTGCCTGAAAGTTTAAAATAGTTTATACCCGGTTTTTGTTATTAATTAACATTGTGAAAAAAATCACAGTGCAAATGTACTGGTTAAAAAGACACAAACACAAATATTTCAGCCTTTTTTTTTCACAGGACGTAAGAAGGGAAAAAAGTCGCTAATTCACCACTTCTCCGTACTCATATTCCACCACATAATCCACGTCGCCCCCCGGCAGATAATGGTATTCGCGCCCATGTTTGAGATTATTTTCATAAGGGGTTTTCACCCTCAGTGAGCCATCAGGATGCCAGAAACGCTGAACCCCTGTGCCATTATTATATCTTCCCTCTCCGATCAGGGAGCCGTCGTCTTCATAATAGAGCCAGGTGCCTTCAAAAAAGCCATTTTCAAAACGTCCCTCGATCTGCAATTCACCATTGCCATGCCACCTGCGGTAGGGGCCCTGGAGGGTGTCGTTCCGGTAGATCTTCTGCTCGATCAGTTTGCCCGGATAGGAATATTCGCGTGATTTTCCCTGGCGGATGTTATTGATATATTCCTCTTCCAGTTCTTTTCGGCCGTTATCGTGATAGCGTATCAGGGTGCCGTCAATCTGGTCGTTTACATATGGGACCTGTTGCTGCACTTCCCCGTTCTCATAATACCATTTTGCCAGGCCGTTCAGCTTGCCGTTTTTATAGGGGAGCTCCGACTTCAGGTTCCCGTTATCGTAATAGTTTTTATCCACTTTTGTACAGGCAGAAATAACAATAAGTGCCAGTACCAAAAATCCAGTTATTCTAATCCTTTTCATATCACAACAACTTGACGTTTTTATGATTCATTTAAGCCATTTCACTGTCAATCGAGAGGAGTCCTGACAGGGATCTTCTCGATACGGTAATTCCAATAACGGCAGAGGTTCCAGTAAATATTTTCATAGCCGGCCGGGAAAGCGGCCTTGATATCCATCCCTGATTTGATCAGGTCCTTTCGGTAATACGGGAGGCATTTTTCGCAATCCGGGCCAAAGCGCATCATGGCCCCCAGGAAATAGTTTGCAATATCATATCCCTCAAAAGCGTAGCGGTCAGGCTGTGTCAGGTATTTCTCCCTGAAACTCCCGACAAAGGCTTCCACTTCGGGATCTGCAGGGTCGATATAATGATCGGTAAAAAAGTGCACATCCAGGTCGAGCAGGTAATCCACCTCCAGGTTATCCAGCATTTCCCACTCCGGCATCCCCACCACAGAAATATCAAAGGTATCTTTCAGATCATTGAGCCGTGTAAGCACTTCCGGAACAAAGATCTCATTATTGCTCAGCACAACGATCAGGTTCTTCCGGGCAACAGAAGCATTGCGGATGATCCCATACACACTGTCACTGGCATACACAACTTCCCCGATACCATTGGTCAGGAAAGTGCTGTCGGTAATATCCCGCTCGATCTGTTCGGTGAGCAACTGCCGGTCTTCGATCACCAGGGAGGAGATCAGGGTGCCGGCAGGAAGATTGGTGTCCGCTTCGGAGTATTCCGTGATCAGGTCAAAGATCTTCATATTGGAGACTTTTACCCCGTATGGAAGCACTGTTTCCAGGGAGGATTTGATCTGCTGCATTTCCTCGGCATACTGAAAGGAATTATTCCTGACCAGGATAATGTTGGCCTCCGGATGGTATTCTTCAATAAAACTGGCCAGGATGGGGATCTGGGCATCGCGGGATGGCTTGACCTTATATACATTGCTGCTTTTCAGCACTTCTGTGCGCCTGGTCAGCGGGTTCACGATCTTGATATCGAACATTTCGGCGAAATTCGATACCAGTTTAAAATTCCTGCTGAAGAATGGCCCAACGATCAGGTCCATGTCCGATAGTTCAGCCCGCTGCAGCACCTGTATGGTTTTCGAGACTTGCTCATCCACATCATAAACATGCAGCTCAAGCTCGAGCCCTTCCATCTCCAGGGCTTCTGCCGCCATCATGAATCCTTCGTAGAATTGGATAAAATTGAATGATTTGAACTTCGCAGGATCAGGCGTACCCTGGCCGTCAAGTTCAATATCTTTGGCCTCTTCTGCATACAGGGGGATCATCAGGGCCACCTTCAATGGTTTATTATAGGTGTACATGCGCTCATAACAATGCACACTATCCGATTTCACTTTCGTTTTCCCGCGGTCTTCAACAGGGGTAACGACCACATGCACATCATCAGGCACTTTGGCAGGCGGAGGGCCTACCGGAACCAGCAATACCTCACCGGCATAAACTCTTCTGCGTACATCCGGGTTGGCCTCCTTCATGGAGGAAACACTGACCGCATAGTTGGAAGCGATCCTTTTGAGTTTGGTTTTTTCCTTTACGGTGTGCGTGATGTATTCATCCTGGTTTATGCGCATGGGGATGCGGATCACTTCACCGGGAAAGATATTGGTGCCCAGGCCGGGGTTGAAAGCCATGAGGCTGTCGATGCTGATGCGGTACTGCCTGGCAATGCCATAAAGGGTTTCTTTGGACTGAACCGTATGTTCCTTGTATTTCTTCACTTCTTCCTGCGGCTCCCCGGTTTCGGGAACCCGGGGAATGTACACTTCCTGTCCCACACTCAGGCTGTTGGAAATGCCGGGGTTGGCAAGCTTCAATTCAGGAACACCCACTTTGTATTTCCGGGAAATGCTGTAGAGGGTTTCGCCCCGGCTTACGATATGCTTTTTCCCGTCGCCGGCCTCCAGGTCTGCCGGTTTGAGGGCCGGTTCTTCCGGCTTCATCGGGATCTTGAGATATTGCCCCGGTTTGAGGCCCTCTTCCCAGCCGGGATTGGCCTTTTTCAGGTCATCGACAGAAATGGAATAAATACGGGAGATCCCGTAAAGGGTCTGGCCTTTTTTTACGATATGAAAAATATAGCGGAACTCTCCTTTGCGCAGGTCATCGGTAATGATCTTTTCCCGGCTGACCAAGGGGATCCTTAACAATTCCCCGATCGAGAGGCCATCGGCTGCATCGGGGTTTTCAAACACCAGTTCATCCACCGGGACATCGTAAAGGTTCGAAAGCGCATAGAGGGTTTGTCCCGCTTCCACACTATGGATATAATATTGTTTCCCATTGATGGTTTCGACTGCTTCCGACTTTTCGATCTCCTGGGCAGTAGTACTAAAATAGCCCAGGCTGAGCAGCATGGTCAGCAGGCAGACAAACAGTTTCCTGGTCATTCCAATTTGTTTTATTATTCCCATTCTATCGTTGAAGGCGGTTTGGAACTGATATCATAAACGACCCGGTTCACCCCTTTCACCCGGTTTATGATATCGTTCGATACCTTTGCCAGGAATTCATTGGGCAGGTGCGACCAGTCAGCGGTCATACCATCGGTGGATCCCACAGCCCTGAGTACGACAACATTTTCATAGGTTCGTTCATCGCCCATCACACCCACCGACTGTACGGGCAATAATACCACCAGGGCTTGCCACACATCGTCGTAGAGGCCGTTTTTCTTCAATCCCTGAATGAACAGATCATCCACTTCCTGCAATATTTTCACCTTTTCCTCCGTCACATCGCCGATGATCCTGATCCCCAATCCGGGACCCGGAAACGGATGCCGGCCGAGGATAGACTGCGGCATGTCCATTGCTTTTCCGATCCTGCGCACTTCGTCTTTGAATAACGAGTTAAGGGGTTCAATTATTTTCAGCTTCATCACATCAGGGAGCCCGCCCACATTATGATGGGATTTTATGGTGGCGGAAGGGCCTTTTACCGAGATCGATTCTATCACGTCCGGGTAGATGGTACCCTGTGCCAGCCAGCTCACATCTTTGATCTTATGAGCTTCCTCGTCGAAGACCTCGATAAAGGTGCGCCCGATGGCCTTGCGTTTCCCTTCCGGATCAGAGATCCCTTCCAGGGCAGTGTAAAAACGCTGTCGGGCATCCACGCCGCTTACATTCAGGCCCAGGCCCTTATAAGATTCCAATACGTCTTCAAACTCGTTCTTGCGCAGCAATCCGTTATCCACAAAAATGCAGTGAAGTCCGGACCCGATCGCCCGGTGCAGCAGCATAGCCGCCACAGAGGAGTCTACGCCGCCGGAAAGCCCGAGGACTACCTTTTCGTTGCCCAGGGTTTCGCGGAGCGAAGAAATGGTTGTTTCGATAAAGGAGTCGGGCGTCCACGACTGGGTGCATCCGCAAATATCGACCACATAATTTTTCAGCAGCATGCTGCCTTCCGTCGAATGATAAACCTCCGGATGAAACTGTATGCCATAGGTTTCCTCACCCCTGACCTTATAGCCGGCAACCTTTACATCATGTGTACTGCTGATAATATCAAAATGCTCAGGAATATCCAGTATGGTATCCCCGTGCGACATCCACACCTGGCTGCCATCGCTAAGGCCATTCATTAATTTATTTTCCCGCTGGATAAAAGCAAGATTAGCCCGGCCATACTCCCGCACATCCGACGGGGCAACATGGCCTCCCTCCTGCCGGGCCATGAGCTGGGCACCGTAGCACACACCCAGGGTGGGAAGTGTTTTCCTGATCATTCCCAGGTCAGGGTCGGGGGCTCCGTCGGCATGCACGCTGAAGGGGCTGCCGGAAAGGATCACCCCCTTTATGTCGCCATTGATCTCCGGGATCTTATTGAAAGGATGGATTTCACAATACACGTTCAGTTCCCTGACCCTGCGCGCGATAAGCTGGGTGTACTGGGATCCGAAATCAAGAATGAGGATCGTTTCTTTCATGGCGCAAAGATAACCAAAAAGAGGTAGTCCTGTGGCCGGGTTTTTCAAAGTAATGAACAGCTTAAGGGCTTCGGAAAATATCTGTAAATTTAGGCCTGCAAACAAACCATAAACACATGATCATTCATACTGAAGGACTCCGTCTCGTCAGGCACCAGGAACCTGATCCCTTGATACAGGAAATCCTCAACGACCCGGCCATTCTCGAAAAAATGGCCGAAGCCAGATCCTACCCGGGCCCTATGCCCGCTTCCATTTGCTTCCGCCTGGAAAAAGACGACAATGCAATAGGTCAGGCCTGCGTCAAAAACATCAAATGGATCAACCATAAGGCCGAGGTAAGCCTCTTCGTCCGTTCCGACATGCAGGGCCAGGGCATCGGCAGCAATGCACTGAAAGCTCTCCTGGAATTTGGCTTTAAACGACTGAACCTGTATCGCATCGAAGCCGAAGTTATTGATGGAAATACCCCATCAGTCCGTTTGCTTGAAAAAAATAATTTCAGCCTGGAAGGACGGCTGCGGGAAGCTAAATTCGTGAACGGCTTGTATTTTGACCTTCTCCGTTATGGGTTGCTCCGGCGGGAATATGAACAAGAATCCTAAAATACACATCTTCCCCGTATAAATATTGCCCGTTTTTTTGTATCTTTAGGCTATTGAGTACAGATTTTCTGATCAAAACCAAACGGTATAACGTCTAAAATTATGGAAAAAGTTGAAAGTAAAAGCTTTACAGCAGATATAGGAGATCATGTGGCTGTAATCAAAATCAATGCAGGGGCATACGACCTGGTAACCGATATAAACGAAAGTAACCTGTTCCTGGAATTCATAAAAGAAACCGAGAGCCTGCCGGAAGTCAAGGCCCTGTTCATTATCAACGAAAAAGAGTTTTACGGTGAATCAGAGTACCATAATTTCATCACCAGCATCATGGGCCCCCAGGAAGAGTGCAATGGAGAAAAGGGACCACCCCGCTTCATCAAGAAGGATATACGTTTCAGGGAGATCAATATCCTGAATAAAATTATTAAGGTATTGTCAGAATACCATAAATTATGTTTTTCAGGCATCAATGGCGACATTGTCACACCTTTTATCGGGGCCACGTTGAGCATGGATATCCGCTATGCTACAGAAGGCACGCGTTTCATCATGGCGCACAATAAATACGGGCTTCATCCCTCCGGGGCATTGCCCTTTTTCCTTTCCCAGTACATCCATCATTCCCGTGCCCTGGAAATACAATTCCGAAAAGAATTCAGCGTGAAAGAAGCACATCAGCTCGGGCTGGTAAACCAGATTTTCCCGAAGGAGAATTTCAATGAAAAATGCATGGAAGAAATACAGCGTTTCATCCGCTGCGAAAATTCTACCATCAGGGTCACCAAGCGGCTGACCAATTACACCCGCAAAGCCCTTTCAGATTATTTTCTTTACGAAGCCAGCCTGCTGAACCTTTAAAGCGACCCGCTTAAACGACCTTTACCTTGAAAAAACTTACCGTTGACTGATTTGAGCTTGACGGCACTGCGAAGATTGGATACATTTACATGAACTATCCGGGAAATGATCTTCGCCTTCCATAGATTGTTATTACTGATCCTTTTTTCGGGAGCAGGCATGATTGCTGTATCCCAGAACCTTGTCAGGAATTGCCTCCTGGAAGATTTATCATCCTGCCCCACAGGTCACGGGCAAATCAGTAAATGCGATCATTGGTCCAGCCCGGGCAACGGAACCACCGACTATGTACACTCATGCAATGCAGGAAGTTTCAGTGTACCCAACAACCAGTGGGGAAACCAGGAAGCCCGATCCGGCCATGGCTATTTGCATCTCATACTATATTATTCCTCACAGGGAAGCTACCGGGAATATGCCCAGACAAGGCTGGCCTGCACCCTTCAGGAAGGGAAAACCTATGAAGTGAGTTTTTATGTTTCCTGCGCCGACGACAGCCGTTTTGCCATCGACGGCATAGCAGCCCATTTTAGTGAAGCACCCCTGATACAATACAATACCGGGCTTATTACAATCGAAGGGGATCCGCATATCCGGCGGGAACCCGGCCAGGTTGTTGATCAGAAAGACGAGTGGGTGAAGATACACGGCACATATACTGCTTCTGGAGGGGAACAATATATTACCATCGGGAATTTTATGTCGAACAACGAGATCAGCATTTCCACTTTCCCGACATACGATGCCAACCTTGCCTCCTATTACCTGGAAGATATCAGTGTGGAGCCATCCGAACCCATCTTCGACCTGGGGCCTGACACGGTGATCTGCCGCGGCGAAAGCATAACATACAACATCAGTAACATTTGCGGCAATGCCAGCCTGGTATGGGAAAACGGCTCTACATCGAAAGTACGGACCATCAGTGAGCCCGGATGGTACAGTCTTTCCGGAGAGATCGGATGTTCTTCCTTCTACGACCAGGTCAATATCAGCTTTCCGCCGGATCCCGGAGCCTTTCTTCCTCCGGATACCGTCCTTTGCCAAAACACTACTTTTGAGATCGCCCCCGAAGGTGCCTTCGAAAGCTATCGCTGGCAGGATGGCAGTCCGAATACTTCCTACCTGGCATCTATGTCAGGTGTGTACTGGCTGGAAGTAGAAGACAGCTTCGGCTGCCCATACCGCGACAGCCTTGTCCTTGTTGACATGTCAACTCCTGATTTCTTTCTTGGGCAGGATACCCTGATCTGCCTGGGACAGGAAGTGATACTAAACCCTTTGATCGACAGCGCCTTTCACAACTTTTTCTGGAACGATGCCAGTACCGGAACCCAATTGCAGGTTTCCGACANNCTCCGACAGCGGTGAATACTGGCTTCGCGTGACCAATCCCTGCGGGCAGTTTACGGATACCATAAATATATACACCTTCAATTGCAACCCGGCGATAGAAGCACCCAATGCTTTCACTCCCAACCAGGACGGACTGAATGATGTATTCCTTCTAAAAGCAGAGAACATCATCAACTTCCGTTTGCTGGTCTTCGACCGCTGGGGCACCATGGTATACGAGGGCCGCGGACTGGAAAATGGCTGGGATGGGAACATCAATGGGCAACCAGCCCCGGAGGGGAGCTATGTATGGCTGGCCATTTACGATATCCTGCAGGGCGATGCCGAAACGGAAACCAGGAAGGCAAAAGGCGCCCTGGTACTCCTGCGCTAAAACTTACTTTCTGCTAAGAGTTTTTCTGTATACCGTGGTATTTCCGACCTGGTCGGTCACCTCCACCGCAAAATCGTTCTTACCGGGCTTCAGGCGCTCATCGATGAAGTAGGTCAGAAGCTGGTTCTTCGCATCATATTCCATGAGTAACCAGTGACCATTCAGGGTAGCCTTGTATTTCCGGATTCCCGACAGGTCATCTTTTATCCTTACCTTCACTGTTTTACGGTCTTTTTTTATGATGCCGGAGGCGATGTTTACCGAACTGATCTCCGGGGGTATGGTATCCATCACGATAAGGAAATCTCCGAACGAACGGAGACTGGCTTCAAGATGCCCGTCTTTCCAATCCCCGCCATAGGGAATGTAGGCTCCATTGTCGTTGATCCTGGCCAGCAGAAGCTTATCCTGCTCT
>NPID01001900.1_pt1 | contig 10468 bp, 12 predicted proteins | sample 8637491 | NCBI WGS metagenome assembly NPID01 (sample SAMN07420843, study PRJNA396082) | bioreactor metagenome | isolation source: sample BA6 brine-fed electro-methanogenic bioreactor BA | place: Japan: Kochi | collected 2016-06-14 | reverse complement strand
TAATCCTCGGCGGTCTGCTTCATCTTCTGCAGAATCATGGCCGAAATCTCCGGAGCGCTGTAGTTCTTGCCACGCACCTCGACCCAGGCGTCGCCATTGTCGGCCTTGATGATCTTGAACGGGCTGATCTCGATGTCCTTGCGCACGGCGTCGGAATCGAACTTGCGGCCGATCAGCCGCTTGATGGCGAACAGCGTGTTTTCCGGATTGGTCACCGCCTGGCGCTTGGCCTGCTGGCCGACCAGCCGCTCGCCGCTTTCGGTGAACGCCACCATCGACGGAGTGGTGCGGGAGCCTTCCGAGTTGGCGATGACAACCGGTTCGCCACCTTCCATAACGGCCACACAGGAGTTGGTGGTGCCGAGGTCAATGCCGATAACTTTTCCCATGATCTATATCCTCCTTTGAGTGTTTCCTTTTAACGGATTGTTTAACCGGGCCCGTGGCGCTCAATTCTCGCCGGATGGGGTTTGTTCCCCGGCTGCGGGCGCCTTGGCGACCATCACCAGGGCCGGGCGCAGCAGGCGATCGTTGAGCTGATAGCCTTTCTGCAGTTCCTGGACCACCGTATTGGCCGGTTGTTCGGCGCTTTCAAGCTGCCCCATGGCTTCGTGCCAAGCGGGGTTAAACGGCTGCCCGAGCGAATCGACAGGTTTGACATTGAATTTTTCGAGAACTTTTCGGAACTGGGTCAGGGTCATATCCACCCCTTCCAGAAGCCCCTCGCCGGCCCCCTCGCCCTGGCGGGCATGTTCGACGGCCCGCTCCAGATTATCGAGCACGGGCAGAATTTCCTTGAGGATTCCCTCGTTGGCGAAACGGGCCAGATCCTCCTTGTCCCGCTGAGCCCGCTTGCGGAAATTCTCCAGATTGGCCCGCTCCCGCAGGTAGAGGTCCCAGTTCTTTTTCGCCTCTTCCTGACTGGCGGCCAGCTGCTCTTCAAGCGAAGGGCCCTGGGGCTCTTCCTTCACGGCAGCCTCGGCTTCAGCAGTCGGGGTCTCCTCGGCGGGTTCGGCCTTGTCGGCCGAGATTGTGGGTTCATGTTCCTTCTTGTGCTTTTTTGACACGTGTTGTCTCTCCTATTCCGACTCCAGCTCGAGGACCTGTCCGACCAGCCGGGCCGTATAATCGACGATGGGAATGACCATCGAATAGGGCATGCGGGTCGGGCCGATCACTCCGAGGGTGCCAATGGTCCCCCGGCGGCTGGAGTAGGTTGATGTTATCAGGCTGCAGCCTTCGATTTCGCTGTATTCGGCTTCGCTGCCGATAAAGATCTGAACGCCCTTGGCCCGCTGGGCCTTGTCCAGCAGTTCGACCAGCAGACTCTTCTTTTCAAAGGTCCGGAACAACCGCTTCATCCGCGCAACATCGGAAAATTCGGGTTGCTCCAGGATGTTTGACGCCCCCTCGATGAAAACCTGCCCTCCCATCTCCTCACGCAGAGCTTCGCTGGAGAGCTGCAGGGCACGCTTGAGCAGCGTGTCGTAAAGGGCCTTGTCCTGGGCCATTTCCTCGACGATCCGCGCCTTGACCTCCTGAATGCTCAGGCCGGTCAGGGTCTGGTTCAGGTAGTTGGTTATCTGCTCCAGTTCGTGGGGGGAGATCTCCTCCGGATATTCGATGATCTTGTTCTGTACCAGGCCCGACTGGGAAACGAAGACCACCAGCAGCTTTCCCTGGGAAAGCTTGATGAACTCGATATGGCGAAACAGGGTGCTGGTGAAGCGGGGCGCCATCACGATTCCGGTGTAATGGGAGATGGCGGAAAGAACCTTGCTGGCCTCCCGCAGCCGCTCTTCCACCCGCAACCCTTCGAGCCGGTAGTAGGTTTCGATCCGCCGCCGTTCCTGGTCACTCAGCGGACCAACCTGCAGCAAACTGTCGACGTAGAAGCGATAACCCTTTTCGGTGGGGACCCGCCCCGCCGAGGTGTGGGGGGACACGAGGTACCCCATCTCCTCGAGATCGGCCATCACATTACGCACCGTGGCCGGAGACAGTCCCAGGGGATGGCGCCGGGTCACCGCCCGGGAGCCGACCGGCTCGGCCGAAATGATGTGATCCTCGATGATCGCCTCGAGAATCCGTCGGCTTCGCTCGTTAAGGTCCTCACTCATCACTTATACCGCCCCAAAAAACTCAAGCCGGAAAATCCGGCCTTTCGGTTACCTGGTTAGCACTCCGGGGGCGGGAGTGCTAACGGGAAACAACATAACAACGCCCCTCCCCTTTGTCAAGGGCAAACCCGGCAGGAAAATCGTGGCTTTTTTCAAAGAAATCCGATGATAATATGGTCGAAAAGCAGCCACCCGGAACAGTCCAGTCGCCAACGCTCGCCTTCCCGAAAAAGCCGCTCGCCGGCGCGGGCCACGGCCTCGGGAAAACTCTCGGCCACCCCCGCACCGAACCGGTTGCGGAATTCCTGGTCATCGACTCCGCCGGCGGTCCGCAACCCAAGGTAAAGGGTCTCGGCCATGGCCTGGCGTCGGTCAAAGGTCTCCAGAAGCTCGGCAGGATCGACGCCACGGACCAGTTGCTGGCGGTAGCGCTTGAGGTCGGCTGGCACCGCGCTTCGCCTCCCCCAGCCCTGATCGCTGAAAGAATGCGCCCCGGCGCCGATCCCCAGGTAGCCGCGCCGCCGCCAGTAGCGCAGGTTGTGGCGGCACCGGAACCCGGGCCGGGCGTAGTTGGAGATTTCGTAGTGCTCGAAACCGGCCGCCCCGAGCCGATCGTGGACCGTCAGAAACAGCTCGGCGTAGTGCTTCTCGTCGGGCAGCGCCAGGCCGCCGCCACGGTGTAGGTGGTAAAAGGGGGTCTGCTCTTCGACGCTCAGGCCGTAGCAGGACAGGTGGTCGGGAGCAAGTTCCAGCAGGCGGTCGATTTGTCCGCCCAGGCTGGCCGTCGTCTGCCCGGGCAGGGCGAACATCAAGTCGACCGAGATGTTGGCGAAGCCCGCCTGGCGCGCCCAAGCCACCGCCTGGCGCGCCTCGGCAGCGCTGTGAATGCGGCCGAGCCGGCGCAGCTCGCCATCGTCCGTGGACTGGACGCCGAGAGACAGCCGATTGACCCCGGCTTCCCGATAACCGGCCAGCGACTCCGGGGAAACCGTCCCCGGGTTGGCTTCCAGAGAAACCTCCGCATCCCGGGTAAGGCCGAAAAGCTCCCCGGCCGCCCGGAGAACCTTCTTCACCCCCGCAGCCGGCAGCAGCGAGGGCGTTCCCCCGCCGAAGAACACACTGGAAAAAGGACCCTCCCAGCCGCTCGCTCTGGACAGATCCAAATGCCGAACCAGCAGATCGGGATAGGTTCTCAGGGCCGAGGCTTGAGCAGGGAGGGAGTAAAAATCGCAATAAGGACACTTGCGGCGACAGAACGGAACGTGAAGATACAGGGCGGGCATGAGAGAAGGGACCGGAAGGGCTACTCCACGACCCACACCGTCAGCCCGGAAGCTTTGTGCAGGACTTCTGCGGAAACGCTGCCGAGCAGCAGCGCCCGGAACCGGGAAAGCCCCCGGCGGCCGAGAATGATGGTGTCGCAACCCTGGGCCTTCGCCTCGTCCACGATATCCTGGGCCTTGCTGATGTGCATGGCCCGGATCTGGGACTGGATGCGCTCTGCCGAAACCCCGGCCTTGCCCAGCAGGTCAACGGCGTCATCCAGGGCGGCGCGCAGGCGGTCGATCTCCCCCCGGTGGTCTTCGTCGCCGTGGAGTTCCGGTTCGGCCGCTGCCGGATCAAGCTCGTCGCTCTCCTCGGCGAGGGTCGGAGCCAGGGCCAGCAGATGCGCTTCACACCCCGCAAGCCGGGACAGAATCGAAGCCGCATACTCCACGGCGTGCCGGGAATTGGGTGATCCGTCGACGGCGATAAGAGCCTTTTTCACTGCACACCTCCAAAAAAACGGGGGACGGGCCGGGATCAGGGGATAACCAGAACGGCCAGGGCGGTCAGAAAAACCACGGCCAACAACACCCAGGCCCCAACCGGATAGGTGCCCTGCCGGCTGCGCCGGTCGATCTGCTGCTCCTGCTGCTCGAGATCGGAATCTCCGCCGGCCGCCTCCGCCAGCAACCGCAGACCATGTTTCTGCACGTTGCCACCGGGCTCTTCGAAGAAGCGGGCCAGCAGGCCGGGGATCCGCTTGATGAACAGCTGGTCGCCCCAGTTGTTGAGCCCATTGAGAGCCTTGTCCGTCAGTGTGTAAAAAAGCCGCCCACCCCTGCGATAGAACCAGTCGGAATCGAGAGAGATGGTTTCGGTGCGTTTGAGCAGCGGCAGCAGCAGGAAAAAGGCCAGGGCCGAGAACATCAGCAGCTGAAACTGGTTAAGGGTGTGTTCGAAGGTGTAGGCCTGGAAATGCACCTCGAAGGGGAGAATCGCATAGAGCGGCTGGGGGTAGAAGCCAAGGAACAGGCAGAGAAACGCCAGCAGGGCCATGGCGGCGAGCATGTGCCGGGGCGGCTCGCCGGGGCGCAGGCCGTTGTCCTTGGCGAAAAAGACGAAGTAAGGAAATTTGATCCCGGCGTGCAGGAAGACCCCCGCCGAGGCGATCTCGAGCACCAGCCAGACCCAGTAGAGTCCCTCATGGATCCCGGCCTCGATGATCATCGGCTTGCTGGTGTAACCGGAGAACCCGGGGAAGCTGGAGATGGCCAGCGCGCCGATGGTGCCGAAGATCATGGTCAGCGGCATGGTCTTGTAGAGCCCGCCAAGGTCGGTGCACTTGCTCTTGCCGGTCATGTAGAGCACCGAGCCGGCGCTCATCCAGAGCAGCGCCTTGTAGATGATATGGCAAAAGGCGTGGGCCACGGCGCCGCTGATCGCCATGGCGGTGCCGATGCCGATGCCGCAGACCATGAAGCCGACCTGGTTGATGATCGAGTAGGCCAGGATGCGGCGCATGTCGTTTTCGAGGATGGCGTAGATGATGCCGTAGACGGCCATCACGCAGCCGACCACCATCAGGACCTCCCAGCCGGCGAAGCCGCGGATCAGGGTATAGACCGCGGTCTTGGTGGTGTAGGCGGTCATGATCACCCCGCCGGTCACCGTCGCCTCGGGATAGGCGTCGGAGAGCCAGGCCGAAAACGGCGGCGCGGCGGCGTTGACCAAAAAGCCGAGCAGGATCAGATAGGTCGGCAGGCCGCGCAAATCGAAGCCGTCGAAGGCGACCGAACCGGTGGACTGGACTTGCAGCAGGATGCCGGCCAGCAAGCAGAGGCCGCCGAAAATGTGCACCATCACGTAGCGAAAGGCGGCGCCGGTGGCCCGTTCGGTATTGCGCGCCAGCACCAGGAACGTCGAGGTCACTGCCATCACCTCCCAGAACAGGTAGAGTGAGATCAGGTCGCCGGCGAATACCGCCCCGAGGCTGGCGCCGATGTAGGCGAGCGCCGCCGAGTGTTCATGGCGGGTCTTGAGGTGCAGCGCAAACAGAAAACAGGCAAAGGCGTTGATGGTGAAGACATAGCCGAAGGCTTTGCTGAGCTTGTCGACCCGCAACAGGGCGAGATCGAAGCCGAACAGCCGATAATGCCAGGCGACCCCGGGCTCAAGCTGGGTAATCAGTACAAAGACGGCCGCCGGCACCAGCAGAATCAGCGCCCGGCGCCCGGCCAGCGGCAGCAGCCAGAGCAGGCCGGCACCAAGGATGAACAGCAGCGCCGGATGGAGGAAATCAATCATAGTAGTCCTCCTTGCGCTTCAGCAGGTAACCGAGCAGCTTGGAAATCACAATGATGGCAACGCAGGCGATAAAACCGAAAACGGCATAAAACCCCGGCCAGCTCTCCACCTCGTAGAACAAGGTGTGCTTGTGCAGGAAGAAGTCGGGGACCACCAGCAGGCCCAGCACGATATAAAAACCGAGGCGCAAGCGGCGCAGATTCTGCGGATGGTCAAACCAGTCGGTGACGACTTTCGCTTCTTTTTTCTCTTCGTTCATGGCAAGTCGAGTCCCCTTATGGGAAAAGGGCCTGGCGGATCAGCTGCAGCAGCACGTCGGGGAAGAAGAACAGGGCCAGTGAGCCTAGGGCGGTCACCGATAGGGGCACCAGGCAGAGCAGCGGCGCCTCCTGGATGCCTTCGCCCTCGTCCTGCTTCGGGGTGGCAAAAAAGCCCCGGTAAACGATCGGCAGGAAATAGGCCGCGTTGAGCAGGGAACTGACCAGCAGCACCAGCACCAGCACCAGCTGGTCGGCCTGCAGGGCGCCGATCAGCAGGTTCCATTTGCTCAGAAAGCCCCCCAGGGGCGGCATGCCGATGATGGAGAGCGAGCCGAGGAAAAAGGCCGTGTAGGTGACCGGCATGCGCCGGCCAAGTCCATCCATCTGGCTGATGTATTTCTTGTGGCTGGCCACGTAGATCGCCCCGGCGCAGAAAAACAGGGTGATCTTGCCGAAGGCGTGCATGGCGATATGCAGCACCCCGCCGGTCATCCCCGCCGCCGAAAGCATGCCGGCACCGAGCACCATGTAGGAAAGCTGGCCGATGGTCGAGTAGGCGAGTCGCCGCTTGAGGTTGTCCTGGGTCAGGGCGACCAGGGAAGCGACCAGAACGGTAACCGAAACGAAGTAGGTCAGCGCGACCCCCAGGTCGAGACTTCGCAGCAGGTCGGGGCCGAAGATATCGAAGACCACCCGCAGGATGGAGAACACCCCGACCTTGACCACCGCCACGCCATGCAGAAAGCTGCTGACCGGGGTCGGCGCCACCATGGCCGCCGGCAGCCAGCCGTGAAAGGGCATGATGCCGGCCTTGGCAAAGCCGAGCACGAACAGCACCAGCAGCAGGCTCAGCGTACCCGGCGAACCGGTCCCGGCGAGAATCCCGCCGTTGGTGAAATCGAGGGTCCCGGTCAGCTGGTAAGTGATAAGCATGGCCGGCAGCGCCAGCCCGATGGAGGTGCCGAGGATGTAGGTCAGGTACTTGCGCCCCGAGGCCCGCGCTTCGGGGTTCTGTTCGTGGGTGACCAGGGGATAGGTCGACAGCGAGAGGACTTCGTAGAAGAGGTAGAGAGTCAACAGGTTGCCGGCGAAGGCCACCCCGATGGTGGCGGAGATGGCCAGGGCGAAGGAGGCGAAATAGCGGGTCTGGTCATGCTCCTGAAGCGCCCGCATGTAACCGATGGAGTAGATGGAAGTGAAGATCCAGAGAAACGAGGCAACGAGGGCGAAAAACATCCCCATGGCATCGACCCGCAGCTCTATTGGCACCCCCGGGATCACCTGGCAGAGGGTGAAGACGAACTGCTCGCCCCGCAGAACCGCCGGCAGCATCGAGGCGACCAGACAGAGCTTGCCGACCGCCACCAGCAGGGTCCAGGATTCGCGCAGGTTGGGGCTGCGCCCCGAGAGCATGATCGGGACTGTGCCGAGCAGGGAGATCAGAACAGCTGCAAGGGGCAATAAAGAATAATGCATTTCCATCGGTCACTACCGCAATTCAATAGAAGGTCGGGGGCAAGCCCATTTCCGGAAAGACCGGTATTTCAGAACCCGCCGGGGATGCTCAAGCGAATGACGCCGGAGACCAGGGGCCCGGTACTGAGGCCCACCACAATCAGGGCGATGGCCGTGAGCACCAACGGCTTGAGAATCATCGCGGGCGCCTCGGCCACCTGGTCCGCTTCATGGCCGTGCCCGGAGCCGGTCCGGAAATAGGCGATTTCGATGATGCGGAAAAACAGCACCGCGTTGACCAGGCTGCTGAACACCAGGGCCGCCACGTAACCCCACTGGCCGGCCTCCACCCCGCCAAGAATCAGGTACCACTTGCTGAAGAAGCCGCAGGTCGGCGGTACCCCGATCATGGAGAAGGCGCCGACGGTGAAGGCCGCCATGGTCAACGGCATTCTGCGATACATCCCTTGCAGGCTGTCAAAGCTGAGGCTGCCGGTGCGGTAGACGATGGCCGAGGCCACCAGGAACAGGCAGAGGGTCATCAGGGCATCGTTGACGATATGCAGCAGGGTTCCGGTCATCCCCTGCAGGTTGGCCAGCCAAAAGCCTCCCATCATATAGCCGACCTCGGCGACGATGATGTAGGTCAGCATCCGCTTCAGGTCCCGCTGGGCCAGGGCCAGGGCCGAGGCGCAGAGGATGGCGACGGCGGCTGCCCAGACCAGCAGCGAGCGGATCTCGAGCCGGGTGAAGAACTCGTATTCGGGCGGGAACATGAGAAACCGCAGCCGGATCATGAGGAACACGGTCACCTTGGTCATCAGGGGGGCCATCAACACCCCGGCCCCGGTGGGGGCATGGGAATAGGCGTTGGGCAGCCAGCCGTGCAGCGGGAAAAAGGCCATCTTGACCAGCAGCCCCACGATCAGGAAGGCGAAGGCCGTGGCCAGCGCCGCCCCTCCCGGCAGGCTGGGGATGATGGTGGCGATATCGGCCATGTTCAGCGAGCCGGTCAGGATGTAGAGATAGCCGACCCCGAGCAGGTAAAAACAGGCGCCGATGGAGCCCATGATCACATAGTTGAAGCTGGAGAGCACCGCCCTGCCCCGGCCCATGGCAATCAGGCCATAACTGGTGATGGAAGTGATTTCGAGCAGCACGTAGAGGTTGAAGGCGTCGGCGGTCATCGACAGCCCCATCAAACCAGCGACCAGGATCAGGAACAGGGTGAAGAACAGGTATTCGCGGCCCGGCATCTCCTGGGCGGTGCTCTGCAGCGCCGAGGAGGCGGCAGCGAGGGCCACCACGCTGATCAGAACAAGCATCAGCGCGCACATGGGGTCGACGTACAACTCGATGCCGTAGGGGGGCTTCCAGTTGCCCACCGTATAGCTGAACGCCCCGTTTTCCAGAACTTTGACCAGCAGCGCTCCCGAGGCGAGCGCCGCCAGGGACAGCGCCCCCAGCACCAGGGTCGTCACCACGCGGCTCGACTTGCGGCCGAAGATATTGACGAAAAAGGCGCTCAGCAGGGGCGCCGCCATAGCGTACATGTGCAGATTTATGGTGCTCATCGGCCAATCTTCTCCAGGATCTCGTCTTCCTCGAGGGTTCCGTACTCGCGGTGGATGCGCTGCAGGATCGCCAGGGCCACACCGGTGACGCTGACCGAAACGACAATGGCAGTCAGCATCAGCACGTGCGGCAGGGGGTTGTCGACCGCAGCGACGCGGACCCCGTGCTCCAGAACCTCGTACTTGTCGAGGATGGGGATCCCGCCGCCGCGCTTCACCCCGGTGGAGACGAAGAACAGGATGATAGCGGTCTGGAAGATGTTCATGCCGATCAGTTTCTTGACCAGGTTGCGCTTGCCGATCATGGCGTAGAAACCGATCATCATCAGCACCACGTAGACCCAGTAATTGTATTTGGCCACGACTATGGTCAGCACCGATTCCATCTCAAAGCCCCTCGTCCAGTTCTCCGCCGGACCCCAGATCCCAGTACAGCGATGCCATGATGCTCATGACCGCCAGTCCGACGCCGACCTCGACGATGAAGATGCCGAAAGAGCGCCATTCAACTGGGCCCAGAGGGATGATCCGGTCGAGGGCGCTGTAATCGAGAAACAGTCCCCCCATCAACGCGCAAAGCGCCGCCGTGCCGGTGAAGATCAGCGCCCCGAGGTTGCCGAGAATGGCGTTGGCCTTTTCGGACATGTGCCGCAGCGAGGTCTTCAGGTCAAAGGCGAGCGCCAGCAGCACGAAGGAGGCGCCAAGCACCACCCCACCCTGAAAACCGCCGCCGGGGCTGTAATGGCCGTGGACGATGACGTAGAGTCCGAACAGCTGGATGAAGGGGACCAGCAGGCGCACCGAGGCCTGAATGATCAGACTTTCACCAAGCGGGCGAGTCCGGGCCCGCTCCTGAATCGTCTTCATGATCGGGTCCTCCGCAGCACGCTGACCACGGCCGCCCCGGCACAGAAAATGACGACGGTTTCGAACATGGTGTCGTAGCCGCGGTAATCACCGAGCACCGCGGTAACAAGGTTGGGGACGTGGGTCTCCTCTACGGCCTTTTCGATGTAGTGAGGCGAGAGGTGGAGGCTGGCCGGAGCCTGGGGATCGCCCCAGGCCGGAAAATCCTTGGTGCCGTACAGCAGTACCGCACCGACGGCCAGGGTGGCCAGAAGCGCGAGCGTTTTCAATCCTTACTCCTGCGGCTGGTGCGCAATATCGCGGCGATGAACAGAACAGTGCTGATGCCCGCACCGACCGTAGCTTCGGTGAACGCCACGTCCACCGCCCCCATTTCGGCCCACAGCAGGCACATCAGAAAGCTGTACACTCCGAAAACCACTGAGGCCGAAAGGAGGTCTTTGAGGGATATGGCGGCCAGGGCGCAGACGACCACCAGGGCCAGGATGAGCAGGTCCAGTTGCCAAATCATTTCGACCCCTTCCTTTTCTCCCAGGGTTCCACCCCGACGATCAAGGCCGATTCAGTCAGGGCGTGAGTGGCGGTGGGACTGGCCACGAAAACGAACACGGCGATGGCCAGG
>NPID01004423.1_pt1 | contig 10470 bp, 8 predicted proteins | sample 8637491 | NCBI WGS metagenome assembly NPID01 (sample SAMN07420843, study PRJNA396082) | bioreactor metagenome | isolation source: sample BA6 brine-fed electro-methanogenic bioreactor BA | place: Japan: Kochi | collected 2016-06-14 | reverse complement strand
GAGAAGAGGGAATTCAAAAGCTTACCTCCCTCATCCGAACCTACTTCAAGATGGGAGGGCATCACGTGCAGTTCAACGTGGTGGATAGTGCCACCCTTCGGGAGGCCCAGGAGAAGCCCCAGGAGTATAAGAATCTTCTCGTCCGGGTGGCGGGATACAGCGACTACTTCGTGGATCTCGACATCTATCATCAGGAGGAGATCATCGCCCGCACCACCCAGGAAGGGTTTTAGAAGGTTGTAGCTTGTAGTTCGAACCATCCTGGAAACGACCAACCACAACCCACACACCTCCATATTGTAGCGGCACCACAGAAGAAAGGGAGAGGAACCTCTGCTAAGAGGTACCTCTCCCTTTCTTGCCTGTCTTGAATGTCTTGAATTACATCTTTTGGAGAAGAGGCTCCACGATGGGCATATCCTTGTCTCCACGGCCCGAGAGGTTCACCAGAAGGATATCTTCGGGGTTCATGGTGGGCAGGGTCTTCAGGGCGTAGGCCAGGGCGTGGGAGCTCTCCAGGGCGGGGATGATCCCCTCGGTGCGGATCAGCAGGGCGAAGGCGTCCAGCACCGATTCATCGTCGGCGCAGACGTNNAGTCGGAAGAAGGCCTCCAGGGCTTCATCATCCGTTGCGGAGGTGTAGTGCACCCGCCCCACATCCTTGAGATGGGCGTGTTCCGGCCCTACCGAAGGATAGTCCAGCCCCGCCGCTATGGAGTAGACCAGGGCGGGCTCCCCCGAAGGATCCGTGAGAACATAACTCTTAAAACCGTGAAGTACCCCCGGAGCCCCTTCGCAGAGGGTGGCGGCGTGCTCTCCCGTGGCGATACCCCGTCCTGCGGGTTCCACCCCCACGATACGCACCTCCGTATCCTCAAGAAATCCCGAGAAGAGCCCGATGGCGTTGCTTCCCCCTCCCACACAGGCGGCGATGGTGTGGGGGAGTTTCCCCTCCCGCTCCAGAATCTGCTGCCGGGCCTCGGTGCCTATGATGCTCTGAAAATCCCGCACCATGGAGGGGTAGGGGTGGGGCCCCACGGCGGAGCCCAGGAGATAGAAGGCTTCGGTATTGAGCATCCAGGCCTCCAGGGCGGCATCCACCGCCTCTTTGAGAGAGCGCTGCCCCCGCTCCACCGATACCACATCCGCCCCAAGAGCCTTCATGCGGAGCACGTTCGGAGCCTGACGCTCCACATCCAGAGCCCCCATGTAGACGGTGCACTTCATCCCCATCAAGGCCGCCACGGTGGCGGAAGCTGTGCCGTGCATCCCCGCTCCGGTCTCTGCGATGAGTTCCGTCTTTCCCATGCGCTTTGCCAGAAGGGCCTGCCCGAGGGCGTTATTGATCTTGTGCGCTCCGGTATGGTTCAGATCCTCCCGCTTCAGAAAGAGCCGTCCCCCTCCAAGCTGCCGGGAGAGATTGCGGCACTCGGTGATCGCCGAGGGACGCCCCACGTACTCCTTGAGAAGCCCCAGATATTCCCGCTGGAATTCCGGATCCTGCCGGGCCTCCTGATAGGCCTGCTCCAGATTCTCAAGAAGCCCCTGAATCTCCTCGGGTACGTAGCTCCCGCCATAGACGCCAAAAAATCCCTTTGTAACCTCCGCTACGCTCGTGCTCATGCTCAGACTCATGCTCGTAGAACCTCCTCTAGAAAATGTCTTTCCCCGGGGGAAAAATTCCGGATGTTCCACACGCTCCGTGCAGAACATACAAAAAAGGCCGCTCCAGGAAATGTCATGGTTCCTGTCGCGGCCTTTGCAGTGCGTGTTCGGGTGGTACAGTTGCAGATGCAGCAGGCTATCGCGACGGACCTCGCCAGGCCCGCCACCAGAGGAGACTCTTGGAAAACACAGCATACGCAGACTTCGTTTCGTGCATCATAAAGATCTCCTCCTTGTTCAATAAATTGCCTGGCATTATAGAACCCTTTTCGGGGGTTGTCAACGAAAAAATGGTTTTTCGAGCAGATCTGTTTTCCTCAGGCCCCCTCGAACTTCGGCTCTACTTCTCCCTGGAAAGATTCCGCCCCGTTCGGGTCAGCTCTTCCAGTATCCGTTGCATCTCCCGGGGTTTATCTTCGTACCGGTACTTGGGGAAGGCCACGCTTAGAGCATGTTCCAACTTGCACTGATGGTTCCGTATGGGCACGGCGTAGCAGATCATGCTGTCCGCGTACTCCTCGTTATCCCGGGCATATCCCTGGATGCGCACCTGCTCCAGCTCCTCAAGAAGCTTTTCCAGGGAGAGAATGGTATTCTTTCCGGTCTTCACAAAGGTGTAGTCCCGGAAGAGATCTCGTACCTGCTCCTCCGGGAGTGCCGCCAGGAGCACCTTGCCGAGGGCGGTGTTATAGGCACTTGTAGGAGTGCCCAGACTCGCATCCACCTTGATGGGGGATGTGGACTCCACCTTGTCGATGTGAAGTACCTCCCCCCTAAAGAGAATCCCCAGGTTGATATTCTCCCCGGTGATCTTCCCGAGCTTTTCCATCTCCCCATGAAAGAACTCCCCATGGCTCATCCGTTTGGCCACGTTGCTTCCCAGGGAGAAGAGTTTGTAGCTCAGCTCGCTCTTTCCGGTGTTTTTGTTTTCCACCACCCACCCCGCATGTTTCAAGGTGGAGATGATGCGGTGGACACTGCTTTTTCCCATGTCCAGGGAGTGGGCGATCTCCCGTATTCCCAAGGCTCCCTGACGATCCAGCCCTTCCATGATCTGGAGAGCCCGGAGTACGGATTGTATCAGTTCGGTATTGGCATCCATGGTAATCCCCCCATAGGGTGATGAAAGGTACGGGGGCTTCGGCGAAAAAATCTCTTTCCAAAAATTGTTCTTGCAAAAACCCCGCCTCTTTATTATACTATAGCACATAGTCCCGCTTTTCGGGACTATGTCCCGCAAAAAGGGACACTTGGGGACGAGGAAATCTCGACCCATGGATGTTTTACGTCATGCGTCAACGCAGAAGGGGGTTTGTTTGGCATGAGCGAAGTTGTACCTGCCCGCAGTTGGGTTCAGATAGAGAGCACCGTGCTCTCCCCCGAAGAGAGATCACCTCATCTTCCCGAAGAGACCGCATCCTGTCCCCTGGTTTTGTGGGTGAAGGGTTTTTTGAAACACCCGGCTCTTCCGGGAGATATGGTGGAGATCGAAACCATCATCGGTCGAAGGCTCTCGGGAAAGCTCCTGGAGGTGAACCCTCCTTACGAGCATACCTTCGGGCGTCCCATTCCGGAGCTTCTGGAGGTGCGGGAGGATTTCCGCAGACTTTCCGGTAGGGGCGGTGCGGAGCAATGAAAGATATGACCTATGCGGGAGTGATGAGCCGGAAGAACGAGATCATGAAAAGGGCTCTCGGGATGGATTACGAAAAGTTCGAAGGCCCGGGGATCTCCTTCGACTACGAAAAAATGATGGAGCAGGCGGGGTATCCCATGGAGGAGGTCCGGCGTATTCAGCGATCCACCAACGTGGGAGATACCCCCCTGATGGAGTTGAAGAACCTTACCGCCGCAGTGAGAAAAATGGCGGAACCCGGCAAGGGGGCCCGGATTTTCATCAAGGATGAGGCCGCCAACCCTTCGGGAAGTTTCAAGGCCCGGCGAGCTTCCGTCTCCTGCTATTACGCGGAGAAGAAGGGCTATCAGGGGGTTGTCGCCGCCACCAGCGGAAACTACGGTGCCGCCGTGGCATCCCAGGCGAACATGCGAAATCTCAAGTGCATCATCGTCCAGGAAGTCTTTGACAGTGCCCGGGTGGGACAGCCGGAGATTCTGGAAAAGGGGAGAAAGTGCGAAGCCTACGGAGCGGAGGTGCTCCAGCTCACGGTAGGTCCCGAGCTCTTCTACGTCTTTCTCCGTACCCTGGAGGAGACGGGGTTCTTCAACGCCTCTCTCTATACCCCCTTTGGCATTGCCGGAGTGGAGACCCTGGGGTACGAGCTGGTGGAGCAGGTGCGGCAGCGCTGTGATCGGGATCCCGATGCGGTGGTGGTGACCAACGCCGGAGGAGGCAATCTTACCGGCACCGCCCGAGGGCTTCTCAAGGCGGGGGCGACAGATACCCGGGTTATCGGGGCCAGCGTGGACCTTCAGGGGCTTCACATGGCAAGCGACCGGGACTTCAACAGGAAGTCGTTCACGACCGGGCACACCGGCTTCGGTATCCCCTTCTCCACCCTTCCCGACCGATCGGATGTTCCGCGTTCGGCGGCCCGTCCGATGCGCTACCTGGACCGCTACGTTACACTAAGGCAGGGAGAGGTATTCTTCATGACCGAGGCGCTGGCGCGGCTCGAGGGACTGGAGCGGGGCCCCGCGGGAAATACGAGCCTGGCCGCGGCCTTCTCTCTTGCCAGGGAGATGGACAGAGAGAGCATTATCGTCGTACAGGAAAGCGAGTACACCGGAGCTGGCAAACATCACCGCTCCCAGCTCGCCTTTGCAAGGAAAAACGGGATCGATATCCGTTTCGGAAATCCTGCGGACGAGATGCCGGGAGAGAGCATTATCCTGCCATCCGACCCCTCCCTGATACGGGCGAAGGATCTTGACCTGGACGATCTGAGGCGCAGCTATCTTCGTCACGCCCTCAAAAGCAGGGACGGCGCCGGACCTTCGGAAGACGATATCGGTTTTTTCGCACAGGAACTTCGATGCGGAAAAGATTTTATCCTGAAAACGCTGGAAGAAAATAAGGAGCAGAAGTGATGAGCGAACGCATAGTTGAACGGGCGGATGATTTCACATCGCGCCGTGAGCATCTGGCGGGTTTGAGCGAAGCCGAACTTGAGGCGCGGTTTCATGAGCTTACCCGCAAGCTGACGAAACCGATGATAGAGCTGGCCAAAAAGCACACCAGCCCCTCGATAGAGCGGTCGGTGCTCCTGCGGATGGGCTTCAACAGCCTTGAAGCCGCTGCCATTGTCGAGGCGTGTCTGGAGATGGGACTCCTGGGCAAGGGTGCCGGCCACGTGGTGCTCAAGGCGGCGGGGGCCGCGGGCAGAGCCGGAAAGGCGGGATACCTGGAGGCAGGAAGAAGACTCGCCGCCGGAGAGCTGCGGGACGAGGTCAGGAACAGTTTTGCGGGAGGAAAGGCGTGAACATCGAAGAAAAAATAAGCATAGATGCCATTATGGAAGATCTCGAACACTACCTGCCCCGCAGGCGGGGCTGGGCCTGGCGCGAGGGCCGGGGAGAGCGCCGCAGCTACGGCGAGTTCGAGTACCTTGAAAGTTCACAGCCCCTGAAAAACAGCACTCCCCTTCCGGCGGCCCACGCCTTCGGCGATATCGACCCCCAGCCGGCGGCGGTGATAACCACCGAGATAGCCTCCGGCCGTTTCGAAGATGATATAAGAAGGATGCGGATGGCGGCATGGCACGGAGCGGACCATCTCATGGTGATTCGAACAGCAGGCCAGAGCCACATGGACGGCCTTATCGAGGGGACGCCCCAGGGGGTCGGCGGGGTGCCCATCACCCGCAAACAGCTCCGGGCACAGAGGAGAGCCCTGGACCTTATCGAAGAGGAAGTGGGACGCAGGCTGAACTACCACTCCTACGTGAGCGGGGTCGCCGGTCCGGAGATAGCGGTTCTTTTCGCCGAAGAGGGGGTAAACGGTGCCCACCAGGATCCGCAGTACAATGTGCTGTACCGGAACGTCAACATGGTGCGCAGTTTTGTGGATGCGGCGGCGGCGAAGCATATTATGGCGGGCGCGGGAATGCTCCAGATAGACGGAGCCCACAACGCCAACGCCACGGCCCGCAAGGCGTGGAAGGTAATGCCGGAACTGCTGGTGCAGCACGGCATAAACTGCGCCTTCTCGGTGCAGGCGGGAATGGCTAAGGAAAACATCGCCCTTTCAACGGTCCCCCCCACCGCTCCGCCGGCTCCGGCCATGCGGATTGACCTTCCCTACGCGGTTGCCCTGCGGGAGCTCTTCCCGGATTATAAAATGAGGGCCCAGCAGAACACGAAATACATGACCAGCAGCGCGCGGGAGGCTACGGTGACCCACGTGCTGAACCTCCTGATAAGCGAGATGACCAGCGCGGATATCCAGTCCACCATTACCCCCGACGAGGGACGGAACGTGCCCTGGCACATCTACAACATGGAAGCCTGCGATACGGCGAGACAGGCCTTCGCCGGAATGGACGGACTGAAAGAGATGTTCGCCCTCCGCCGGAGCGATGAGCCCCTGGCGGGAGCGGTACGCGAGCTCAAGGAGCGTGCGGTACTCTTCCTTGAGGAGATGGAGGAGCTCGGCGGCTACTTCGAGGCGGTACAGGCGGGGATGTTCGTCGATTCGGGACGCTATCCCGAACGCAATTCCGACGGGATAGCCCGCATGATAGAGGGCGGTGTAGGCGCCGGGACGGTTGTCGAACGGGATGAGGATTACCTGGCTCCGGTAAGCGGCCACTTCGGCTATAACAATACCGCTGCCTGGGGCGTGGAGGCCGAAGCAGATCCGGCATCGCTTATCGGCGGGGACACTCTTCAGAAGCCGGAAAAGGTTGCCTGGATAGACGAGCTTGACGAGGAGGATAACGTGCACCGCCGACTTGAAGAGACCCGGGCCCTGCGCGGCGGCTCCCTGGTCGCCCCGGAGATGCAGTGGCAGGGCGACGGGATCGTGCAGCTGACCCTCTTTGTGCCCGCAGCCCGCCGGAAGGCCGCATTCGCGGCGGCGGAAATGGGCCGGAGGATGGGGCTTGAGGAGGTGGAAGTAATCCACACCGAAGAGATGCACCCCTCCGAGGGAACCCGGGTCGAACTAAAGGGGCGCTTCCCCGGGACCATCGATATCGACTCCCTGGATATCCCGCCGGAGCCGGAGGTGCTTGAGGAGGATGAGATCCGGGCGGAGATCAAGGCACGGCCCATGACCATTGTCGCCGGAACGGTAGGAAACGACGAACACTCGGTCGGCCTGCGCGAGGTTATCGATATCAAACACGGGGGCATCGAGGGTTACGGCATAAACTGCCATTATCTCGGCACCTCGGTTCCACTGGATAAACTTGTTGACGCGGCGATCGAAACGGGCGCCGACGCCATTCTCGCAAGCACCATCATAAGCCATGACGATATTCACTACCGCTCCATGAAAAAGCTCCACGAGCTCTGCATCGAAAAGGGAGTCCGCGACAGGCTGATTCTGGTGGCCGGCGGCACCCAGGTAAGTCCGGAGACAGCCGTAGCCCGGGGAGTGGACGCGGGCTTCGGCCGCGGCAGCAAGGGGATACAGGTGGCCACCTTCCTGGTGAAAGAGCGGCGGAGACGGAGCGGGAAATGAGCGGATTTCCGGCGGATGTGCTGGCCGCCGAGATCGGCAGCACAACGACCGTCATAAGCGCCTTCGGCGGTATTACCGGTACTCCCGGTTCCGGCGAAGGCCTCCCCCGGCTCCTGGGCCAGGCCTCCGCTCCGACTTCCGCGGACCGGGGAGATGTGACCATAGGGCTCAATAGCGCCCTTTCGGAACTGCGGTCGCAGTTAACCTCCCCCGCCGCAGACCGCGGCACAGCCGCCGGCGGGAGATTCTGGAACCGCTTTCTGGCGGTTTCCAGTGCCTCGGGGGGGCTGAGGATGTGCGTCCACGGTCTGGTCTACGATATGACCGTGAAGGCGGCCCGGGAAGCTGCCCTTGGCGCCGGGGCCGTGCTGCGCCTGGTGACCGCGGGTATTATCAGGGAACGGGACCTCCGTAAGATCAAAGAGATTGCTCCCAATCTCATGTTTCTGGCCGGGGGCATCGATTACGGGGAAGAGGATACGGTGCTTGCCAACGCCCGGATTCTCGCGGACCATTTTACCGCAAGCGGCCGGCCGGTGCCGCTTATCTACGCGGGAAACTGCGCCGCCGCCGAAGAGGTCCGGGAGATCCTGGAGCAAAGCGGGGCTCCGGTCTACGTGGTGGAAAATGTCTACCCGCGAATCGATACCCTCCAGGTGGAACCGGCGCGGAAGATTATACAGGATGCCTTTGAACGGCACATTGTGAGCGCCCCCGGAATGGAACACATCAGGGAACTGGTGGACGGGCACATAGCCCCCACCCCGGGAGCGGTCATGCTTGCCGCCGTGCTCGCGGCGGAGAGAATAGGCGATCTTGCGGTCTTCGATATCGGAGGGGCCACCACGGACCTTCACTCGGTAAGCGACGGCAGCGAAGAGGTAGGCAAAATCCTGCTCGGCCCTGAACCGAGGGCGAAGCGCACCGTCGAGGGGGACCTCGGCGTTTTCCTCAACCGGAAAGAGGTGCTTTCAAAGATGGAGGTATCCGGCCTGGAGGAGGCGGTGGAAAAGCTGCCCGCCATACCCGAAACCGAAGACCAACGAGCACTGGTGGAAATGCTGGCCGAATCCTGCGCCTCCCGCGCCCTCGCCCGTCACGCCGGTATCATGACCGAACAGTACGGGCCCGCCGGCAAGGTAAAAACCGCCGTCGGGAAGGATCTTACGGCTCTAAAAACGGTGATAGGAACAGGCGGCCCCCTGACCCGCCTCCCGGACGGTGAGGCGCTCCTCCGGCGGGCTTTCTCCTCTGCCCCGGGAAAGCTGCTTCTTCCCAAAGATTTCGAAGTTCTGATCGATACCAAATACATCATGGCAGCCTGCGGGATTCTCTCCATCGATTATCCCGATGCCGCCTGGACCCTCCTGGAGGAGAGCTTATGGCCGGACCGGCAGTAACCATCGACCTGGAAACCATCGAGAAAAACGCTCGCGCTGTCTGTTCGCTCTGTTCGGAAAACGGCATATCCGTAAGCGCCGTAACCAAGGTAACCTGCGGATCTCCGCGGGTTGCCCGTGCCCTTCTGCGGGGCGGGGCAGCCGGAATAGGCGAGTCGCGGATAGAAAACTGCCACCGCCTCCGGGCAAGCGGAATTATCGCCCCTCTGCTGCTCCTGCGGATTCCTCCCCTCTCGGAGGCGGCCGAAATTGTCTCCTCGGTGGATCTGAGTCTGAATTCGGAGCTGCCGGTCATACGCGCCCTCAACCTCGAAGCGGAAAAGCAGGGGAGAATCCACGACATCATCCTCATGATCGACCTGGGAGATCTGCGCGAAGGGGTGCTCCCCGCGGACCTGCTCCCGGCGGCGGCGGAGATAATCGATATGCCGGCGATCCGGCTTCGGGGGATCGGGACCAATCTCACCTGCTACGGCGGAGTCATCCCGACCCGCTCCAATCTTCAGGAGCTGGTCGATTATGCCCGCCGGATTGAGGACGCCTTCGATTACAGGATAGACATTATCTCGGGGGGCAACTCCAGCAGCCTCCCCCTCCTGCTCAGCGGGGAAATGCCGAAGGAGATAAACCATCTGAGGATCGGCGAGGCCATTCTCCTGGGACGGGAAACGGTCGATCGAACACCCTGGCCGGGAACCAGCCAGCGGGCCTTTCACATTACCGCGGAGATTATTGAACTGAAGGAGAAACCCTCGGTACCCATCGGACTTACCGGACAGGATGCCTTCGGAAACCGTCCCGTCTTTGAAGACCGGGGAACCATGCTGCGGGCCATCCTGAACATCGGAAGGGAAGATGTCGACATTGACGGACTTTCCCCCTCGGATGAACGCATTTCGATACTCGGGGCAAGCTCCGATCATCTTCTCGCCGATGTAACGGCCATTGGGAAGACCACCGTACTGGGGGGAGAAATATCCTTCCTCCCCTCCTATTCATCTCTCCTCGCGGCGATGACCAGCAGCTATGTGGAAAAGCGGTATATACATGCACCGAATACGCCGGCAGACCGCAAATCCATATGCTGCCCGGGAAGCGGCGCTCTCAGGGATTCCATCGCCGCGGCGGCCCTGGAAATCGGCTACGAAGAGGCGGAAACCGCCTCCGGAGATGCGGCGGCCATGATTGCCGAAGCCTCCGAAGCCGGCGCCGCTGTTGTGGTCTGCGGTAAGGAGCCGCTCACATTGATGATGGTGCAGGCTCTGGCCGAAAGCTGCGGAACCGTCGGACTTCTCAGCCTTTCCCCTGTTCCCGGTCTGGACGGTCCTCTCGGACTTCTTGTGGGCGAACACATTATCTCCCCGGAGAACCTGGTACTTGCATGCATAGAATCGGCCGAAAAGCAGGAGGCGGAACTGATCAGACGCCTTTCCATCCCCGTGTATACCATGGAAGAGGTCGACATGCTCGGTATCCGGGAGGTCATGCGCCTTGCCCTCCGCAAAGCGGCCGCCGGAACCAGAGGGCTTATTGTACGGCTGGATCCGCGCCTTGCGGACGGCGGCAGAAATGGTCTGACCGACAGAGAGACCCATCTGGCTCTTGAAATGATAGCCCGTTCGGGACTTCTGCGCGGTTTTGATATTTCCGGCTACGCCCCGAAGGGCAGCCGCTCGGTTTCACGGTTGAGCAGGTTTACAGCAAGTGTTCTCGGAAAGCATATACTGGGTTAAGTCTTGTCTACTGTCCCCAATCCTGCAC
>NPID01002947.1_pt2 | contig 10475 bp, 8 predicted proteins | sample 8637491 | NCBI WGS metagenome assembly NPID01 (sample SAMN07420843, study PRJNA396082) | bioreactor metagenome | isolation source: sample BA6 brine-fed electro-methanogenic bioreactor BA | place: Japan: Kochi | collected 2016-06-14 | reverse complement strand
CTAACGGTTGGGGGTGTGTTTTGCGCTGGGGATTGGAACAGCGTTCCTATCCCCCGATACGCAGTATCACAAAAACCGATTAGCTCGCTAATCGGGGAGGCACCCAGCGTGAAATACACCCCTTGTTATGGGCTGGCTATTAATTTTCTGTCGTGTCTTTAGATTCGACATATAAATTTGCTACATTTTTCTCGGTTTTACACGTGCGTTGGGCCAGGCACACTCTTTGACAAGCCTTGGTTGCAGCGTGGCTCGTGTGGCTTGGCAATGTGTGTGACTGTGAATTGTAGGTATCACTGGGGAAGTATTATGCTTTATATAAAAGGAGGCAATTATTTGTTAAAGCAACTATCACATTACTAAAAAAGCTTATTCATACTTAATAGAATCAACTGGATTCGCAGTAGAGGCAAGATAACTATTAATGAAAATTGGCAAGGAGTATACTATTAAAGCAACTATTGCTGACAAAAAAATTGACCAAAGTTCAATGGATACTGAATATTCAAACTTGCTTAACCAGTTTTTAATAATTATGAAGGTAATTAAGATGGAAAAAAGAGTAGAAAAGAAAAATATTTTTAAAGATTGTTTGTGCATTAGATAAATAATTTCAAACACACTCGCACCAACTATTTTCCGAATACCTATCTCCTTTGATCGCTTTTTTGCCTTGAAATGTGTTAGACCAAAAACTCCAAAACTGCTGATAATAATAGATAATATTGCAAAGATTGATGTGGTCTTTTTAAGTTTAATTTCCTCCTTATAAAATGCATTAAATGTATCTTCAACTGAGGTTATCCTAATAGGTATGTCTGGAAAAATTGATCTCCAAATCAATTCAACCTTATTGGATAGTTCTTTATTTAGTTGCGCATTAAATGAAATAAGGAAAGATTCAATCCTCTGGTTGGAGTTACTATAGATAACTAATGGGGGTGTTTTTTGATGAAGAGAATAAAGGTTAAAGTCAGACACAACTCCAATTACAAGATGACCATCAATCTCACTCCCGATTGGATTATCTACAATACCAAATTGAAAAGCAGCCGTTTCATTTATTATAATATGCCCTTCTTCATTAATGTCTTCATCAAAGGCTCTCCCACTAATTACTTTTATGTTATACAATTCAAGGTAATTTGGGCTGGCAAAAATGAAGTTATATGGTATGGATGAATCAGAAGAAGATTTAGGATAATATGAGCCCATATTTGAGCCCACGCTTGGGATCATTGATCCAAAAGCACTTTCATTAAACTCTGGAATCTTTCTTACCTCATCAATAAATTTTGAATACTGATTGTGATTTAAGTTACCTCTTGTGCTTACCGCGAGGGTGTTCATATTTTGAAAACCTAATTCAAAATTTGACCAAAAGCTTAACTGTCTATTAATAATTAGGCTTGCGAAAATAAGCCCTATTAAAACTGCAACTTGAAAGCAAAGCAATACTTCTTGTATTGTTAAATGATTTTTTTTTTGCAAACTTTTTACTAAACCCTCAACTGGTAATGTTTTGATGCAATTAATTGCAGTCAAAATACCAGAGAGTATCCCTGTAAAAAAAGTAATTCCTATCATCCAGATTGTAAACGATAGATTCTTCATTAAGTTAATTTCCAAGTCTTTGCCAAAAAGAAAGTTAGCATAGGGCAAGAAAACTTCACTAAGCATAAATGCTAGAGGTAATGCGATGATAGCTAGTAAGGTGGTTTCAGACAGTGTAAGAAGCACAATATTAAAAGAGTTGGCACCAAAAATTTTATGAACAATAATTTCTTTTTTACTATCTAGTGTTCTTGATGAACCTAAAGTTGCATAGTTAATTATTGAGCAGGAAAGAATAGTAAACCCAATCAGAATGTAAAAAATTAGATTTTTGAAATTCCCCTCAGGAGTCTGGTTATTCAATAAATGACTTGACTTGAAGTGAATATCGTTCAACGGCTGCAAAACAATTTTTTGAGGTACATTTAGTTCAACTATGATATCATTAAGTTTTTTTTCTACTATTCTGTTTTGGTTTTTGTGTATTTGAACGTATTGTTCGGCAAGGTATACTTTCTGGGTCTCAGAAATGTGATCGAAATGAATGAAGAAGTCTGCTTGTATTGATGATTTACGAGGTAGGTCATTGAATACTCCGACAATTTGGAAAGCCTCCTTACGCGCATTTACAACAAGGTAAACAATTGTACCCTCAGCTGGTGTGCTACCTAACAGTTTATCTTTTAGTGTTCTTGATATTACAATATTATTATGGGTGTTAGTATTGAATGCTTCTGCTGATCCACTAATAAAATCAATAGTTAATATCGAAAAAATTTCTGATGTTGTACCAATTCCTTGTGATTCCAACTCAGAGTTCTTATAACCTAGAAGACTTTTACACCTACCTATCAAGAAGGTGCTTTCGACTTCCGGTATTTTGTTATTAACCTCCTCATAAAGAAATAGGGACGATCTTGAATCTGAGGTTCCAAGTTCTTGGTGGGAAAATGTCATTCGAAAAATAGAATCTCTTTTTTTATGACATTTATTGTATCCTAATTCTGAATTGACAAATTCTAATACTAAAATAGAACATGTAAGACCAAGAGTTAAACTAAACAGATTTAAAAGAGAATATACCTTCCCTAATAAAAGTTTTTTGAATGCTCGTTTAATGTACAACTTAAATAATAACACTATGATAAATATTAATTAGAAAGAATCAACATAACAACTGCCACAAGATTACATAATGAAAAATCAAAAATTTAAATAATCGAACTTTATACAATATATGGTGAAAGGTAAAAGTTTGCAGATTTTAAGTAATCATTAAGGGAATGTATATGATATTATGTATTTATTGCGCATAAATTATTCTTTTCTAAAACCTGTTCGTAATTTGAAATTGGCGGACAAAAACATTTATACAAACAATTACTACAAGGACTAACATTTTGTCTTAATAAACGCCATGATTTATCGCAATTAAGTGCTTCTTTAACCACAGATACTATAGACTCATTAACTGTTCCAACATTTGCTTGATTTGGATTTGCAAATATTTTCCCATCACTTCTTATTAATAATTTACCAAAATAATGAGTATTTATTGTTTTATTACGAAAAATGTCCTTGTATGAGAAGACCTGCTGAAATATATCGTTTTTGTTTAAAAAAACATATTCTTTAAAAAAAATGTAATTTTTTTTATTATAAAAGGGTAACGTCTTATGTGATTTTATGTTATGTTTTGATAAAATATTACTCATTATATCAAAATGAGTATAATCTTCAACGATAAAATTAACAGTGGTTGGCAAACCACAATTTAAAAATCTATTAATGTTCTCTGAACAGTACTCATCATAACAAGAAACAGGTAACATTAATATTATTTCAGAATTACTTTTAAATAATTTTAGAAAAGATGTGCTGATTTCGTCGTAAATATTAAAATAATAATATTTGCATTGTTCCAAAGAATTTAAATACTCGACGAGACTGGGTAATTCAGGATAATCAAAAATGTTTCCACCAACAATATTTATTGAATGTATTGACCCTTTCTTACATTCGTCAATTACTTTTTTAATATATTTAAATGGCAAAAATACATTTTGTTTGTAATAAAAACTATAAACAAATTGTTTGTAAGCATCGGTATAAGGAGTGTCTGTATACTTATAGCTATTTATATTAATGGTTAACTCAAGGATATTGTCAATGTAATTTGCAACTTCTTCATTTACATCAAACATTTGTTCAATCTTTAAAAATGGAGAAACTTGGATGGGATTAGAGGAAGAAGAAACAAAATCTCCCATAAAATTATCACGAAGTATATCAAGAAAAGGCTTAACTTCTTTTTCCATATGCTCGTCATCAAACTCTAAAATTATACTTTTTATATTTTTGTTAAATTTGTTAAAGAATTCAATTATAAACGAATTATTATTCTCTATAAAACTACCAGTTAGTGTATTATAAAAGAATAAACCCTTATGAGTCTCTTCAACGTATATATAGGGTTCTAAGAAGAAAAATTTTTTTAAATTGCTATTCATAGTTGTTTTTTTAATGATTCGAAATATTAGAATGATGTGGTGCCATTAAAATTATTATACGGGTAAATCAAGTAAAATGATGTTTTTCAATTGAATCATTGTAATTGTCAGCTGATTCTTCCATGATTTCAATATATTTCTTCAAATAACTTGGGTATTCATTTACATCAATAAAGTTGTGGCAACCAGAAATTGATCCATCGTGATTAATCAACTCAAAGACACAGGTTGCACAATTTTCGTATCTATAGCAATTTTTACAAAGTTTAATTACCTTATTAAAAATTTCATTATAGATAGAATTAATCCTTTCATAATAAATGTCAACAATATCGTTTTTATTATCAAATCTACCAAGCATAAAATTTCGACCTATCTTTTCACAGGCAAAAAGTTCTCCTTTTGTTGAAACAAATATTTTTCTATTAAATGGATTACAAGTTGATGTTGGTCGCAAGTTTATAGTCTCTTTATCAGCAAGTAGTTCGGAATATGTTCGAAATTTATATACATTAGTATTTTGAAAAAAACTAGCTAATAACTTAAGATTTGATGATTTTTGGACTTGCTCTTCAAAACATTTAAACCTATTAACATTTTTTGTAGGATTACTATAAAACTTTTCTTTAAATACTTTAACTTTATTACTGGCAATCCCTATAGTGCTCAATTGGCTGAGAGTTGGGTTAATAGAAAACTCTTTGTTAAAGAATTCGATTAAACCACCAATGCTATTTTTATTATGCAAAACTGAATTTACCTTCACTTTTCTTTTGAAGTATTCAGGGTATGTTGATTGTAATGCCTTAATATTATCGAAAACTTTTTGGAAAGAAGGTTTGTTATTATGATACTTTCTATAACTGTTCGATTCTGCATCTCCGTCTAAACTTAAAAATAATGAAAAGTCGTTCTCAAATAAAAATTTACTATATTTAGATAATAGTAGACAGTTAGTAGACATATTAAACTTGAATTTTAATGTATCAGTTTCAAGTTGTTTAACATAATTAACAATTTTATTTATAAACGAAAAGTTCAACAATGGCTCACCGCCATAAAATCCGATATAAAATGTAATTATTTCTGCTCCTGAATATTGATGACAAAGATCTAGATTAAAATCAATTATCTTTTTTGCCGTATCATAGTCATTTACATCTTTAACTCTTTGACCATAATTATCATAGTAATCCCCAAAACCGCAATATTCACACTTCAGATTACAACTAGTTGTTGTTTCAAAAACGATGTTAGGTCTTGTGTATATTTCATACATTATTGATTCTTTGCTAAATTCCTTTATCCATTTTAGTCTTTTTTTTTGAAATATTTTGTGTTGAATTAAATACAAATATTTACTATAATAAAATTTTGCGTCACAATATGAGTATTCATTATTGTTTATTCTTATTGAATTTGAAGTTTCTTTAATTAAATTATCAAGATTAATGTTGTTTCGTTCCGAAGTAATAATATCATACAAAATCTGTGGTACTAAAAAAAAATGATTAAATCTCACAGAATAAATGTAGAAATTATTATTATCTGTTTTAACGACTACTGGAACTTCCATAGTATAATAGTATAAATAATTATTTAGCTTTCTAATAAATATCTTTATAAATCCTAAAGTGATCATAAAACATACCACTTTAGGATTTATTGCATTTTACAATTGGCAGCGATTAAACAAGAAGATTAATCCCAATTTAGCGGATTGCAATTTCTAAATGTGCGGAATCAGTTACGTCTCCTTTTGAATGATCACTACTGTTATGGTCAGATGCTGGAGTCGAGTGGGTGCAACCACAAGTACAATAACATGTGCCTCCTCCTTTAAGATGTTTTAACTTTTCAGCACTTAACTCATTTCTTTTACTTAAGTTCATTAAATTTAATTTTTTCATAATCCAATAAATTTAGTTAAGCTTACTCTCTTAATGGGTTTTCAGCATACCCCAAGAACTATTTAATTCTAATTCATTATTCGTGTAGTATCAATAATAGTAACTATTTCAGATAAATCGCTATTGCAATAAATTAGATTTTCAGTTTTCAACTCCAATATAATATCCTCAAGTTTTTCCAATGTAATATTATTGCAATAATCATTTAATACTTTATGTATTTGTAAAATAGAAATTACCTTATCACTTGCGAGAGATAGAACCTCCCAATATTCTTGTTTGTTAAAAACAAGTTCTTTAATTACAGTATCGTTAACAAACTCTTCATACAATACTACTTCATTAAGTTTTGTTAATCTATATGAATAATAATTATTTGTATAATAAGAATCTAAATCAATAAAGTATCCCCACAGAAAATTTGATTTATAGTCTTTTAAAAACCCGAATAATTCAAATCTGTCTTCATCTTTAAGTATGTTCTTAGGTAACAAATTATAAATATCATTAAAATTCCATTTTCTTTTAGTTTCATCGGATAAAGATTTAAAAAACTTTGAACCTTTGCATAATTCCATTTGAGTTTTTTTAAATTTAAAGTTCTTACTATCTAGCAAAAATCTGAATAAATGAAGGTTTCTAATGCTTTCATGTATATCGGATTCTGATTCATCAGGTATTCCAATTATTATATTTACTCCTGATAACTTTAAACCATATTTATTAGAAAGTTTTGAAAACAATAAATTGTCTGCTACGCTATTCTTTTTGTCCATTTTTCTAAGCAATGTCTCAGAGATTGCTTCAAATCCGATTTGCACACTTTTAAAACCTGCTGCAACCATTTTTTTTATAAGGTTTGCATCAAATCCCTTGGGATTAATTTCAGCATGAAGGATTTCATATTGCTCATCATTTTCTATTTTAAGTGAAATCAATTTATCAAGCAATTCTTCAAATTGTATCATATTATTTCCAACTGTATCTGAATCAAGAAAGTTAAATCTATTACAGCCATAACGTTTAGATAATATTTTCATTTCACTAATTATTTCATATGGTGATTTCTTTCTGAACTTTATCCCATATGTCTCCACGCAAAATTTACATCTTCCCCAATGACATCCTCTAGTTGTTTCAAAAGGGATGAAGGAATTTAATGAATTGTTGTTTCCGTTTGATTTAAAAAAATTTTCATAATTTGGTAATATCCCTTTACCAAATGGCAAATATTTCTCTTGACGATTTGTAGAGTGGATTAAATGTCCGTTGCGACGAGAAATTATTCGAGGAATACTATCAACATCAACGTCCCCATTGATAAGCTGTGAACATAACTCTTTTAAAGGATTTTCTCCTTCACCCCAAACTCCAAAATCAAATTGCGGAAATAGTTTCAAACAAGCAATACATTCTTTGTGATTACTAAAACCTCCAATTATTGTTTTTACACTAGAATACTTTTCTTTAAAAATACTGGCCAAAATCGATGCAGGAATCCATTGTTGAAATTTTGAAGTAAATCCAAATAGTAATATTTCTTCTTCCTTTATTTGATTTAATTTACTTTCAATTATTGAGAGTAATTTTTTTTTAATTTCATTTATTAAACTACCTGATTTAAAATTATCTAAAATGAAGGGTGAATTAACCTTTGAGTGTAAAAGAGAATTTATTTTATGTATATATTGATCATCCTTTCCGTATTCCAATAATAGAGAAATAAAAGGGATTAACTCAAAGTTGATTTCTTGATGAGGGTTTCTTGAATATCCAGATAAGACATCATAAGTTAATAAATTCCAATAGATGATTTCAGAATTAAATCCATATTCGTCTAAATAACCTTGAAGAATTGAAAGGCTAGGAGAGGGGAACTCAATGTTTGCTGGGGGTAAGCAATTTAACAATACCTTTTTTTTCATATTGGTAAACAAATCTATTAAAAATTAATTACGGCAATTCAAGTAACACGACTCCCAAGCACACTATTAAATGCATATTATCACTATTTCGTTATGCAATAATACATATTATATAGGGAATATTGGCTTTGTGTTTTAGTAATACAATAAACGTATATATATTATTAATAAGCGATATAAATAATGGAATAAACGACTATATGCATTTGAGTATTTTATTTAATATGGGTGTTTTTCTACATGAAACACAAATTTTTTGATTGTTTGACATTGTAACAATACGTTTATTTGAGCCTTGAAATGAAGTTATATTTTTAACATTAATCAGAGTGTTTCTATTGGCTCTAAAAAAACCAAAAGATTCTAATTCTGATTCAAAGTCTTTTAATAACTTTGAAACTGAAATTGGTTTCTGGTCATTAATAAAATAAACTGTTGATATATATCCATCACATGAAATTAATGAAATGTCTTTCATTTCGACCTGATAAGAAATACATTGTCCTTTTAGTAATACCTTTCTATCGATTTGACTGATAACCATATTTCCTAATTTTAAATTTCAACAAAACAAGAATAATTTATTTGCACTTTTTGCTAAGTTTGTAAGTGGTTTTATTAATAAATATACATAGTAAAGTGTAGCAACATAAAGTTGCAGATAAAGTGTAATTTATTTAATTGTTATTATGTCTTCTGAATATGCAATAATTTTGTTAATGAATTTGTTGCTCTCCTAAAAATTTTAATTTTGGCTATACTCACTATTGTGCCTTGGCAAAATGAAGGCTATTTTATTGCGAAGCAATCGCTGGTGCGGTTGGGCAACAAAAAGTGCCTGAGTGTGCGTGTGCTTGTGCAATTTAACATTTCTTATTCTTCTGTCTTAGTAGCAAATCTAGGTCCTTTGCGAATTTTTCTTCATAGCTTGCCCATAACGGCTGAGGGTGTGACCAGTTTGGGGGCGCGGGGCTGGGGATTTATCCCCCGTTAAGAAGTTCCCTGCGTGCCGACCCATTTCCGTAACCCATTCAGCCCAAATTGGTTACACCCCTTGTTGGCGGTAGTGTTTTTTATCTATCATATTGTGTTTTGAAATTCCCTGAACCATCTGAATTAATTGTAAAGGAAATATTGCCTTTCCACCGAGTAGACCAAACGTTATCAGAGTATTGTTTATATTTATTAGATGCATCAGTTGAGGGTTTTTTACCGACTGAAACAACTACAAATTTAGGATTCATTATTTTTACAGCAGGCTGATAATAACCACTATCTCTCCCGTGATGTGATGCATCCAGTACCGTAATATTTCTTATCTTTTCTTCATAATTGTCAACTATATATTCCCAAGTTTCTTTCTCAGCATCACCACCGAAAATTAATTTATGCCCCCCGTGTTCTATAAGTAAAACATAACTCATAATGTTTCTATTATTTTTTTCTTTCGCTAGGTTTACTAATTCGGGGGTTGGGGATAAAACTGTTATTTTATCTTCATTCCAAAATTCTCTTTGCTCACCTGAAAAGGGTCTAACAATAGTGGTGTTTTCTATTTTAGACTCAATTGAATCTCTATATTTTTTTAATAGTGCCCAATCTAATTTTTCAGAATCTTCTAATTTAGTTAAATCCATTGTAAAATTGTTTTTTACACACCATATATTCCAAATGTTGAAATTGGTGAACAAATCACTTAAACCTTTAAAATGGTCAAGATGCGGGTGAGTTTGAATAAACCTAAAAATATTGGAATACCCAAGTTCGTTAATATATTCGATTGGGTCGGTTAATTCTATGTCATAGCCTGCTTTTTCAAAGAGTTTTTTTCTGTCATAAAAACTATGTTTGTAAAAACTTCTAGTATTTTCATCAACTCTTTCTAATGCTTCATTAATTAATTCATCCTTTGTATCGTCATCAAATTCTGAAGACCTATTTATATCAATAACCATAAGTCTTTTCGTGTCAAACAATTCGACTAGAATGGTGTCCCCGTGTCCAACATTCAAATGATGTGTCCTTATCATTTCTTGTTTTGTTTTTGGATTCGTTTATTAATATATTCAGTTTGTTTTCTGTAAGATAGAATAAATAGTATTAAAAGACCAAGAATAAAAAGGTACTGCTCTATGTGTAGAGAAGATATGACATCTGATAAAAATCTTTCATACAAAATTGCAATTAGTAAGCAGAATAATAATGAGGAGATTGTTCTGTAAGTATTGTTAATTTCAGAAAATAATTCAATTTTTTCATCATTTTTTGATGCAGTTAAAAAGTCTGAATAATTCGAAAACTTCACAAGTTTAACTTTTTTAAAAATTGGCTCTAATAATATAGAACCTATTCTGCTAATAATTAAACCAATAAAGTAATAAAGGAAAATTCCTAAAAGATTATTTTCTATAATCAAGTTAAATGATGTAACCTGTTTCAAAATCACAACAAACACTATTCCTGGGAAAAGATAATTGAATAAGTTGTAAGAAGATATTTTGTCAATTATGTCTTTCATATAAAATGATTTTTGTCCTTTTATTCAACATTACCGCCAACGGCTGGGGGTTGTGAGC
>NPID01002581.1_pt3 | contig 10475 bp, 10 predicted proteins | sample 8637491 | NCBI WGS metagenome assembly NPID01 (sample SAMN07420843, study PRJNA396082) | bioreactor metagenome | isolation source: sample BA6 brine-fed electro-methanogenic bioreactor BA | place: Japan: Kochi | collected 2016-06-14 | reverse complement strand
AGGCCCGGCCCGACCGCGCCCTGGCCGCCATCGCCCGCGCGCTCAAACCCAACGGCGTCTTCCTCATGCAGGATATCGCCGCCTCCAGCCACATGCACGAAAACCGCGACCACCCCGTCGGCCCGCTGCTTTATACGATTTCGTGTATGCACTGCATGTCGGTCTCGCTGGCCCAGGGCGGTCTGGGACTCGGCGCCATGTGGGGCCACCAGAAGGCCTGCGAAATGCTCGAGGCCGTCGGCTTGACCGAGATCGAAATCAAGCAGTTGCCCCACGATTTCCAGAACAGTTACTTTATCGCCTCCAAGCAGCCGTTGGCGAGCCGAAAGAAAGGGCGTACCGCCGCCCTGAGCGGCGCTCGCGCCTGAGATACACCCCATTCGGAGACCATGGCGACTTGACGCAGCACAACAAGAATCTCCTAACGCAGGAACGCAAGACCCTGCGCACGATGCTGACCATGTACTGCCGGGGCCGGCATGGTGGCGCCGGCCCCGCGCTGTGCACCGACTGTACAGAACTGTGGGAGTACGCCCAGCAGAGACTGGATCGGTGCCCCTTTGGCGAAACCAAGGGCCCGTGCTCGAAGTGCCCCGTCCACTGCTACAAACCTGACATGCGGGACGGCATCCGCGAGGTCATGCGCTACGCCGGCCCCCGCATGCTCGGCAGGCATCCCGTCCAGGGCGTTCGCCACCTGCTCAAGAGTTGGAAGTCGCCACCTCCAGACCGATAAGTTGGCAGCNNACGCCGTACTTCTTGCGGAGCGCCGCCAGTTCGCCCTTGAGTCGTGCGACGACGTCTTTGTACGAAGGGTCTGCGTAGACGCTGCGCATCTCGCGAGGGTCTTCGTCCAGGTCGTACAACTCCCATTCACCCGCATCGTAGAAGTGGATGAGCTTGAATCGCTCCGTCCGCACGCCCTCGTGCCGGGGGACATTGTGTTCGCCCTTCTCATAGTAGTGGTAATAGAGCGAGCGCCGCCAGTCGGATGGGACGCCTCCCTCCATCAGGGGCCTCAGACTCACACCNNACACCCTGCATCGACGCAGGCACTCCCACACCCGCCGCATCGAGAAACGTCGGGGCAAAGTCGATGTTCTGCACCAGCGCCCGCACCCGCGTGCCGGGCCGAGCCTGTCCAGGCCACCGCACGAGCAGCGGCATCCGGAACGACTCTTCGTACATCCACCGCTTGTCGTACCAGCCGTGCTCGCCCAGGTAGAAACCCTGATCGGAACTGTAGACGACGAGGGTGTTGCCCGACAGCCCCGCCTCGTCGAGATAGTCGAGCAGGCGCCCGACGTTGTCGTCGACCGACGCCACGCAGCGCAGATAGTCCTTGATGTAGCGCTGATACTTCCAGCGAACCAGGTCCTTGCCCGTGAGATGGCTCTTGCGGAAGGCCTCATTCTTGGGCCCATACGCCGCATCCCATCGGGCCCGCTGCTCGTCGGTCATGCGACGGTACTCCGGATTCTGAAACGCCCGCCCGAGAACGTCTTTCTCCTTCGAACCGATGAGCTTCAGGTCATAGTCTTCCATCAGGTGACCGGCGATGGTCATCTCGTTCTCTTTGAGCAGGTCGCTGCGGTTCGCATAATCGTCGAACAGCGTCGCCGGCTCCGGGATCGCGACGTCGTCGTACATCGTCAGGTGATCGGGCCCCGGCGCCCACGTCCGATGCGGCGCCTTGTGCTGGCACATCAGCAGGAAGGGCTTACTCTCATCGCGCCCGCTCCGCAGCCACTTCAGCGCCAGGTCGGTCGTGATATCCGTGGCATAGCCTTCGTAGCGCGTGCTTCCCGCCGCCGTCCGGAAATCCGGATTGTAATACGAGCCCTGCCCCGGCAGGATTTCCCAGTGGCCAAACCCCGTCGGATCGGACCTCAGATGCCACTTGCCGATCAGCGCCGTCTCGTAGCCGGCTGCGCGCAGCAGCTTCGGAAATGTCGGCTGCGTGCCGTCGAACGTATTGCCGTTGGTCATCAGGCCGTTGGCGTGGCTGTGCTTTCCCGTCAACACCGCCGCCCGACTCGGCGCGCAGATCGAATTGCAGCAGAAGCACCGCTCGAACGCCGCGCCCTCGGAGGCGATGCGATCGATGTGGGGCGTCTTGTTGATGATCGAGCCGTACGCACCGATCGACTGCACCGCATGATCGTCGGTGAAAATGAACACGATGTTGGGCCGTCCGTCTTTCTGCGAGGCCCCCGATCGAGCCGACGGGCCCCATCCCAACGGCACCGCGGCTGCACCGACCAGTTTCAGGAAATCACGACGGGTAGGTGATGAATTCAGCATATCAGGTCCCCCTTCTCTGCGGGCGCGTGCAATTCAGGCTCGGATGCTGTCATTGATCCTCGCCATCGATCGGTTCCTTGTTCAGCGGTGTCGTCCATACGTAGATGACGTGATCGTCGTACGCCCGGCCGACGTCCTCCACGGTGACCACCTGATCAGGCGTGACCCCCGCCATATCGAAGCTGTGCGAAACGATCCGCACCCCAGGCGGCAACTCGTCCAGTTGCGGAATCAGCCGGACGTTCAGGTCAGGCAGGAGATACAACGTAATCACGCTGGCCTCACTCAGATCCAACGTAAAAATATCGGCATTCTCGATCGTCACCAGATCCTCGACCCCCGCCTCCGCGACGTTCTCCCGGGCCATCTCGATCACCCAGTCCACGATTTCGTAGCCGACCGCGCGGCATCCATACCTCTGTGCCGCGGTCACCACAATCCGCCCATCCCCGCAGCCCAGGTCGTAGACCACATCGTCCTTCGTCACCTGCCCCAGCTCCAGCATCCGATCCACCACCTTCTGCGGCGTCGGCACGTACGACACATCAGCCCGCCGCCGCGGCGTTTCCTCTGAAAACCCCCGCTTCGCCAACCGCACAAGGTGGGGCGTCTGCTGCGCAACCAGCGCCGCCAGCAGCAAGACCAGGACCGCCTTCGACCGCCCCAGCTTTCGTAGTTTCACACGCGTATTCTCTGTGACCTTCATCCAGACTCCTCGATCCCTTCATTGAACACCGCCCCATGGGCTGATGAGACCAGCCGCATTCTATCACATTCACGGTGGCCGCCGCCAGCGTGATCGCCGCGCCCGCGACACGCAGGGTTTGTTGAGATTTCAGGGCGTCGACGTTTTCCAGCCCCTGAGGCCGTGGGTGGCAGCCTCAAGGCGAAGCCTTGGGGATGGTGGAGACAACTGCCACTTACCTATCGGCGAGCACAGTCGCTTCGCGCCATCCCCAAGCCCTGGCGGGCTTGAGGCTGCCACCACGTCTTTCACGTATACTGCCGTTGGGGTCACGATCGAGAGAGCTGTTCCTGCATGAGTGCCGGTTTGGCACTTCGAGCGGGCAGCGCGATCGAGGCCCGCCGGGATACCGAGACGATCGCGTGGCTCACGACGAAGGTGACGACCGTCAGAAGGGTGTATTTCAGAAGCGACGGAATGGCGGTCTGGAGCAGGAGCATCGCCAGGGCCCCCATCACGATGACGTGAATAACGTAGACATAGTAGGAGTTGACATTGAGCTCCCGCCAAACCCGCCCTTGCCTGTTCAGATAGCGTCGGAAGGTCTCCACCGTCGCGTAGACGAGGCAAAGCAAGGAGAGGTGAAAGCTGAACCACAGCGCCAGGCGGTGGACGGTCTCGGAAACGACGAACTGCCCCGGCTTGAACCACGGATACAGCAGCAACACAACATAGGCCATCACGGGAATCCACGAGAGAGAGTTGACCGCATGGTAGAGAATCCTGCCTTTGGGCTTCGTGTCGAATACCCTTCGCCGAAAGCACTGCGCACCCAACAGAAACACCAGGAAATAGATCAGCAGCCGTTCGTTCTGGAAATCGAGCACGCTGGTCTTCGTCCAACCCTGGAGACCAAGCACGTCCATCGCGACGCTGTACGCAAACCCGACTGCAAAGGCAACGAGAACCGTGAGTTTCACCGGCACGTCGGGAACCCTGATCCGGGCCTTCGCCATGAGCAGATACAAGACATTGAAGAGAAACAGCACCGGCAGAAACCACAGCCAGCTCTGACTGAAGATGCCGTTGTTGAAGTGAAGGTACGTCGTCCAGGCCTCTTGAGGCAAACCTCGCGAATACAGAAAGATCGCCTTGTACAACGGGATGAGGGTCAGAACCCCAACCGCCCACGGAAGAAGCAGCCTTCGCGACTTGGCCTGGAGGAACGCCCATCCGTTCCGTCGCGTCAGCGACGCCGGGGCAAGGTAGCCCGAGACGAAGAACAGGGTCGGCATCATGAAGATGTCCAGCACGAGCGTAACCAGACCGCACTGAGGGTTCGTCGCCGGATCGTCCACGATCCAGAACAGAGCCCAGATCCCGCTGCTTTCGTACACGCCTCCTGCGTGGCACAGGATCACCAGGAAGACTACGAACGTCCTCAGGTTGTCCAGAAAATGAAGCCTGCTTCGTCCCACCGCGTCGAATTCTCTTGCCCAGGCGTTCATAAATCCATCTCCAAAAGAGGTTCTCATTCACCCCTTCCTGACAGAAACACCCGAACCGGTTACAGAGAGAATCCACTCTTTCCGGCAGATCCTGGAAGACGGACAAAGGAGGCGCTATCTCGCTCAGCGGCGCACGACCCACGTGCCTGCAAGACGGTCGTGCAGGCCGCGATGGGGATGGAAGACGGCGTAGATCGCCCCGCCGATCCACGCCAGGAGCACGGTGAAACCCCAGACCAGAGCCGTCGTGAGGTCGCCTCTGCGGACCAGCAAAGCGGCAGGCAGCATCGGCACGAAGAGCGGCAGCCACACGATCGCCCAGCGCAAGTAGAGGGTAGGTATGCCGGCTCGTGCGCCCTGGCCGTCGATCACCGCCAGCCGGAAAATACTGTGACTGGCGGTCGTACGAAAGGCGAATTCCAACAGTTGCACCAAGGCGATGACGCCCAGAACCACCATCGTGCAGAAGAGAAGAGTGGGAAGCACAGCGGGATGCTGCCCCTGGATGGCATCCCCGTGATAGTAGCCGACGAAGACCATGATGCAGATGTAAGCCGGCAGCATGAAGAGGGACCCGGCGCGGATTCCCTTGCTGACATCGGCGGGTTTGTCCAGGAGCCCACGCAGGGTACCCGTGAGGAAGCTGAGCTTCTCGAACCTGCCATCGTTCAGATTCTGGAGCACCTTCCTGGCGTGCAGGGGCAGGTGAGTGGATTCCACGCGCGCCGCGACCGCACTGAGGAACCGCTGTTGACCCGCCAGGTCGGTGAGATCGATTCGTTCGGCAGGCCTCTCACCCGGCCAGGGTTCGTCGAGCAGGACGGCGCGGCCCTGGCTGGTGATCCAGACCTGACCCAAACCCAACTCGGCGGGAAGGGTCCGGTCTTCGGTTGCAGACCACATCTCCGCTGCCAGGTCGTGGAGCCAGTCGCGAAGACGGGACCAGGGAATCGTCTTGTTGTCCTTGATCAAGTCGGTAAAGGGCGATCCTCGAGGGGCTTCGAAGACGTCCCAGGTGGCGTCTCCCTTATCCACCGCCTGCAGCCATCGCAGGCGACCCTGACGAGCTACCCTGCGACGTGAGGCCGAGGGGGCCGAAGACACCCGCCGCAGCAACCAGACCGGACGACGCAGCACGGGATCGGCGCCCGCCAGCCATCTCTCCGGCACCACCGCCCGCGTGATCCGATAGGGACCGAACGACCGGACCTCCTGCTCATCTGGAGGGCTTTGCGCAGCGGCAATCGAGGGCCGTTGGATGCCCCTGGGGGTCACGACGACGCGCGTACCCGTAATTTTGTCCCAAACGGTCGCATATCCGTTTTCCCGGCGCGCCCCCAGCGTCAGCAGCACGGCAATCCAGGGGCAGACGTTGCCGGCGCCGATGAGCAGCACGTTGTGGATCGCGGTCCACTCGTTGATGTCCGTAATAGAGATGGTCGCCAGCAGAAACGGGATGCGAATCGCTTCGACGGTAAGAACGGGGATGGCGATCCGAACCAGTGCCCGGACCATGCCGGGGCGACGCCCATCGATGCGGACCACGCTCAGACCCTTGAGCCGCTTTCCGAGCCCGGCCCCCCAGATCCCCTCGGTCACCGCAAAGTAGAGGAAGCCCAGACCAAGAAAGAGGATATGGTAGCGAAACGCATACAGGGAACGATCGAGAAAGGGATCGAGATGAAACGCCTGCGTCCCGACGGAAAACATCAGGGCAACATAGGGCACGAGAAACGCGCAGAGGTAATCGATCCAGCCGGCGGATACGCGGGCCTTCATCGAGGCTGGCTCGGGCGTCCTGGAGCTGTAAGGCAAGAGCGCATCCCGAAGGGTCGCGTAGTCTGCATAGCGCCCGTCCGGCTCCTTGGCCAGACAGCGAGCGACGATCCGGGAAAGCCCGGCAGGCACCTCGGCGCGCAGTTCGCTCACGAGCACTGGCTTCTGGTTGACTGCGTTGGCGACGACCTGCACCGCGTTGTCGCCCTCGAACGGCGCCCGGTCGGTCAGCAACGTGAACAGCGTTGCGCCGACCGAGTAGATATCGGCGCGCACATCCAGGCGGTCGCCCCGCAGTTGCTCGGGCGAGGCAAAGGCCGGGGTGCCCATGATCTTGCCCTGTGCGGTGACGAAGGTGTCCGTCTTGGCCAGCGTGGAGACGGAGAGCCCGAAGTCGCCCACCTTCACCGACCCGTCCGGGCAGACAAAGCAGTTCGACGGCTTGATGTCGCGGTGCAGGACGCCCCGACTGAAGGCGGATTCGAGGCCGGAGATGACGTCGAGAATGGCGTCGACCGCCTCCGTCACCGCCAGCGGGCCGTGTTTCCGGAGCCGGTCTCCCAGGGTGCCTCCGTCGGCAATCTCCATCGTGATCACCGGGAGCCCTTCGACCTCCTCGCTGCCGAAGATGAAGAGGCTGTTCGGATGATTGACGCCCGCCGCCAGACGCCCTTCGCGGAGAAACCGCTTGCGCATCTCGGGCGTGTCGAGTTGCTGCCCGAGCATCTTCAGCGCGACCCGACGTCCCGTGCTCCGTTGCTGGGCTTCATAGACCGTGCCCATGCCACCGCGTCCCAGCAGCCCGAGCAGCCGATAGCCGCCGAATTCGCAGGGGAATTCCGAAGGCCCATAGACCGTCAGTGCCCTGCCTGCTCCCATCGACATCGTCTCGGCCCCGGCGCCCTCGCCATCCAGGGCACCCGACAGGAGACAGGCGGGACAGAGCGCCTCCGTCGATTTTGCGGGAATCGCGGCACCACAATGTTGGCATCGATCCTTTTCGGAAGCGTTCATGAATCCTCATCCAAATCGGGTTCCATTCCCTTCTTCCTGAAAGAAACACGCCGGCAGGTTACAGAGAAGATCTCACTGTCTTCGCAGAACCGCGATCAGATAGTGCATCTCGTCGTCGAGATCGGCTTCATTGCGGACGGTTTCGGCGATGGCGGCCCGCAGCAGGACGCGATAGCGTTGCCTCAGACGATGGACCGCTACTTTGACGGCGCCGGCGCTCATGCCCAGTTGCGCTGCGATCTGCTCTCGCGGCGAATCGTCCTGACCCGTGAGAGAGCCCTTGAGCGCGTCGAATTGCTCGCTCTTGCCCGCCTCGGCCATTTCGTCGCGCAAGGCCTGCAAAGCTCCGGCGATGGTCTGGAGTGCCCACTCGCGGTCGAAAAGGTGCTCCGGATCATCCGACGCCTGCGAAGTCCCGGCGTATCGTGCCTCCGGATCGAGTGCATCCCATTCGATCAACCGCACCTGCCCGCCGCGTCTCTGCGTCCTCGCGCGGTGCCACTCGTTGGCCAGGAAGTGCTTCATCGCCCCCAGCAGGTAGGACCGGAACCGCCCTCGCGTGCGATCGGCCTGGGCGAAGCCCCCGGTCTCGATGATCCGTGCGAAAAAGGCCTGCGTCAGGTCCTGGGCGTCGGCTCCCGAGTAGCCCCGGCTGCGCACGAAGGCATAGAGCGGATACCAATACGTCCGGCACAACTCCTCGAGGGCCGCACGGGCGCGGCTCTGATGGGCGCCGTCGAAACGGGCCGCCCCCACCAGGCTCCAGTGGGTCGTGACGAACTCGCGCCGGCCGCGTGCAGGGACATCTTCCATGCCCGCATCGTACCACGCCGCCGCCGATTCACAAACGGAAGAATCCCCACGCCCGAAATGGGAAACGATGAGAGCGGACAGACCCCGCTGCCCTCTCTGGATGGCGCGACCACGGCGCCCGTACTACGGCGTGTAACCAAGCCGACCCCAACAGGCCTTCTGGATACCCTGAAGGTCTTCGTTGTCCGGCTGGCTCGTCAGCGCGCCGCCCCGCTGCGCCTCCGCTTCCTGCCAGGTGAGCTGCGCCCAGTCGATCGTGCGCGGGTCGGTCCAACTGCGGAACTCGCTGTGTCCGTCGGCAAACGAGATCACGGTGCCCTTGCCGTGCCGCATCGGGATCGGGTTCCACCAGCGAGGCTCGTTGTAGTGAACCGCCCAGGCGGCGTCCCAATCTTCGCCGTAGTCGTCGATGAAGACGATCCGCGTCCCTGGATGCTTGAGATTGATGATGTTTCTGCACACCGGCGCCCCCGGCGCCAGCTCGGCGCCATTCATGGCGTGGACGATGCTGTAGGTCCGCATCTCCCGGCGCATCGCCACCGGGCAGCGGTACGCCTTGGCGTCGGGCACATAGGCGAACAGGACGCCCGCCCGCAGCGCCTCCAACTGCTCGACCTCCGGCGCCTCAATCGGCAGCGTCCCGGGCGGCTTGCGAATCCACCCGTCGGTGATCGCCGGGTTCTCGCTGACGTGGGCCCGCGGGATCCGCCCATCGTTGGCCTCCGCATACATCAGCCAGCCCAGCACCAGCGTCTTGGTGTTGTTGAGGCACACCGCCCGCTTGCCCTGCTCCCGCGCCCGCTGCAAGGCCGGCATCAGGATCGCCATCAGGATCGCAATGATCGCGATGACCACCAGCAATTCGATGAGAGTGAATCCGCGCGTCCACCCCCGAACCGATCCCACTGTCGCCCGATCGCACATCGTCGTCTCCTGCCAAATCGCCTCCAGCCTACCGCCGCCTCGCCCCCGCTGTCAATCCCACCGCCTCCGCACACACGAATTTTGCCGTTGACCGGATCTCGCCGTCGGCGCCGAGGAACCACGCGACTTGCTGTGCCGCGATGGGCGCACGTTGACGGCGTCCGCTGAGCGGATACAATGCCGCTGGCGCAAGAGAATCACGCGACCGCGTAATTCGCAACGACGGAGATGCAGCACGATGAACGGCAAACTGGTTCGAAAGCAGATTCTACTTGGCGCTCTGGCAGCCTTGATGGCAGTGACTTCGTGGACGTGCATCGCTGACGCGGGGTTGTGCATCACCGAGGTAGGCACGGTCGAAGCGGGCCTGCCGACCGACGATGACCACCGTGGCACACCGGCAAAATGGGTGAAGCTGGCCGAGAAACTGGGGGATGAGGCCGACCGGGTAATCCTCAGGCAAACCGGCGCCGACCTGGGCGGAAATACCTCCGTGCGCAGCGAGAAGCCTCTGCAGTGGAAGGACAAGGGCTACTTCCGCCGGGGCCGCGACCTCGGGCAGGTGTTCACTGCCCCGCGCAACTTCACTCTCGAGGCGATCGTGCTGCGAACGGGCAACGACACGCTCGCCTTCCTGCCCGGCGCCGCTGGAGCGGAGGTGTTCGTGCAGTTCTTCGAAGTTCTCGGTACGCCCGTCATCAACGACAACGGCACCCCGCCCGGCACGGACGCCACGCATGGCTTCTCCACCAATCATCGCTGTGACGACTTCATCGAGGGCGTGCAGTACAGGTCGNNGATCCAGGTCGTCACCGGTGGGCGACTGCCCGATCTTGCCGCTGATGGCGATGGCCGACTCACGTATATGAAATGGACACTGACGGCGTCGGACGTGATGCGATTCGAGAAGGACAAGCGTTACGCCTTCATGGTTGGCTTCGTCGAGCCGGGACCGCAGCGCAACTTCACACTGGCGAACCGCAACAACGCCGCCTCTCCGCGTCCGCCCGCCATCATCGACGACTCCGACACCTATGCAGGCGGTTGGAGTCTCCGCCGCGAAGGCAACGGCAAGACCCCGCCTTTGATGGTCCCGGGCCCGCAGCCTCCCACCGACCCCGCGGTCCTGGCACAACTCAAGGCCGAGTCCACCTTCCCCCATGGAGACGCCCATTACGCCATTGTCCCGACCTGCGAAGGCTACCCCGACGTCGACACCTACCGCGACCTCGAATTCTATCTCCTCGGGACGCCAGAGCAGTCCGAGCCCTGAGCCGCTGGGGGCTCAACTGCGGAAGATCGGGGTCACGCCTTCGCTGGAGGCCAGCAGCGCTTGCCGTTCGTCGGCGGTAAGCGGAGTGAACCGGGCCGCCAGGGTCTCCGCGATGCGGTAGATCTTCTCATCGCCCGGCGGGATCGCCGCCGTGACATCCTCCGACAGGGTAAAACGT
>NPID01012209.1_pt1 | contig 10498 bp, 8 predicted proteins | sample 8637491 | NCBI WGS metagenome assembly NPID01 (sample SAMN07420843, study PRJNA396082) | bioreactor metagenome | isolation source: sample BA6 brine-fed electro-methanogenic bioreactor BA | place: Japan: Kochi | collected 2016-06-14 | reverse complement strand
GTCCCCATGGCCGCAATGCACGGCCATGTCGACCACACAGCAGCTTCCGCCGATGTTGTTTTTCTTCCCCTTTATCTCGATGCCGGAAAAGAAAAACATGAGGAAGAGGCGCTGCGCAAGTTCTGTTATTATACTCAGTATGCCCCACCGCTCACCCAGGCGGTTACCGAACGGCGGCACGGCACCCCAATGCTGACACCCTTTATTATTCCGGGGAATTTCATTCATAACGTTCAGGAATTGTCACGCGCACTCTCTCCCTGGCTGAAGAAGAAAAGCGCTATCATCGATATAGCAAAGGCATTCTCGGCGGCCCTCCGATATCGGGAGGAAAAACGGGAGGAACCGAGGCAAGTCTACCTCAGGGAAACAGAAAACCTTGATGATGTCCATGTGGTGCTTGTCGGAAGGCCCTATACCATTCTTTCACAAAGCATTAATAACCGTATTCCGGAGATTTTCGGCAACCTGGGTATAAAGGCGTTCTATCAGGATATGCTTCCCGAGAATGAAGCTGCACGAAAAGAGATAACACCTCTTCTTGCTGCCGTTCACTGGCACTATGCGGCGGATATCCTCGAAGCTGCGGCCGCAGCCGCGTCGACTCCTGGGATCTACCCCGTCTATATAAGCAGTTTCAAATGCTCCCCCGATTCCTTCGCCATAGATTATTTCAAGCGGATTCTGGAAGCTAAGGGAAAACCCTATCTTATCCTGCAGCTGGACGAACATGACTCCAGCGTAGGTTACGAAACCAGGATAGAAGCGGGAATTCGCTCCTTCAGGAACCATGCGTCACAGATGGAAAGAGAGCATCCGCCCAGGCGGGAGGAACATAAAGAGGAGAAGAGTTCTCCCTTTTCCAGACTGCCCTATTTTGGACAGAAAAGGGAGCCCAACCCCTATCTTGAAAAAGATCTTGACGGCAAAACCCTTCTCTACCCCAACTGGGATCCCCTTACCAGTCCGCTTCTGGCCGCCAACCTGAAAAGGGAGGGAATCGATGTCCGGCTGCTTCCCGAGACACCCCATTCAATCCAGAAAAGCATGCGGCTGAACGGAGGACAGTGCCTTCCGGTAAGTATTGTTGCCCAGGAGGCAATGGATTACGTCCTTGACAACGGTCTGGTTCCGTCCGAAACCGCTCTCTGGATAGCCAGAGGCCAGCTGGCGTGCAATATACCAATGTACCCCCTCTACCTGAAGAACATCTTTGAAACCGAAGGAGGAGGCATGGAGAAAATGGGGGTATACGTGGGAGACGTTTCTCACATGGAACTGGGCCCGAAATGCGCCATATACACCTACTTTGCCTATATGTTCGGAGGACTGTTCCGTAAACTGGGCTGTCAGATCCGTCCCTATGAAACAAAGAAGGGAGAAACCGATGCCATCCTGAAAAAGGGATTCCGGAAGCTTGAAGAGGCGTTCCTGAAAGGAACAGGATTCGAGGAAGCAATTGCCCACACCTCCTCTGCCCTGGACTCGGTATCACGGAGCGGTCCGAAACGGCCGAAGGTTGCTATCTTCGGAGACCTCTACGTGCGGGATAATGATGTCATGAATCAGGATCTGATATCAGTAATTGAAGATGCCGGGGGAGAGGTTATTACCACCCCATACAACGAATACGCAAAGATCATTTCCCGGGCATATTTTACCAAGTGGATGAAAAACGGCGAGTATCTGCTCTGGCTGAAAAACCGGTCCCTCCTTGCGGCGGCGGAACTGGTGGAAAAAAAGTACTACTCCTATTTTATCGATTTTTTCGCTCCGACCGACCTGCCCCGGGGAGAAGAGGTGGAAAAGAAACTCTCCCGATTTAACCTCACTACAGGACATGACGGGGAAAGCATGGAAAATATTCTGAAAATCTTCCATATACTGGAACAGAACCGGGACGTTGCCCTCTTTGTCCAGACAAGCCCCTCTTACTGCTGTCCCGCCCTGGTTACCGAAGCGATGAGCCGCGATATAGAACGGCTGACAGGCATTCCGATGGTTTCAATAACCTATGACGGCACGGGAACTCTCCAGAATCACCGGGTGGTGCCCTATATTCACTTCCGTACCGGAATATCGAAATAATCGAACAAGAGGCTTTTCGCGTAGATATCGAGACTGGTATTCACTCTATCAGACTGCTGCAGATTTCTTTTTCACGCTTCCCGCCTTTCACCTCTCGATTGTTTGCCTGTCATTTGCTATCTTCTTTCTTGAGGAAAGAAAAGTGGCAGAAAATCAGAAGAGCAGCAGGATCGCCCATTTGCTCCACGACAACAGACTTCTTGGTCCGCTTTTTGGAACCAAGTTCTTTTATGGCGACTTACAGGGTAACCGTGGAGAAACCAGCAGAACCTTGCGGAATCTGGGTTTTTCTGATGAGGAGATGCGGAGCGGGGCTTATCAGAAACGGGTTCATCCCGAAGACCGTCCGACCTACCTGGACCTCTGGAAGCGGGTAAATGATGGCTGGGAGGACGAACTCTACTGCGAGTATCGCCTTTCGGATTCCGACGGAGTGTGGCATTGGATTGAGACCCACGCGATTGTGGTTGAGCGTCAGCAAGACGGCTCGATCGCAACCATAGTCGGAGTTGACCGGGAAATCGACAGTCGTAAAAACGCAGAGGAATACCTCAAACGTCAGTTTTACGATATTCAGGGAAAGTACAAAATGGCCGAATCCCTGCGGCAGACAAGTACACTCATTGCATCGGATCCGGGACTCTCACACAACCTGGTTATTGGAATACGGCAGCTTGGGACGATCGTCAGTTTTGATCTGTGTGAGGTGTATTCGCTGGAATCGGACGAACTCACTGAACTGCTCATTCACCCCGGAGAATGTGATAAACAGCTGCCGGATCTGACCGACTTGCTGGACGAACTCAAAGAGAGTCCCTATCCGATTATCAGGGACGATGCAGGTGACCAATATAAATTCCGCTCCCTCCTTGCGGTTCCCCTGAGGCAGGAGGATAAAACTGTCGGGGTGGTCCTTCTTGGCTGCCATGAAACCGGCGGTTTTCGTGGCGCTGACCTCTATCCGGTTACGGCCTTCGCAGACATACTTGCGGTCGCGATCAGAAACAACCAGGAATTTCGCAAAACCGTGGCGGAGCTGGAGGCAGACGGGCTCACGGGATTGCTTACCCGTCGTAGTTTTGACAGGGAGGCCACGGTCCGCTGGAAGGAATTTAATGAATTGTATCCTGAAAATGCGATTGCGATGATCGATATAGATCATTTCAAGAAAATAAACGATTCCTACGGTCATCCAGCGGGAGATCTCGTCATTAAAAATATTGCGAAACTGTTCAGCCTCAACCTCCGTCAAGGAGACATACTAGCCCGATACGGGGGCGAAGAGTTTATCGCTGTCCTTCCCAATACGACCGGTGCCGCGGCACGGCGGATCATGGACAGGATCAGGGAGATATGCGCGGACCGGAAGATGTGCAAGTATCCGGGAGAGGTGACAGTGAGCATCGGAATCGCTGCAAGCAGCGGCGGCAGGGAAATCACGGAGATAATAGCCGAGGCGGACAAAGCCTTGTATCGGGCCAAGGAACATGGCAGAAACCGGGTAGAGTACTGCTGATTCTGCCCCCATAAAAACGGCCGCCCTTCCGAAGAAGCGGCGGCCGGCTCTGAAATACGCTTTTAATCAGCCTTTAATACGGGTACCGGTCTTGCCTGCAAGGGCGTCGAGTGCCTTGTCCAGGCTGGTGATTATGGCCTCTTTCCCGCTCCACTTTGCAAAGCGGAGAGCTGCCTCCACCTTGGGTCCCATGCTACCGGCAAGAAAGTGGCCTTCGGCCATGTAGCTTTCTGCTTCCGCGATGGTAAGGGCGCTCAGCTCTTTCTGATCCGGCTTGTTGTAGTTGATGCACACCTTCTCAACATCCGTAAGAATCATGAGCCGGTCGGCCTTGACGGACTGGGCAAGCTTGAAGCCCGCACGGTCCTTATCGATAACCGCATCAACACCCGAGTAGCTGCCGTCAGCCTCTTTTTTAACGGGGATTCCGCCGCCTCCGGATGCAATTACAATGACTCCTGTCTCTATAAGGCGGTTGATCGCCTCTTTTTCCACAATATCGATGGGTTCGGGGGATGGAACGACCCGCCGCCAGCCTTTCTCAACGCCGGGCTTGGCTTCCTTCACAATGTAGCCCTTCTCTTCGCTCAGCTTCTTTGCCTCCAGGGCCGTATAGAATGATCCTACCGGTTTGGAGGGGTTCTGAAAGTCCGGATCTTCATCGCTTACCTCGACCTGGGTAACCACCGAACAGACGGGATGGACCGCGCCTTCCTGCTCGAGGTGGTAGGCGATGCGGTTCTGCATCATCCAGCCGATCTGTCCCTGGGTCATTGCACCGCAGACCGCGAGGGTCTGGGGGGGGACATCATTCTTTGCCTCTTCCTGCTGAATCAGGAGGGCTCCGGCCTGGGGACCGTTCCCGTGGGTAACCACCGGCTTGTAGCCCGCCTTTACGATCTTTGCAATCTGTTCGGCGGTTTTATCAACATTAATAAACTGTTCTTCAGTCGTACCTTTTTCATGAGCCTGCTTGATGGCATTTCCGCCAAGAGCTATAACAATCACTTCTCCAGCCATAAGACCTCTCCTCGTACAAAAAAAATTCTATAGATTAAGGTACCATTGAAACCCGAAAGTGCCGTTTCGTCAAGCTCCGCAACAGGATGCAACATATTATTTTCCGAATTTCGTACAAACCAGGGTCGCCGCAGCCTCAGAGCATGCTCATCCTGGCAAGGGCATCGCTCCAGATGGCAATTCCGGACAGCAGCTCCTCCTCAAGAATGTACTCATCGGCCATATGGGCCGTCAGAGCGGAACCGGGGAAAAGGGGGCCGAACCCGAGGCAGTTCCCCATGACCCGGGCATATGTCTCCCCGCCGGTAATTACCGGCATTGCCGACACATCCCCGGAAACCTCACGATAGGCCGCAAGCAGGGTGGATACCAGGGGGTGCCCCTCCCCCAACAGGAGAGGCTCGGCGCCGCGCAGCCGCTCATACCCTCCGCCATAGGAAACCGCGGTACTGCGAAGCGCATCTTCAATCTCCCCGCAGGAAACCCCGACAGGATAGCGGAGCTGAAGTTCCAGGCTGAATCGGCCGCCGGTAATTCTTCCCGCCCCGGGATTTATGCTGACCCCTCCGGACTCATCCCTCAGATCACCGAGAGAGAAACCCTCACCGTGGAACCGTTCATTCATCCTTTCGCAGACAAAGCGGGAAATCAGGTCAAAAGGGGGTTCCACAGGATTTTTTTTCCCGCAGCGTGCAAGAAAACAGAAGCTCCTTATCATTGCATTTATACCCAGCCAGGGAGCCGAGGAAGGAGCGGAAAGGCCTCCGAACCGGAGATCGAGCTGCCCGGTCCGGGAAGATTCAATCCTGACCGAGCCTTCCCGTTCGTCCGAAAGAAGCCTCCGCGCCGCACTCAGGAGGTTCTCCGGCCCCGCAAGGAGCAGACGGCATGATGCCGGAACGGTACGGGAGGAGGAGCCCGGATCCGTCTCAAGGATGAGGGGGCGGATCCCCGCTGTACCGGTTTCTGAACCGGGGCCGGCAGAGAGGGACCAGTAGAAAGCCGCATCGAGGATTCCCTTCTCTCCCCGGACGACGGGGAAAAGAGCGTCGGGGGTAAAGGAGAAGAGCGGTGCCCCCCGCCGGAGCAGGTATTCGCCCAGCCCCCCCATTCCGCACTCCTCGTCCGTTCCCAGAATCAGGCGGATGCGGCGGCCCGGCCGGAAGCCCCGCTCCCTGAGCCCCGCCAAAGCATAGAGGAGGGCGAGGGCAGGCCCCTTATCGTCAAAAACACCCCGCCCCATCAGCCTGCCCTCTTTTCTGGTAAGCCTGAAGGGGGGTACGCTCCAGCCCTCCCCGGCGGGAACCACATCGAGATGGGCAAGAGCCGCAACACCGGGACCGCCGGAGGATCCGGGATCCCACACCACCTCCCCCGCATAGCCGTCGATGTCCGTAACCTCAAAACCGAGATCGGAAGCCCTGTTCAGATAAAAGGAGAGGGCGCGGCCGGGGCCTCTGCCAAAAGGAGCCCCCGTTTCCGGGGGCCCTTTTACACTTTCGATGGATATCAGTTCCGAAAGGTCCGACAGAAAAGAGTCAGTCAATAAGCGCCACCATTTCGATCTCCACGAGTCCTCCGAGGGGGAGTTTTCCGACCTCGATACATGAGCGCGCAGGAAAGGCGCCGGTAAAGTAGGTGGCGTACACCTCGTTCATCTTTCCGAAATCTTCCATGCTGTCCAGAAAGACCGTCACTTTTACTACATCCTTCAGGCCTGCTCCGGCCGCCTCAAGAACGGCAATGACGTTTTCGAAGGCCTTGTGGGTCTGGGCGACAACTCCGTCCAGAAGCCCTCCGGCGTCCTTGTCAAATCCGAGCTGACCGCTTGTAAACACCATCCTGCCGGCCTTTATACCTGCGCTGTAGGGTCCCGCGGGGGGCGGTGCATCTTTAACCTTTACTACTTCGTGCATTACAGTTCCTCCATTTCTCACTTCGATTTATACCCTATGATACTGTGGAATTCCCGTTGCCGTCCAGCGGCGCCGGGCCGGTACTGGCCGCTTCCACCGCCGTTACCAGGTCATAGAGGCTTGAAAAGGTGCGGCGGCTGCCCCCCTTTTCAAGCTCCCACAGGGTGGCAGTCCCTTCGTGGCGGATGCGTATCCGGAAGTCCGCCGTCCCGGCATCGTCGGCTGCCAGCGAGTCGATTCCGATTCGGGTCAGGGCCCTTCGGGTCCAGTCCGCCGCCTGCTCTCCCGGGGAGCCGGGAACACCTGCGGATTCCGGGCTATCCACCCGGGCACGTGCAATGGCGGGGAGGCTGGAAATAAAGGCGCCTATATCGCGGTCAAAGACAACACCTTCGCCCTGAAAAACCTCTTCCAGAACCCCGCCGAGCACCAGGTCCTCGGGTGCGCCGAGTCGGACCGCACCGTCGTGTTCCATAAGCCAGACCCTGTCGCTTGAACGGAGCACCAGCTCCAGATCGTGACTTGAAAGGAGGATGGCCTTTGCCTCGGTCCTCGCGATCCGCCGGAGCATGTGCATCAGCTCCACCCTCCGGGTAAGGTCCAGAAAAGCTGCGGGCTCGTCCAGAATAAGAAGCCTCGGTTCCTGGGCAAGGGCACGGGCTATCATCACCTTCTGGAACTCACCGTCCGAGAGGCGGGAAGCCCTCCGGCCCGCAAGATGCGACGCACCGGTGCGCTCCAGACAGCGCTCAACAATTTCGGCATCACCGGCGCTTAGACGGCCGCTGCCCCCGGTGTAGGGATACCGCCCCATCCCGACCAGCTGCCGCACCGTGAGGAAGCCGGAATCGGTGCGGCCCGTCAGAACCACCGCCACCGAACGCGCCCGTTCCCGTACGCCTAGAGAAGCCAGCGGCTGGCCGTCCAGCTCCACCGATCCCCCGAGGGGAGGCTGTATCCCCGCCAGAGTGCGCAGAAGCGTAGACTTGCCCGACCCGTTCGGACCGATAAGCGAGATAACCTCGCCCTGCCGGAGCTCCAGGGCCAGCCCGCGGCTCAGCCGCCGCTCCTCCCCCCGGTTCCGGTAGCCCGTATCCAGGCCGCGGGTCCTCATCACCACATCTCCGATCATACAGCCCCCCCGTCGCCGCGGTCCCGGAGAAGCACGTAGATGACAACCGGAGCGCCGAAAAGTGCAGTTATGGCATTGAGGGGAAGCGAACCCGCCGTTCCGGGCAGACGGGCGATAAGGTCCGCCGAAAGGGCGACCAGGGAACCGATAAGGGCGCTGGCGGGAATAAGGGTGCGGTGATCGGAGGATTTAAAAAGCCCCCGGGCAAGGTGTGGGACCGCCACCCCGACAAAGGTGACCGGTCCGCAGAAGGCGCTCACGGTTCCGGCAAAGAGGGCCGTCGCAAGGATAAAGGCCCCCCGGACCATTACCACCCGCACCCCCATGGTTCCCGCGTAGGACTCCCCGAGGAGCATAATGTCCGCGGGCCCGGCCAGAAAAAAGGAGGCGACAAGGCTGACGGATATGATGGGAAGCATCACCGACAGCTGATCCCAGTTGGTTGTGCCGAAACTGCCGAAGGTCCAGATAATGTAGGCCTGCACCCGCTCGGCCACGGAAAAGTGGATAAGGAGGGTAACCAGGGAGTTCGCCGCGTAACCGAAGAGGATGCCGAAAAGCAGCAGCACCGTCACCGAGGGGACCCGCCGGGAAGCGGCGAGAATGACCAGAAGCACCAGGAGGGAACCGGAGATTGCCGCCGCCGCAAGGGTCCAGCGCCCGGAACCGCTCAAGCCCGCGAGCAGGCTCGCCCCGGTACCGCTCGTGGAGGCCAGGACGACCAGGGCCACTCCCAGGTTAGCCCCCGCGCTTATGCCGAGGACCGAAGGGCCCGCAAGGGGATTGCGGAAGAGGGTCTGCATAAACAGGCCGCTTACCGCCAGGGCCGCTCCCGCTGCCAGGGCAGTGAGCGAACGGGGCAGACGGAACTGAACAAGGATTGTCCGCAGCGCCGGGGAAAAGCCTTCACCCCCGGCACCGCCGGAGCCGCCCGCAAGGATGGCCGGAATCTTCAGGACCGGTATGGAAACCGATCCGAAGGCAATACCGGCAAGAAAGAGAACGGCCAGAAGCAGCAGCAGAATGGTCCAGCGGTAAGCCTTCCTCACCCCGCTACTCCCCGGATTCCTTCGGCAGATAACGGTAGTAGACAAGCTCGTGCTCCGGCAGCAGTTCGGGATGAAAGATGGAGACCAGGTCGGCCAGAATCAGGTCGGGTCTGGAAACCCCGGAACCGTAAAACTCGTTTCCCCCTCCCGGCGCAAGTGCCCCGTCGTTATTCACCACCCTCATATTCCGTACCGCCCTGAAACCGGCAAAGCGCCGGTCGGAAGCCACTACATCCGCCAGACTTTTCCATCCGTACTGGTGCAGCCAGAAATCGGCATTCTCCCCCTCGTAAAAGACCGTCTCCAGATCCAGAACGGAGCTCGCGCTTCCCGGAAGATCCGCCCAGAGATAACGCGCCCCCGCATCCTCAAGGAGCCTGGCCATGTAGCTCTCCCCGCCGGGAAGAACCCAGGTGGCTCCGAAGGGATTGTTCAGCAGCACAGTCGGCTGCCGGAGCCCCTCCTCCTCCCGCACCATACGGGCAAGTTCGAGGTAGCGTCCGGAAATCTCCGCCACCAGGTGTCTGGCCTGTGCCTCCTTTCCGTAGAAGAGGGAAATAAAACCGATCCACTCCGCCCGTCCCAGGGGGGAATTCTCCAGGTAATCCGCATTTATCACCGTTTTGAGCCCCGCATCGGCCAGGGCGGGCACAACATTCCACTCGCCCGCGGTCCCCGTGGCCATCACAAGATCCGGATCAAGCACAAGAAGACGCTCCACATTCAAGCCGGGACCATTTCCCACCTCGACGATATCACCCGAATCAAATCGATCCAGAATCTCCCGCTCCCCAACATAGTCGCGGTTATCGTGGGCAATGACCGAATCGGCCTCGCCGAGCATTACCAGGGGGCTAAGATAGGTGGAAGAGAGGGTCGCAATGGTGCGTATTGGTACATCAATGGCCAGAGCATCATCCGCCCCGACCATGGAAGCGGATACCCCGCTCCCCGGAGGAAGCAGAAGATAGCGCACCGGGGAAGATTCGGACTCCCAGGGACGCTGAATGGTCAGAAGGGCGTATTCCCCCGCATCGACACTGCCGTAGGTCACCGAAAAACCCTGCGCCCGGGAAGGCACAAAGCGGTTCTCCTCATCGGTCCACCAGGAACCGCTTGCCCGGCCATCGGAACGTGAAACCGCCGCATCAGGTGGCCTCTTCTCCGCACCGCCGGCGGCAAAAAGGGTCCCCCCCCAGAGCAGACCAAGCAGCAGGGTCATAAGAATCGTTGACTGAGCAGCCGGAAATCGTCCATGTGCATGTCGTCTAAACAAAGATACTCTCCTTTCCCTTCGGAAAAGAGGCCGGAAGCGCATCAAAACGGCGGACACCGAATATATGCGAAAAACCGACCTTTCCCCCGAAGCCGCGGCTTTTCGTTCGATACGGCGAAGTCTCCTGGCTCAGGATCATTCGGCCTCCCCGCCTTCCCGCCGGAAACTCCGGCAGTGGCTCTCTGGGGGAAACGACATCCATTACAGTGACGGGATCGCGAGGGAATTGCACCCTGCTTCCTTCACTCCGCATCGAGAAGCTGTGGAAACATTGTAACCGCAGGAAAGAGGGTTGCATAGTATTGGGGACGCAAAAACTGCAATTCCAGGTGGGGACAAAAGAATATATGCTCTCCCAGGGCAGAAAAAATGATACCTCTCTCTAACGCTCCGCGATGCCGTTCGGCATCATTTTTTCTGCCTGTATGAACAATCTCCTCCCTCCCCACCTGGAATTGCCGCATTATACGGGTTTTTGCGGACAAGCCGAAGATTCGGCTT
>NPID01003371.1_pt2 | contig 10500 bp, 10 predicted proteins | sample 8637491 | NCBI WGS metagenome assembly NPID01 (sample SAMN07420843, study PRJNA396082) | bioreactor metagenome | isolation source: sample BA6 brine-fed electro-methanogenic bioreactor BA | place: Japan: Kochi | collected 2016-06-14 | reverse complement strand
ACAAGCGTGAGGGCTTCGTCGAAGTTTCCCAGAATCTGGATTACCCGTGCGCCGTGAATCATGGCCTGGGACAATTTTCCCAGAGCGATTTTCCCTTGCGGTATCAATACAACGCACTTAAGCCCCGCACGTGAGGCATAGGCCGCCGCCGAGGCGGAGGTGTTGCCTGTCGAGGCGCACATGACCATTTCATATTCATCTTCGACGGCCTTGGTTATGGCCATGGTCATGCCGCGGTCTTTGAAGGAACCGGTCGGATTGAGCCCTTCATATTTCAGATAGAGCTCGAGCCTGGGATGCAGTGCGACGCTCAAGGCAGGCGCTGCGATAAGCGGCGTCGAGCCCTCATTCAAGGTGATGATGCGCGTGGCGTCGGACACGGGCATGTGTGCGCGGTAGCGCTCGATAATGCCGACGTTATACATGAGATTGCCTTTCGTGTTAAAGAACGCGCAGGAAATGGGTTTTTTCCGTGATAAAGTCCAACGCGTCTATTTCCGCAAGCGCGGCGAGTACGCTGGATTCAATGGTTTCATGGGTCATCAGCACCACATGTGCCGGCGCATTTTCGGCCTGGTCTTTTTGAATGCAGGATGCGATGCTCACGCCGTGCCTGCCCAGCAAGGTACACACCTTGCCCAGCACGCCGGGATGGTCTTCGGTGGTCAGACGCAGGTAATATCGACCTTCAATCAAACCAATGTCGCGCACCGATACTTCATGGGTATAGAAAAACGGTGGTGTCGGCGGGCCGCCGTCTCGTCGTGCGATGTCCACAATGTCGGCCACCACGGCGCTGGCCGTGGGCATGCGTCCCGCGCCGCGACCGTAGTACAAGGTTGCGTCGGCGCAATCGCTTTCGACATAAATCCCGTTGAATTCATTACGCACCGAAGCCAGCAGATGCGTTTCGGGCACCAGCGCCGGATGTACGCGCGCTTCGATCTCGCCTTCTACCTTGCGAATAATCGCAAGCAGCTTGATGAGATAGCCCATCTCCCGGGCATAGGTCACGTCAAGATGGGTAATATTGGTAATGCCTTCGACGGGAATGGTATCGAGGACGACGCGCGTACTGTAGGCCAGCGACGCCAGAATCTGGCATTTGTGCGCCGTGTCGTGTCCGAGAATATCCAGGTCCGGCGGCGTTTCAGCGAAGCCGTTGGCAATGGCCTGTTCCAGGGTCTCTTCAAATTCGAGGCCCTCATAAGTCATGCGACTCAGAATATAATTGCAGGTGCCGTTGAGAATGCCGTAAATACCGTGGATATGGTTGGCCGACAGTCCTTCGCGCAACGCCTTGATAATGGGCACCGCGCCGGCCACGGCCGCCTCGTACCGCAATTCCACGCCGTTGCGCACGGCGGCTTCGGCAAGTTCCGGACCGGCTTTGGCCAGGAGCATTTTATTCGCCGTCACCACGTGCTTGCCCACGTTAAGCGCTCCCAGGATGAAGGTTTTGGCCGGCTCCAATCCGCCAATCAATTCGCACACCACGTTCACCCGGGTGTCCTGGAGCAATGTCTTGGCGTCGTTGCTGACCTGGATGCCGCTCAGATCAAAATCGCGCAATAATTCCTGCTTCAGTTCGGCTACATGACGCAGGGCCACATTGGCGCCTGTTTTGTCCGCGATAACGCCCGTATTGGCTGTTAAAATTTCGATGACGCCGCCGCCAACCGTGCCTGCGCCGATTACACCAACACCAAGTTCCATGAATCAGGGGTTCCTCTCTGGTCTGCTGTATGCCCTGCGCACCAAGGGGTAACAGGGCAACTCGTTTATTTTTACCGGGTAGTCGGTACGAGAACAATCAACGGACGAAAAGGTCCACGCGTGGAACCGCCCGGACTATTATTCCGGTCGGGGACCGCTATGCGCTCACATCCAAAACGGCTATCACATCATTGACATGAATGCGGTCATCTTCATGCACGCGCTTTTCAAGCAGGACGCCCGCCCGTGGACAAGGCACGACAAAACTGGCCTTGTCGGTAACAATCTCGAGCAGATCATCGCCTTCCTGTAGCGATGCGCCCACCTCGACCGCCCAGACAGAGACGAAGGCGTCCATGTCGCCAGCCTCTTCACCGTTAAAGTCGGGAAGTCGAACTTCCAAGGGCGTTTTCATCATACGGGCCTTTCTCGCAGCACGCCCGGCTGGTCCCGAGCGCACCTGTCGCATTCTGTTTGTACGTTATTATGCCAAATCAGGGGTGCGCGGTGAAAACATCACACCCTCGATGCGAAATCATTTTCATGAACGGACGTGTTCATTAGCATTTCCGCGTGATAGGAGCTGCGTACAAGCGGGCCGGCCATGACAAAACCGAATCCCAGTGTGCGCGCATACGCGTCAAGTTCGCCGAATGCCTTCGGCGTGATAAATTCCGTTACTTCCAGCATGCTGGCGCGCGGTTTAAGGTATTGCCCAATCGAAACGGCGTCACACCCTGCGTCCCGCAAATCCGCCAATGCCTCTTGCGCTTCTTCCATGGTTTCGCCGCACCCGACCATAAACCCTGATTTAACGTGACTGGTCTGGGGAAGGAGGCGCCGCGCCTGCCGCAGCACATCGAGCGAGCGCGTGTAGGAGGCGCGCGGATCGCGCAGGCGCCCATGCAACCGGGCCACGGTTTCGATATTGTGGGCGAACACTTCGGGCAGCGCTTCGGCGATGATTAGCAGGGACGGCGTATGGCCGCCAAAATCAGAGGTCAACACCTCGACCGTAACATCCGGGCAACGGGCGTGAATGGCCCGCACGACCGCCGCAAAATGCGCAGCGCCGCCATCGGGCAGATCGTCTCGGGTCACCGATGTAACAACGACATGGCGCAACTGTAATCGCGTCACTGCTTCAGCAATGCGGCGCGGCTCGTCGGGCTCAAGCGCCGTTGGCGGACCCGAGTGTACACCGCAAAATGAACAATTTCGGGTGCATGTATTGCCCATGACCATGAATGTAGCTGTGCCGCGATGCCAGCATTCGCCTTGATTCGGGCATTGCGCACTGCGACATACGGTATTCAGCGACAGTTCCGCGAGGGTCGCGCGAACCGCCTCGCTGTCGCCGCCTGAAGGCAATGAACAGCGTATCCAAGGAGGAAAGTGTTTGGATGAGGGTCTGTTTTTCATTGAAGACATTTTTTGACTCGGAATTTTTTGCGCTTGTTGTAACTGTCCGGCTGCATGTCAGTTTCGTTGGTTTCCCAACGGCAAGGCGCCTTGTCAGCAACCCAGTTGAGGAAAACTGTTGACGGCCTCCGTGGGCGTGGATTCCTATCCGCGCCCGTTTGCGACGTAACCGCAAACATACTACATGGCGGCCTTTTTTCCTGGTCCATGCTTGCGCGGCGTTCCATGGTTTTCGCGTTGTGTTTGGTCGTTCGCGCAGACGGGCGCGGATAGGAATCCACGCCCACGGAAAAAATTATTTGTTTTTTCGCGCCTACTCACAAGGCGCTATTATAACACACTTCACACTTGTGCCGACGTGGGCAAGAAATCCGGCTTGTCTTTTGCATCCATGGTCCTGCCTGTGATAGGATGCAATCCCGTTGATGAGACGGGTTCCCTCCCCCTGCTCTTCAAGCATTGATTTTCCGACTGGACTGCGTTTCGGCGCGTAAGTACGCGCATGAATACGGGAAAGCAACATGCTGAGCATCGAACGTTCCAAGACGCCAGTTGTCGCGCGCAAGCGACCGATCGGCCACCCATGGACCGACAGCGTCGGGCCGTCTGTCCCACGCGAAAAAAGCGTCGCAGCCCCACAGAAACGCGTTCACAGGACGCATCGGCGGCATAAGCCGCGTTCAGGCACGTATACACCAGCAGCCATATGGCGGGAGAAACAAGACGTATGACCAAGTATGTATTTACAACGGGCGGGGTGGTTTCCTCGGTAGGCAAGGGTATTGTTTCCGCGAGTCTGGGCATGCTGCTCGAGGCGCGGGGGCTCCGCATCGCCCTGATGAAGATGGACCCCTATATCAACGTGGACCCGGGCACCATGAATCCCTACGAGCATGGCGAGGTCTTTGTGACCGACGACGGCGCGGAAACGGACCTTGACCTGGGCCATTACGAGCGCTTTACTTCGGCCCGGCTATCGCAAAAGAGCAACGCCACCACTGGCGCGGTGTACAACACTGTCATCCAGAAAGAACGGCGCGGCGAATACCTGGGCAAGACGGTGCAGGTTATCCCCCATATCACGGACGAGATCAAGGCGCGCATCCGCCTGCTGACCGCCGAGGAGGAGCCCATTGACGTGGCCATTATCGAGATCGGCGGCACCGTCGGTGATATCGAGAGCCAGCCCTTCCTTGAGGCGCTGCGCCAGTTCCGGCTCGATGTGGGCCCCGAGCATTGCTGTTGCGTACATGTGACGCTGGTCCCCTATATCGAAGCCTCGGGCGAACTGAAGACCAAACCCACGCAACACAGCGTGCGCGCCCTGCGCGACATTGGCCTGCAGCCCGACATCATCGTCTGCCGCACCGGCCACAAGCGCATGGCCGATGAACAACGCGCCAAGATTGCCCTGTTCTGCAATGTCGGCAACAACGCCATCATCAACGCAGAGGATATTTCCCCGCTCTACGCCATTCCGTTGAACTTCAAGAAGCAGGGGCTGGACGACAGCGTGATGCGCATACTCGGGCTGTCCGCGAAAGACAGCGACCTTAAAGAATGGGGCGCCATGGTCGAACGCATGACCGCCGCAACGCGAACCGTGACGATCGCGGCCGTGGGGAAATATGTCGGCCACGACGACGCCTATAAAAGCATCAACGAGGCCTTCGTGCATGCCGGCATCCATAATGACTGTAAAGTAAAACTCAGTTGGGTGGATTCGGAAACCCTCGAACGCTCCGAGGACGTGCAATCGTTATTGGAGGATTATGACGGCATCCTGGTCGGACCCGGTTTCGGCGGACGCGGCATTGAAGGTAAACTCCGGGCGGCTCGATTCGCGCGCGAACAGGGCGTCCCCTACTTCGGCATCTGTCTGGGCATGCAGATAGCCGTAATCGAACTCGCTCGCAACAAGGCCGGGCTGCCAGAGGCGGCCTCGACCGAGTTTGACCCTGAAACATCCCAGCCCGTGATATCGCTTCTCTCCGAGCAGCGCGGGATCAAGGAGATGGGCGGCACCATGCGCCTGGGCNNTCGCTGCGACCTGCGCGCCGGAAGCAAGGCGCGGGCGGCCTATGGCGAGGACGTTATTTATGAACGGCACCGGCATCGCTATGAGTTTAACAACGAATATCTGGACGCGCTGCAAGCCGCCGGGATGGTGGTGAGCGGCACGCATCCCAAGGGCGACCACGATCTGGTCGAGATTATCGAATTGGACGACCATCCGTGGTTCTGTGCCGTACAGTTTCATCCGGAGTTCAAGAGCAAACCATTGCGGCCCCAACCGCTCTTTCGTGCGTTCGTGAGCGCGGCGCTGCAATATGGGGAACAGCGTGCTTGATCCATCCCTCGAACGGCAAGTCCTGCTGGCATTGGGCTGGCTGCGAACAGCGCAGGCGTTGACGCCGGACGACGCGGACCGGTTGCCGCCCGAGGCGTTGAGCGCGCCGGAAGCCTATCTCGAATCGCAGCGGGACCGCGCGCGCGATGCGTTGAACGGGTTGGAGGCGCGGATTGAAGCCCTTCGCCAGGAAATCGCCGACGCCGCCAGAATTCTGTATGACAAGCGCGTTCGGCTTATCGAGCGCATGAGCGCGGAGGGCCGTTCCGCTCAAGACATCAACCGGGCCGCCGCCACGTTGACCCGCCAGTTCGAGGACCACTTGGAACAGGCCCGGACCTGCGACCGGTTGCTCGGTATGATACACGGCGAAATCGAAACGCCCGCGCCCTCTCTGCCTCTGGGTCGCTACGAGGACGTGTACAGGCAACTGGGCGAACAGACGGATGTGGTCGCTGAGGACGAGGAGGACGACCTCTCCGGGGAACTCGCGCCCGAAAAGAGGCCCTTACCGATTCATGTCGCCAGGTTCCTTCTGCAACGCACCGACCGAACGGACCGATTCGCATTGGGCATCGCCGCCGTGTTGTGCGCCGCCGTTATTGTCGTCGGCGCATGGTACATCCTTCAGTGGGGTCATGTTGAACTCGCCATACAGGCTTTGGGTGAGAACCGATATCAGCTAACCTGTCACAACACCACCGGCCACACCGTTCAGCTGATTGTGCCTTACGATAAACAGGGGCTGCCCAGGGAACCATTAGCGCACTTCGGTCTGGCCCTTGATCTGCGCGACAATGAGGGTTCGGACATCTTCTTTCCCATCGAAGCAGTCTGGTTCCACAAGGAACTGCCCGCCCATCTGTACGGACCTGTCGTCATCGGCCCCATGTCTCGCGCGGAACTCTATCTTGACCTGTCCGGTTGTATCGCCGAGGATACGCCTTACGTCATGGAACTAACGCTATTCAACGCGCCGCACGAAAAATACAACCATTATGTGCTCGGTCATCAGCCCGATCTCAAAAAACTAGCCGTGCCTAACCCGTCCTGAATGGCGCCAGCCATGACGTGGTTGTCATGAATATTAATCTTTGTTATGCTGGCGCCTTCCATGGTTCTACGGGAGTGTATGCGCGACGTGAGCGCTCGCTTCGGAATTCATGTTTATATCGAACCCCATATCGTTGTAAAGGAGAAGTTTCATGGGCAAGGCAGTCGCATTGATAACGGGCGCAAGTCGCGGTATAGGCCGAGGCGTCGCGTTGGTTCTGGCGCGTCATGGTTACGATATTGCCGGATTGGCCACGAATCCCGATCCCTCGGACGTCAAACACGGCCTCTATGCAGTAAAACAAGAAGTCGAGGCGATGGGTGTTGATTTTCTGCCGTTGAAAGGCGACGTATCGCAGTTGGACGATCATCCGCGCATCCTGGCCGAAACCCTGGCGCGCTTTGGGAAGGTGGACCTCCTGGTGAACAACGCGGGCGTTGCGCCGCTCAAGCGGCTGGGCATGCTTGAATGCGAAGCGGAGAGCTATGACCGGCTTATGAACATCAATTAGCGCGGTCCCTTTTTTCTGACGCAATTGGTGGCGCGGCAAATGACGCGCCAGGTAGAGGCGGGCGCCGACTACACGCCGCGCATCATATTCGTGTCGAGCATCTCCTCGCGCGTGGTAAGCGTCAACCGCGCGGAATATTGCGTGAGTAAGGCGGGGCTCAGCATGGCGGCCCAGTGTTTCGCCGCGGCCCTTGCCCCGCACGGCATTCTGGTCTATGATCTGCAACCGGGGCTGACCGCCACGGACATGACCGGCGCGGTGCGCGAGAAATACGACCAACTGATTGCCGACGGCCTGTTGCTTACGCCGCGCTGGGGACAGCCCGAGGATGTGGGCAAGGCCGTGGCTGCGTTGGCGGAAGGATACTTCGAGTACAGCACCGGCGCCGTTATCGAGATCGGCGGCGGCATCAGCATGCCTCGGCTATAGCGCCGCGAAAAACGTCGGAGCGACAATGCCGAAACGATTGCTTGACATACAAACGATCGCCCGCACGTTGCGCCCGCTGCGGCTTTCTTGCGAATGGACGCTCGCGGTCAAGAATCTGTTGCTGCCCATGTACTGCCGGGCCTGCGGCGCGCGCCTGCTTACCGAGGCCAACTGTTTCTTCTGTCCCGATTGCTGGGAAAGCAGTGTGCGTATTGAACGGCCCTTTTGCAGCCTTTGCGGCAAGCCGCATCAGCGCATGATCGGCCTGGGCGCACTGTCCAATTATCCCTGCAAGGAATGCCGCGAGCGACCCAATCGGCATATCCAGCGCATCTGGGGCGCGGCGCAATACGACGGCGCCGTCGGGGCGGCTATTCGCCTGTACAAATTCAGGAGCAAGGCGCGCCTGGCCCAGCCGCTTGCGGAGATCATGGTCGCCTTCGCCGAAATGGAAATGGATTTCAACCAATACGACTGTCTCACGCCTGTACCGCTGTATCCGACGCGCTTGCGCGAGCGCGGATTCAACCAATCCTTGCTCCTGGCCGGGGCGCTGAGCGACGCCTTCGGTGTGGAAACCAATCAATCCCTTGTCCGCATCCGTCCGACCCGCGCCCAAAGCCGGCTCAAGACCGAGGAACGGGCCATGAACGTGCGGGGCGCTTTCGCGGTGACGGACGACGCGTTCAAAGGCAAGCGCGTCCTGCTGATACACGACGTCATTACCACCGGCGGCACCATCACCGAATGCGCGCGCGCCATGAAACGAGCCGGGGCGAAATCGGTCGAGGCCTTCGCGGTCGCGCTCGCCTATCCAGGGATACGCTATTGATAGTTTTATGTAGGATGGGTAGGATGTTTTTTTCAGGCGCTTGCGCCACCCGTCCTACCCATCCTACCCATCCTACAACACAGACCTGGATTTTATCTGGGTTGCGCGCATGCCCACGTCGGATTAAAAAAGCGCTTCCATTTCCACGGGCGGCGCGCCGTTTTCGTCCCAGCCGCGGGTCTTATAATACAGGCTGAGCATTTCTTCAAACTCATGGGCGTCAATCTTTTTGCCGGCGTTCGGGCCGGTAAGAATGGGCGCTTCACGGACCTTCCACGGCAACGAGTCGTCTTTGCGCGTGGCGCCCATGTGGATATTGATTCGACGCGTAAGACTGTAGATGACATTGGACAGGGCAAGCAGGTCTTCAAGGGTGGTTTCCTTGCCGGTGACATAGGTGAAAAACTTCTCGTAGTGCCGCTCATTGAGGCCCAGTTCAATCCACGGCAACCGGCATACGCCAAGCATGTCGAACAGCGGCCGAAGCGTCTGGTGATAGATAACCAGGTCCACCTTCTGCTGAGGCGTCCAGTTCGAACCTTCCTCGATTTCCTTGGCGATGGTCCAAGCGCGTGTATGATGGGCGCCGATGTCCGAGGTGGCATAGGCCAGGCCCATGGACGTGCCCACGCGGCTGTCATAGGCCGATTGCTCAAGGCCCTTGACCTGCACCAGCAGCTTCTCCATTTCCGGCCAGCGGGCAATCATGGCTTTCGCGCCGTCCGCCAGCGTGTCGCCGACGCCTTCGCGGATAGCTATCTTGCGTATCAGCGCCAGAATAGCCTCGTCGTTGTTCCACGCGATTTCCTGGCCGTCCAGGTCTTCGAGCGACACCACGCCGGACTCGTAACCTTCGATGACGGCGCCGACAATGCCGCCCGCGGATATGGTGTCCAGCCCATATTCGTCACAGACGCGATTCGCCTCGAGCACGGCGTCGAAATTGTCAATGCCAAGGTTCGAGCCGAGCATGGCGCAGGATTCATATTCCGGGCCTTCGGTCACCGTGCCCGCGTATTTGCCGTTCTTCACGAGACAGATATTGCCGCAGGACATGGGGCACATGAAACAGGCGCTGTCGCCGATCTTGTATTGATCGAGCATTACTTCACCATTGATTTTTTTATGCCCGGGGAAGGTGGTGGCCTTGAAATTAAAGGTGGGCAGAATGCCCTGGGTGTTGGCGTATTCGATAACGCTCATCAGCCCCTGTTGCTGCCATACATGGAAAAATTTGTGTTCGCGCATATAGCGCACGGCTTTCTCGGTCTCCTGGGTCAGGCCGTCCATATCAGCCACGGGCAAATCTTTCTCGCCGCGCACCACAATGGCCTTCAGATTCTTGCTGCCCATCACCGCGCCGGGGCCGCCGCGTGCTGCGTTGCGGCTCCAATCGCAGTTGACGCACGCGAAACGCACCAGATTCTCGCCGGCCACGCCGATAGCGGCCACATGTACGTCATAGGTTTCGAGGTGCTTTTTGATGTACCCCTCGGTTTCGAGACAGGTCTTTCCCTTGAGTTGCGGCATCGGGATGATTCGGGCTTCATCGTCGTCAATGAACAAAATGGAAAGTTCCGGCGCCGCGCCCGTGATGGACAGGAAGTCCAGCCCCGCCTGGCGCAGTTCGACGCCAAAGGACCCGCCCATGGACGAGTCGCCGTACAGCCCGGTCGCGGGCGATATGGACACGAAGGAAGCCTTGCCCGAAGACGGCAGATAGACGCCGGTTAACGGGCCGGGTGCAATCACCAGCAGGTTTTCCGGACCCAGCGGATTGATTTTGAAATTGTGGGCCTTGAGATTGTCCCACACCATCTTCGCGCCGAATCCGCGGCCGCCGACATATTTATTGATTACTTCATCGGCCAGGGGACGCCGCTCGCACAGGCCGGCGCTGAGATCGCAATGCAGATATTCCCGGAAGTAACCGCCCTTGGCGCTCATAACTCCTCCTTTCCGATTTCAGCGTAACGGATGGTCTTGATCTCGCCTTCATCCGAGTACTCGATTTCTTTCATCTGGGTATAGCTCAATACGTTGTTGAGCCGATTGGCGCTGCCCAGCGAATATTCCGGAAGCAGCAGGAGCGCGGACTTCGGACATTGCTTGACGCACTCGGGGTCGCCGCCGCACATGTCGCATTTAATAGGAAAGGTGCAATCGTCGTGGGCGTACACCGCGCC
>NPID01024737.1_pt2 | contig 10503 bp, 3 predicted proteins | sample 8637491 | NCBI WGS metagenome assembly NPID01 (sample SAMN07420843, study PRJNA396082) | bioreactor metagenome | isolation source: sample BA6 brine-fed electro-methanogenic bioreactor BA | place: Japan: Kochi | collected 2016-06-14 | reverse complement strand
AAGACGGAATTACAATATTATCTACAAATTGTTGAACAGTAGCTTCATCAAACTTTTTAGAATCTCCAAGTATTTCAGCTTGTTGTTTAATGTTTTCTTTAGCTGAATTTCTAGCAGTACGAGCTGCAATATTAGATACAAGTTGCATTCCTGCTCCACCTAAAAATCCAGATAATCCTTCTGTTAAAGATTCATAAGAACCAAGTCTTTGAAGATACCTAGTTGCAGTAGGTTGTTCATCTACTGCTACTCCTATATTTTCTTTAGTTCTACGTAAAGCTTCATCTTCAAAAAATCCTGTATTTACTTCTTGTAAGTATTCACTAAGTCCTGTTTTAGTAAAATCTTTTGCTGTTTCTTTTAAAGATGCTGCTAAACCAACTTCTCCTATTTTAGAAAAATCTTTAGTTAAAGCAGATAATGATTTACCAGTAAAAGCTCTAGTTCCACCCATGTATTTAAATAAAGTTAAATACTCAACTAGTTCTAATGGAATGTTAAGTTTACCTTGATGTACTAACTTCCATGCTTCATCTGATGCTTTTACTTTAGCTTCTTGAGTAGCTTTATTTGTAAGTTCATCTAATTGATAATTATACTCATCTTCACTAATCTCACCTTTATTTAATTTACTTTCTAGATCTTTAGTTCCTTTTTCAACTAAGTCATTATAATATAATTCTCTACTTTGACCATATATTTCTGCTGCACTTCTCATGTGTTCATTATAATTCATTGCAGCAACACCAATTAAAGGGGATACTATTTTTCTAGCCTTAGCTGCTTGAAGTGCAGTAGTTCCTAAGTTTTCAAATAGTTTAGCAAATTTTAATCCCATATGGACACCTTTAGTCATGCCGGCAGCAGGAATAAAATAACCTACTGATTTTAAAATTTGATCTCCATTTTTTACAAACCAGTCTGGACTAAATATAGCAGGTTTATCCTCTTTTGTATAAATAGGTAAACTTTCATCTAAACCTTCTTCTAAAGATATTAGCCAATTGTTAAAAGCATTTCCAAATTCTTCTTCATAATTTGAAACATCTGTAACCATTTGTTCTAAATCAAGAAGATAACCTAAAGGTTCAACTACAGATATACCAGCTTTAGCTACACCTCTAGTTAGCATGTTACCTAGCTTATCTACATAAGGCTGTTGTTCAGCTCTATGTTTTAAAAGACTTGCGTAATTATCTCCTTCATTATAAGTTAAATCAGGAATAAAACCTTTATCATATTGAGAAAAGTCTTTAACAGGAGTAAACCTGCTAAGAGGATACTCAGCAGGTGTTAATTTAATATTACCTTTTTCTATATTTTCAGCTACTTCTTTTAGCTTTCCAATATTTAAATTATCTAATTCTGGCATATTATTTTATTATTAGTTTGATGTAGCTTTATATAAATCCATTAAGTATTCTGACAATAGTTTATCAGGATTATCTCCTGTATATTCTTTATTAAGATTAATCCCTCCTACGTTTTCTAATTTATATATTTGTTCTTTATGGTCATAATCTACGTAAGTAGAGAAAGCTTTATTTTTAATTACTTTAGAAAGTTCTGAATTATTTTTAATAGCGTGCATAGTATTATATATATCATCAACAAATAATTCATATTCATTTCTTTCACTAATTAATGGTGAAAATCCAAATTGATGTTCTCCAATACTAAATCTGTGCATTCTATTTAAAGCCATGTTATTATCATAATAAGAACCTAGTCCTGTAAAAGGAGAATACCCATTATAATATATATCTTTTTTAGTATTTTTAGAAATATTATCTTTTAAATAATCATAAAACTGATCTTTTGTTAAAGCTTCTCCGGTATCAAAATTAAAATAAGTACCATTTTCAAATGCGTTCTCTATTTCTCCTGACTTATCTATTGATAATTGATTAGAACTAGCAATTCTATTCATAACCTTTTCATTAACTTTAGCATCTTTACTTTTTACAGTAACTATATTTGCTAATCCTTCTTTATAAAGATTATCTACGTATTCAGTTAAAGGTTCTAATAGTTTTACTCTTTCTTCATCATTTAATTCAGAATAAGGTTTAGAATAATATTTCTTAGAAACTGTTTCATATATACCATAATGAGGATCATCAGGTTGAACAATAGGAGATTTGTCTATTGAACCAGACATCCATTCTCCTACATCGCTTATTAGTTTAGAACTGCTTCCTTTTAACATTTCTCCAACAGATACTGAAGCTTTTCTAGCATTTTCTCTTAACCAACTTGGAGAAACTTTATCTATAATTTCATCTTTAACATCTAATGGAACTTCTGTAGATATGCTAGGCATATTACCTGGAGCTTCTTCATCTTTTTCTTTATTTGCAGAATATCCACTTAATACTTGATATCTACTATTATCATTTATATAAGAAGACATATTAACTATAGGATTAACATATTCTGCTACAATATTACTGACAGGTTTATTTGTATGTTCAGATATATAATTTAGATAAGCTTGAGCATCAGGATTAGCTTGCAACATTCCTACTATAGCATCATTTACTTGTTTAGGAGTTTTATATGTTTTATCTCCAAGCTTTAGAAAAGCTATATGTTTAGTAGGTTGTTTTAATTCTTCTTCTGAATATTTACTTATGTCTTCTCCTAATCCAAGTAAATAATCTTTCTTAGTCATATATTTAATAGTAGGGGATTCTGTTGTAGAATTAGCTTCAACATTCTTAGCTACTTGCATAGCAAAGTTTTGTATATCAAAATATCTAGGAGGAAGTATAAATTCATTATACTCGTTATTATAAACTCCATGTTCATCTGGTTGAGTTGGCATAAAAGGTTGACTCATTGCTATATCATAAGACAATTTATCAATATCTTTATTCTTATAATACATATCTTTTACCATATTACGTTTAGTATTATAATCTTGATTACGTAATATTCTAGCTTTTAGACCTTGATCAGATGATATTCTTCTTATTGATTTATTAAGTTGACCTTCCATTCTAGCATAATCTCCTGATTCAATAACTTGATCAATACTAGACATAATATCTGATCTAACATTATCTACGTATTCTCTATCTACAGGATTAACGTCAAAAGAATCAAATGTTTGAGCAATATTATTATAAGATGTAGCAATCCTTCTGTTATTCTCATCTAGTTTACCTAACATTGTAGCTATTTGTTCTACTGGTCTAGGTATAAAATTAGGTTTATATGTACCAAATTCCATAGTTATTTTATTTTAAGAGATTACACAAATATAATAAATAATGTGCTTAACTGCAATAGATACGAGTAAAATATTTTTCATTGTATTCATTTTCTGTGGGGTCTTAACATATTACTTACCTACCATTGTCGCTATCTTATCAGATAATCTTTTCTGCATAATGTCTAAATCATCAATCCATTCTACCCCATAAGATTTAGCTAAAGCTTTAAGTGCTAAATTTTCACTATTTCTTTTTTGTCTATTTTCTATTATTCCTTGAGCACTTTGAATTGCACTGCTAGCTACTTTATTTCTATTTTCAATATCTTGTGCATTTTTAGCATAAGTAGAGCCTCTATAACTATTTATTAAAGAATTGTTTTGCATAGCTACACTATTTAAAGCTCTGTTATTTCTAGAGTATACTGCATTTCTATCAGCAGCTTCTTGAGAAGATAATTGTCCCATTCCAGATGAAATAGTAGGAATCAAATTATTAATNNTAGCATTAGAACTGTTAAGTCGAATTGAATTTTTAGCAGCTTGTTCCATTCCTTTTAAAGTTGATCTATGGCTTTCAAATATAGGTCTATTTTTAAAAGGGTCTTCTGTTACAGCTCTATTTAATATAGGTTCAGGAACTTTTTGATTTTGTGCTTTAAACATAGATACTGTATTAGCTAACGTTTGAGCTCCTGCTAATCCTATATTTAATTTATCATTATTATCTAATTTTGATTCAGGTTTAGTATAAATTGAATATTCTTCTTCAGTAGGTTTTATAATTGGTTGTTCATCTGGATCAAACATTCCAGGAAATGAAATAGCTTTAGATTCTGCTTCAGGTGGAGTTTCTTTAGAAGTAGTTTCAACACCATTTGTTAATATACTATGATAATCATGTCCATACTTACCATCTTTTTTATTAAGTTGATCCCCATAGTTAGTTTCAATATAACTAGTTAACTTTCTTGTATCATTCTCTGTCCAGTTATCTAAATTAGGAACTTTACTTAAATCTTCTCCATATACAGCTTTTAATATATCAGGATTACCTTTCATTATAATATCCTTAGGTGTAATTCCACCATATAAACCTGCTCCTGTACTAGCTTGTTTTTCTAAAGTTGCTCCAGGTTTAGTCCATTCATAAGGATCGTTATAAGGTCTAGTTTCAAAAGTTTTATATGGACTAATTGTAGTTTTAGAATTATCATTTGAAATAATAGGTTCATTAACATTTACTTTAGGGTCAATATTTGTAGTAGGTGCTTGTATAACATAAGGAATATTAGTATCTTTAATACCTAAATATTTTTCAGCTTGTACATCATTATAAAATCCAATAGGTAAACCTTTACTAGTTTTATATAAGTAAGGAACTCCTCCACCATCTAGTTTATTAGTATTATTTTGTTGAAAAGCAATTGCTCTTCTTCCAAATACTTCATTTAATTTTAATGGATCATATCCCTTCTTAAGTAAAGTTTTATATTTAGTAACCTCTCCTAAGTCATCACTAATTACAACTGGTGTACCATCTGCCATATTAATAACTAACTCATTGTTATCTATCATTGCAGGACTTCCTTTTAAATTAGCTTTTATTTTATCAGTACCTTTTTTATTAGTTTTAACTTGAATTGCATTAGGAGCAATAGATATTTCTTTAGAATCTGTTTGAATACCAGCTAGTCCTCCTTTTGCTAGTTTTGTAGGCTTAATAGGTTTCATATTAGGAACATCAGAAGAATATCCTAATTCCCTTTTAACTTTATTCCTGGCAGAAGGATACTTTTTTAACATTTGTAACCAATCTTCAAAGGGTATTTCTAAATCTTTTCTACTATTCCAATAATCTTTTAATTGATTGTATACTATATTATTGTTAGAGGAGTTATAAGAATTATTTTTAACAGAATTATTAATTTCAATAATGTCTCTATTTCTAAATAACTTAGGAGCATCTGCACTAGTTCCCATACTTGCATATTTAGGAAGCATTCTGCTTTCATTAGCAATTGTAGGAGATTGATATATAATTGTATTTTCTTTTAGTTGTTTGGGTTGAATTCTAGCTTGAACTCTAGGACTATCTTTAGTTATTTTAATAACTTTTCCTTTAGAAGAAGTGGTTATATTTGGTATATTTTTAATTATAGATTTATTTTTTAAAGCTGTATTTTTTTCTACAATAGGAGTTAATTTATTTCCAGATATAGTTTTAGTATGTAATTTACCAGACTTAGCTGTTCCTGCATTTTGACTTAATCTCATAGATTCAGGAAGTACACTTTCTTTAGGAATTGTAGAATAAATTGCATTATTCTTAGGAGTTTTTACTTCAGAACTAACTTTTGGTTTAAATTTATAACTTTTATAAGGAGCATTTGATCTTACTCCAAGTGCTTCTACTAATTCATTAAACCAAGCTTTATTATCTTCATCAAAAAATTTAGGTTTTTTAATTGCGTTAAGATCAGGATCAAATATATAACTTAATTTATTTCCAAGTTTATTTTTAATACCTGTTTGCCAATTATTTCTAACTGTTAAAAATCTTTTAAAATTATCCAATACTCTAGGAACAGCATATTTTAATTGTTTTTTAGGTAAGGCTTTAGCTGTTTTCAAACTTCGACTTATAACTTTACCTGCATATGGAGCATATAATCCCATAACTGCATCAGATGTGTTATGTATTGTAGAATAAGGATTATAATTTTCATCTAATTCTTGTTTAGTAACTTGTGCAAAATCTTTAACAGATTCTCCTATATTTTTATAATATTGAGATGTAAATGGACTAGCTCCATTATAAATAATAGAGCCCATAACATTAAAAGCTTTATTTATATTTTCAGGAGAATATGCTAAATTTTTAAGAACTTTAGTTCCAAAACTATCTTTAGGTTTATTTTTATTTACAGGCTTAGTAGAATTCTTTTTTAAAGCTATGTTTGTTTTAACAATTTTATCTCCATCAGGTACTCCTCCTGTTTGTAATCTAGGAGTACCTCCTTTACTATAATATCTATTCATAGCATATCCATTGGGGTCAAACTCTGCCATTCTACCTGCATCTATAATATTTCTATTCTTTCTAATAAGTTCTTGAGTTGCTAATTGTTGATCTCTAAGGTTTTTACGTTCATTAATATCAGAAAGTAATCCTGTTCCAAATCCTATTACTCCACCTATTATTGCTCCAGGTACACCAGCTACTGCTCCTGTACTAGCTCCTGTTGCTACATTACTTAGTATTCCTCCTATAGATAATTTAGGTACAACTTTAGGTCGAATTCTCTTAGGTATAGTTTTCATCGTGTTATTAAATTAAAATTAGCACTAATATCTAATATTTTAAAATTAAGTTTAATTTCATTATTTACTATGTTATCTGATATATTATCTGATAAATTAAAAATTTGTTGAAGTAAAGGATAATCTAATATCTGTCCACCTTCTCCTAATACATACTTTACATATTTTAAATAATCATTAAGATTACTAATTAAATCAAAAGTTAATCTTATTACAATATGATTATCTATAAACATATTATTTTCATACCATTCAGTTGAAAATACTTTACTATCAGTAACTAATATATCTATATTATTTAAATTAATAGCTTCAACTTCAGGAATTTTAGATAATGAATCTCTAAGATAGTTAAATTTCCAATTACCAGAAGTTAATCTTATACTAGGATCATCTGATAAAAAGTCTTGAAGTAAATTAATATCTCCACTATCCCTAGTATAATTAAAAGCTCTCAGTTTAGTAAATGTTAAAAGTTTATATTCCTTATTATTGATAGTTACTTTAGTTAACCAAGATATAAATTGATAAAGTTTATCTACATTAAAAGGTTGATTAAATACAATATCTATATAAGGAGCAGTATAACCATTTCCGTAATTATTAAATATTGTATTATCATTCCCTTTATAGATAAGATTATTTATTATAAAATATATCCCTTCCCTATTAGAAAATGAATAACTAGGTTTATAACTGTGAAACCAACCCCATTGTTTAACTTCAGGATAATAAGATATAGTAAATGAATCAGGATTACTAACAGAATCATCATTATAAATTTTACTTATTATAATTCTACTATTAACATCATCCCATACAGCATGATAACCAAATTGAGTAAATGGATTATCTACCCATAACATTTCATCTGTAGTAGCTTCTCTATATTCAACTGGTTCTCCATCTTCAAACTGAATTATTTCTCCATCATCAAAATAATAAGTATATGTTGATAAAATATCCTTATTGTATTGAAGATTATTTATAAAAAATTCTTCCATTCCAAAAGATGATATATCTTCAACTTGTAAATTATTATAAATAAATATCTTTTTCCTATATCTATCTATAATTAAAATTCCATACTTAAATGAAATTACTGCCCATTTAGAACTACATCCTACATATCCAGACTTATCATATACTATTTCAATAGGTTTAGTATCAAATATATTAGAATCTCCTAAAGAACTTACAACATTTTGAGATATATTAAGAGTAGTAACGTTTCTTGCTACAAATAAAGAGTATTTATGTAATATNNTTCCATCAGTTTCTAACTGAACAATTTCTCCTCTGTTAGAAACAGATTCATAATATTCTGCTGCATTAAAAATTCTCCAATTTTGAATTTTACTTTCAGCAAATTGTTTATTTGATCTGTGTATTCTATAAGGTAGTTTATTAGTAAAATTATTATTAGGATCAAATATTAATACTCCTTCAAGATTATTAACTGATGAATAATCTAATATACTAGGATAATATTCTTCTATATCCCAAGCTTCATCATATCCAAAACCATCTATTAACTTTTGCCAATAAGTATAATCTAAATTTAATAGAGAAGTTTGTTCATTAATTTCTCCATTTACTTCATCTACAGTATCAGTAAGTTTGTTATCATTTGTAATAAAATTAAAAGCTGGATAAAATATTTCATTTAAATTTTCACCTACATATCTATACCCAACATTTAATAATGTATAACAAGGATATAATATATATTTAATATATCCAGTTGGTACAGTTACTCCTTCACTTAAAGCTCCATGCCAAACTTGAGTTACTCCATGTAAATTAAAATGTACATCTCCTCCATAAATAGGACTAGTTTCTTCTATATAATCATCTTCATTTAAAGAATTAATAGGTAATATATAACCTGTCCTAACTAGATTTTTATTTACATAATTAATATAAACATCAGGACTAAATGAATAAGCAGTAACAAGTTTATATAAATAAGTTTGATCTATTAAACTATTATCGTATTCAACATTAATATGTTCTTCTCTCCAAATATTAGATTGTCCTGCAATTTCACCTAATGTTCCAGATACATTAGAATAAGACATATTATTTTTTACATATATATTTTTAGTAACAGGAATTACAGGATCAATATAACTTATTTCATGGTATAATGTTCCTCCTGTATTTATATAAGTTTGCTTACCAAAATCAAGATCATGTACTAAATAAGATATTCTAGATTGTTTTTTAATAGATAATAAATCAAATCCATAAAATCTATAATAATTATTTGGTGCTGATATTCCTGCTAAATCATAATATGTAGATAATAAACCTTGAGATAAAACAGTCATATCTTCAGCAGTACGTTCTGCATAAAGTATTTCAAAAGAATCACACTGTTCTTTAATATAATCTGGTATATAAATATTTTTTAATTTAATTCCTAATATTTTACCTGATAAATTAGAATCATTTTTAACATTTCCCGTTGGGTAATCTATAATTATACTTCCTCTAAATTCCCCAACAATACTATAAGAAGATTTTATTCCATTACTTCTAGCAAATACTTCTGCTTTTATAGAATGACCAGGTGCTAAAGTTACACTATTAGTATTATTATCATATAAATATATATCATTGTCAGCATCACTATTTACAGTAACAGTTCTAATTACTGTATCTGTTACTCCATCTGAAGTAATTATATTTAATGTACAATATCCAGTAGTAGGACTTCCTTCAAAATAGGCTTTAAATTCTGCTATTAAATTATTAGTAGTTAAAGAAATGTCTATGTTTGAATCTGTTATATTTGTAAATTTAGTATTATTTTCAGATAAATATTCATAAGGTATATTAGTAGAATTGAATATTAAATCTTTTCTGTACTGATAAGTATTATATGTATCAGGGCTAGTTAATAAACCTATTTCTTCNNCTTCTTCAACAGTAGCATCTAAAAATGTATGATTTTTAGATAAATAATTAGTAGTAGGAAATTTATGATGTCTAACTTTTTTTCCACTTAAGTCAACTCCACCTACAATTGCATTTCCGTCGTAATCTACTAAACCGTTATATTCATTATCTTTATCTGCTATTCCTATTCCACTAGGATATTTTTCGTTTGCATTTTCCCAATATCCCATCTTTTGACTAGATATAGGAATAGTATCTTGCATATGAAATTTCTTAGCATTAGGATATATACTTAAACTATTAGGACTACCTGAAATTAAATCTGCTCCGATTGGAACTCTTCCAGGTATATGAAAAGCTTGTGTAGTTTTATATCCATTCTTATAATTAAATCTAATATAGAAAGCATATATTTCTCCTGGCATAAAACTTTTTTTATCAAATAATATAACAGGATCTTTATGACTTCCTTTAAACTTATCTATCCCAACTTGATCTTCATATACATATTCTACTTGAATATTATTAGCATATTTCTGATATTTAAGTTCTTCTTCTGTTTCAAGATTAGCTATATATAGTACATTATCTATATTAGTCATGGCTTTGATCTTATTGTAATAAGAGGTTTTAACTAATATATTTTCAAGACTTGTAGATTCTAAATCCACTAATGTACTAATTGTAAAACTTTGAATCAGTGATGATATATTTCTAGGTTCAGATACATAACAGTTTATATTTCCTTCTGCTTTATGTATAATTCCAAATCTTAATTTATTATAATTAGTATCAATATCTTTAATTAATAAATTTATAGATTTAGAAGTAGCTGTATTAGGAGGACAAGCATAAACTAAATTAAAATCATTACCTGAAGATTCTTGAATAATAGAAATAGGATTACTAATATGTAAAAAATTACTATAACTCTCATCCGGTAATTGATATTGAATAGTTATATAGTATACTCCTGAAGGTAAATTACCATTAGATTCATTTACATCTTTTAATTTATAAGTAGGAACTTTAAAAGAAGAAAACATATCTAATTTATA
>NPID01001607.1_pt2 | contig 10530 bp, 21 predicted proteins | sample 8637491 | NCBI WGS metagenome assembly NPID01 (sample SAMN07420843, study PRJNA396082) | bioreactor metagenome | isolation source: sample BA6 brine-fed electro-methanogenic bioreactor BA | place: Japan: Kochi | collected 2016-06-14 | reverse complement strand
TTGGCCCTCCCGGGTGTGGCCTTCTGGCTGGCTGGGGTTGTGGCCTTCTTGGTTGTGGGTGTGGTCTTCGGTTTCGTGGTGCGTCTTGTGGTCGTGGCTACGGTGATCCCTTTCGGGGCCGGTTTGCTGAAGTCCGGGAAAGGCCGGGCCGGTTTTTCAAGGATCTGTGTGTATTTATCCATGATGGGCACAATAGGCGATCCATATCGGCTATGGCCTACTGAGATATTCCTGCCCTGGAGATAATCAACTAGTACAGAATCCATATTATTATCAGTGAGTACTTGAGCATGGAATTTCCGGGTTATTTTTCCGCTCATCCTGGCGGGTAAGGGTTTTCCCGTCTCTTTAGCGTCTGCTTTCTCTCTTGCCGTGTACAAGTGCATAAAATGAGGCTGGATCGCTTTTCCTCCTGCTACTAAGGATTTCTCTATAAAGTCCTGGCTGGCTCCAATATTATTTCTGATTTTCATTAGTTCCGGGATAAACTCGCGGGGGAAGACGGCCAGAGATGTGTTTTTGGTGGCTGATTCTGCAACTCGATCAGTTTCTATATAGGCGATCTTCTTGAACCTGTCCGGCTTGAAGATCTCATCATCATAGAGATCTGATAATATCCGGTATGCCTGGGCGATCCTCATGCCGGTATAGATGAGGAATTTATAGAAGATCCGTATCTTTGGATCAATGGCGTGGTATAGGGCCTCTGCTTCTTCATTGGTATAAGCGGTTACTTTTCCGGGGGTGATCGTGGGAGTCTTTACAATAGATCTCCATCTGGAAAGATCATCACCTGATATGGTCTTCTGGTTATGGTGGATCTCCAGATAATCAAAAAATGCCCTTAATCCTTTTGCCTGGTTCTCTTTCAGGGGCTCATCAAGTGCGATTATCTGATCCGGGGTATTAAGATTCATCTCTCTGATCTGAGATATTCCGGTTGCATAGGCCTGTGCCTTTTCTGGCTTGATTCCTCTTCCATACTTGGCCTTTGGCGCGGTGAGGAATTGCTTAAAGCTGTCTCCTCCGTGCTTAGATATAAGGGTGATAAGCTCTTCTCCCCGAAGTTCTGAAAATTCCGAAGCGGCCGAAGTATCAAGCGCCGATTGCCATTTCTCCCGAATTTCTCCCGAATTATCTATCCTTGGTAAGGAAGAGGTCGCNNGGTTCGATTCCCGCCCGAGGCTCTCTGTTTTGTAATTCGGGGTTCGTATGAGCTCCGATTAGTACGGTCGCATACTGAACATTCGTTTTAAGCGCATTTATCGCACTGTCGAAGAATCGGGAGGCGTTAAAGCCTTCATTCTTGATGAAAGCGTACGTATCCGGATCTATACTGAGAAGGAGCTTCTTTCTGGTTCTCACCGGTATATCCTTCTTTTCCTGTTTTGCCTTTGATTTCATTTTCTTTTCTCCTGTATGTACACGTACATATGTGTACGTACACTTTAGTACCGCCCTAACATTTTAAAATGAGGGTATCCCTGGAAGGGTGAAGGCCTCCGGCCTGGGTGGGGGATCCGGGGATCCTGAGTACCTGCAGAACGGCCGGCCGGGGGATCCTCCTGGAAGGGTGAAGGCCTCCGGCCGGTGAACCGGGATCATGATGGCTTTTCAGATCAAAAATGAGGGTTTTTCCACTGGCATGATGGTTTGCCACTGGAAAAGTGATGATTTTTTATGTAAAGTGAGGTGATGATCCGGGGCTGATATGACCTCAGATCCTCAGGATATGATCCCGATCTGAAAAGTCCTCAGAATGAGCTTATTTTTTGAGGGTGTTTTTTGAAAAAATGAGGGGTTTTCGATCAAAAATGATGGTTTTTCAGGGAAAAGTGATCGTTTTTTGGGGTGAAGTGGTGATTTTTGAGGGGTGAGATGAGGGATCGCCTTCTGAGAAAGAAGGCTGAGATGAGCGGTTTTTTGTGGCGATGATGAAACAGGGGGAGATACGGGCTTATTCTATGGGAAATGTGGTATAGGGGGGGAGAGATAGTTATTGTTAATTATGTTAATAATAATAATAATAATGTACTAAGTACTCAGTACTCTACTACTACTACTACTACTACTACAACATGCCCTGTTTTTTCGATCTCATGATATCATGGTAAAGGGTAATCATTAACCTGATGCCTTGAGCGTCTGAAGTGATGCCGTATGCCTCTTTAATCTCCTCGAACTTCTTTTTTAATTCCGGCGTCATAGTGACACTAAATGATTTAACTTCTTTTGTCTGTTTTCGTGCCATGTTGTCATAATATGGCTGTGAGATGATATATTTATTCCTGAATATGCAGCTTTACTTATAAACACACACTTTCACACCACATGGATCATGTTTATATAATTTTGAGATAAACCATTATACTATGGCACAAATTATGCCAGAAACAGAAGGCGATATGCTAAGGGTTAGTGTAATCCTTGAGGGTGATCGCTTGGTACAGTTTGAAGAACTAAAAGGGCTCCTGGGGGCTGATAGCAACTCTCAGGCGATGAGGCTGATCATTCATAATTTACATGATCGGGTCTTAAAGAAAAGCTCTGCGACCGATATCATCATAGGATCGTGATCTGATGTCTTCCTGGAAGGATAAATTAAGAGGAGATAATCACGGCCGGGGGGGGCTCCCTGCGAAAAGTGCCCCTCCGTCCGGTGATCAGTCTCCCGGTGCGTACTCCGGCTACCGTGATGCTTTCACGATGGCACTAAAGGGTACACCCAAATGTACAGTCTATGATATTGATATTTGTATCGAGTGCGATAGCCAGTTACAAAGCATCTTTGAGTATAAGCGGTATGGCAAGGCATACCAAAATAAGATCCTCATTCCGTATGCTCAGTACGTTGTTTTAAAGAAGATGTCTCAGCGGCTTAACGTGCCGGCCTGGTTGACAGTGGAGCAAGGGCAAGGAACCGGGCCGGGCTCGGGTAAAGGTTCCTCTTTCTGGGTGGTGGAAATAGATCCCTCTGAGTATCCGGCCGATCGTCCTGGTTGCGATATGCCTAATAAGAAAGGCCTCTTTGCCCCCTGGTCTCCTGATGAAGGGGCGGTCATGTCCTGGGATGATTGGACGGACTTTTTAAAAGAAGTGGCTGCCGGGGGGTTCCGATAATGGTTATCATCAAATCGGTATCCGTTGATGAGGATCTAAAGGAATATTTTGATCAGTATAAAAAGTCCGGGGGGAATATCTCGGGCCTTCTCTCATCTCTTGCACGTGAATACTTCACCGGGGGCCGGTCTCTCTCCGATAATGGATCAGACTTCTCAATAAGGCACTCTCTCATTGAGCGGGATATTGAGAAGATAAAGGCCGATCTTGCCCTGGTCGAGAAGGCTATGGAGGATATGAAAAAGGATCACGGCTCTGCCTCTGAAAAACGAACCTCAGAGAAAGAGAAGACGGAGGATCAGATCCTTTCCCGGCTGGAGAAAGAATTTTCCGATATCCCGATCCGTGATGGTGCTCTTCAGTACCGTGCCTGGGCTCGCTCCCTGAAACTTGACGGTTCCGATCCTCAGGGTATCATCAAGAATCGGATCGCGTCTATTGCGACACTCACCGGGGCCTCTCGGGCTGATGTCATGGCGATCGTTGGCCGTGACTATCCGGGCATGACGGAGATCCTCAATGCTGATCCGGGGGTGCTCTGAATGGCCCTTCTTGAAGATATCGAGATCTGCGATCGGGTGATTGAGGGCCGGCGTAAAGAATTGAAAGAGATGGAAGATCACCGGGCCGGCCTGCTGGCTGATGCCCTGAAGCGCGGGATCATAAAAGAGGATCTCCCTCATGGCCTGTATCTCCTGATGCCGGAGAAGCGGATCCGGTATGTGGTGAATACCGGCCGGCTGGCTATTGAAGATCCCGATTGGGAAAGACACGCACATATACCGGGGCCTGAAGTGATCCGGCTACTTGGCCGGGATCATGTGCGGGATATTGTAAAGGCTGAGGTCTCCGCTGATGATTACCTGGAGGCCCTGAGAGTCAATGTGACCGATCTTAAGAAGGCCCTGAAAAAGCGGGCTCTTCCATACCTGGATAAAGAAGAGGAGATCACGGGGTATCATGTGCATTATGATCCCCGGCCGATCCGGGTGGGGGGTCGATCCTGATGCCTTTAGACTTTAAATCTCAGGCTGAGGTAGTGGCCTATCTCCGTGAAGCGTCCGAAGATTGCCGGGGCTTATCCATATCATGCCGGGGCCGGGGTTCCGTCCTGGATGCTCATTATCTGGCCGGCCGGGCTGATGCGTTCTCCCTGGCTTCTGCTCTCATCGAGGCCCTGCCATCATTCAAGGGTGAGAAGACGGGGGCCGGGGCCTCTGCTGCTGTGAAGGAAGAGGAGAAGAAGAGCGGCCGGCAAAAAGATCCGGCTGTGGATGAGAGGCGGCGGGCTGCTGCTGCTGATGCTACGGAAAAGACACGGGCGGTTATCCATGCGGCCTTATGTGAGGGTGATCCTGATGAGTGATCAGATAACTAAGATATGCCCTCTCCGGTCTGCTCATGTTGATGTTTTGTGCTCTGCTCATTGTGCCTGGTATGTGGATATTGCCGGCTGTGTGCTTCTTGAAGTATTACAATTTAGTGCTCAATTGATGGAGATCAAGGCCGGATTTGATGAGCTTGATCACACTCTGAAAGATCTATTACCTGATATTGACTATAATTTATCCGGTCTCAATGATTCCTTAAGTGATATCGCGGAAACTCTGAAAGATCAATTACCTGATATTGATTATGACCTATCGGAGATCGGAGATACTATGAAAGATATCGCGGCTAACGGGTGATCCTGATGCCTAATGCTTACGATATATCATTTACTCCTGAGATGGAAAAGAAGATCCTGGATGGCTATAAAGTGATGACTTCCCGGCGGCTCGGGTTCAATGTCGGGTACACTTTCACGATTAGGGGTAAGTCCTTTATCGTGGTTGCCTGCTGGCTGTGTCGCTTCCGTACGATCCGCGATCTCTTATATGCGGCTGAAGGGTTCTCCTCTCCTGAAGAGCTGGAGGCCTATTTTGAAAGTATCGGGTATTCTACCCTTCCCCGGCAGTACTATAACGTGATCGTCTTTGAGCCTGTGGAGGATCTCTGATGGTCTTTAGGGCTGATGCTGAGTGGGCTAAGGCCTACATGGAGAAGAAGGGCCGGGCCCCTCCTCCTGATCTCCCTGCTGATCCTCCTATGGCCGGGGCTTGTAAAGTGCCGGATATGGAAGAGGGCGATCCGTGCCGGCGGTGTGGATCGGGGTTACCGGGGTATAGGATCTCTCTCCGTAATGGTGAGGGGGATCGCGTGTGGGTCTGTGAGGAGTGCGAGAAGAAGACGGTTAAGCGGATCATGCGGCGGGGCCGGGGTGATGAGTGATGACTAAACCTGACTGTATCCCTAAAGCTGAATATCCCTCCCTCATCCGGGCGGCTCATAAAAAATATGGTCATGGGCCCTGGGTATATGCGGATCTTGTGGCTGTGGGTGAAGATATGGGGCTTAAACTCTATCCTTCCATCCTTTACATTTTGAGGATAGACGGCTGGGTTCATCCGGTGACTGAAGACGGCTCCGTACTGAGGAGACAAAGGCATGGAAGTAGGGCGGGCCCTAAATTGTGGGCCGTCTCTATTACCGGGGCTAAAAAGTCGGGGGCGGCCGGGGTAACTGTATGATGGCCGGCGGTCTTGGTAAAAGAAAGATCCGTACTGATGATAAGGGCCGGGTGTTGATCCTCGGGCATGTACATCTTGATTACTGGTGCTGTGCTCATCCTCCCTGTCATTACGATATGGATCGGTATGACGGCCGGCGGTGTCCTGTGTGTGGTGCGGATTGCATCACCTGTGAGATCCGGCCTGATGCCTTGGAAGAAGAGGGGATAATATGATCGCGGTCTGTGAAGGATCGGCCGTCCGGCTGCAAGGGGATCGCGGCCGGGTACAGATCTTTATCCCCGGCCTCTCTCCGGGGTATCTCCTTCTGGAAGATTGGCCGGCGGTCTGGCTGGGTAAAGACCCGGCGATCTGGCTTGATGAAGCACAAACAACCCTGATCCCTGTGATTGTAGAGAAGCGGATCGGGATCTGGTATCTCTCGCAGTCCGGCAAAGCGGTGATCTTCCGGTTCGGGGATCGGCGGTTCCTGTGTATGCGGGTATCTTTTGAGGCTATGATAGAAGGCCGGCGATCGGGTGGTCTGCTCCTCTCTGAGATCCTGCCTGACGGTGATCCTTCTGCTTGAGATCCTGAAGATGATCGGGCTCATCCTGGGGATGGCCGGGGCGGCCTGTGTGGCCTCCTCCTCTCCTCAGATCCGGGGGGTGGGGTTTGCGGCTTGGATCGTTGGTAATGCCTCCTGGATCATCGTGGGGATGGTCTCAGATGATCCGTATCTGTGGGGCCTGTTTGGGTTTTACCTGATCACGGCTATGGCCGGGTTGCGATCTGTATGTAAGGGATCGCTTCTCTCCTGATTTTCTCCTCATTTTCTCCCTTTTTCTCCTGTTTTCTCCTGGGTGACTCCCTATTTATATCATAATTAATCTCATTTCTCTTATGCCTCGTAAAAACCTTAGATCTTTTGAATGTCTGCATTGCGGGCGCGTTTGGACTCCTCGGAATCCTGATAACCCTAAGCTAAAATGTCCTACTTGTGGAAAATATTTAACTAAAGAGGTTGAAAAAGATGACTCAAATGGCGATGGATCCTCTATCGGTGGCGATAGCGGCGTATTTGTTCCTCCTACTGATGGCGGTGATCTGCCTGATCCCTGCCCTGGAGAGGCTGGAGAAGCGGATCTTCTCCTGGCTGGAGAAAAAGATCAATCACCGGAGGTATCAGAGGGGCCGGCCTCCTGTGGATCTCCTGAACTGGAAGAACCGATAACCGATCCTGATCCTGATGAAGAACCGGGGGCGGCTCTTCCCTCATCCGGCCTGGGTGGGGGTATGTGGGCCGGTCTGGGTGTTCTGATCATGGGAGTGATCGCGGCTCTCTGGTATCTGTACCGGAAAAGATCCCTGGCTGATGATCTGGATACTGCGATCCCGGATCATGATGGCAGCATACCGGATCCCGGTCTCTCATCTGATGAACTATACGGCCGGGGCCGTGGTGCTTACCGGGGGCGGATCTGATGATCGGTGCTATGGGTGCGATCGGCCGGCTGGCTGGGATCGCTGAGAGGCTTATGGATGATGCCGGCCTCCGTGAGAAGTGGGATCGTGACGGCCGGGTATCGGGCCGGGTACAGATAGATGATTTTGATATCTCCTTTGAACTGAAGAGGCGATCAGATGAGTGATGAGGTATCCAATCTCCCCGGAAACAATAAGGATATTACGGCCGATCTTCTGGACTTTGATATCTCGGATGAAGAAGATCCGATCGGCTCTGAGGGAGGCCCTGGGGGCTCTCCTGGGATTGAAGAGAAAGGGGATCATCCTGGGATCGCTCTTCTGGATATGGCGATCAGTACCGGGGCCGATTACTGCAAAAAAGAACGTTTGCCTCCTCCGAATGAGGCCCTGTATGAAGGGTTTTCCCGGCCGTTCCTGAATAGTGCCTTATGGCATTATATGCCAGATGGATCCGTACCGGATGATCCCCGGCTCGGGCTGCTGGCAGGTGTGGCCGGTCTTGCTCTTGCGTGTGCTCCTACGGCGATCGCGGTTTATCAGCGTGAAGAGGAGAAGAAGAAACAGAAAGAGAAGAAGAAAAAAGATCCTGATGATGAGGGGGCGGGCCGTGAAAATGAACGATCGGCCGATCGTCCTGCTGCTGATCCTCCTGTCGATCCTCACCCTGGGGATCCTCCGTCCTGGGTATCTAAGTTAAGCTCTGAGGCTATGGATTTACCGGGGATCTGATATGGATCTGGATCTGTCTGGGGCGGTTCATCGGCTGATCGCGGGGCCTACGGGCTCCGGGAAAAGTTATTTTGTGGGTTCCCTGGTAGAACAGTTACGGCGGGATGAGCGGCCGTTTATCATCCTGGATACAAAGACAAAGAACCACGGCGGCCTTATTTCCCTCCCTGGAGTGGTGCGGGTAGTGATCCGGCCGGGGAAAAGTTATGCCTGGGATCGGCTGGTAAAGTATCCTTATGTCCTGGTTGTGCCTTCTCCCCGGATGATGATCGGGGATCTGATCGCTCATTATACCGATCTGCTGGATCGGCTGTATGCGGCTGGAGAGGAGCGGGTGATCATCGTTGAAGAGGCGCATAACTTTAACAAAAATGCTTATTCTCCCTCTCCGATCCTGGAGCTCATATCAAGAGAAGGCCGGGGCCGGGGGATCTGTCTCTGGTTCCTCACTCAGAGAATACAAGATTTTCCTAAACTCCTCTGGTCTCAATGTTACTGGTCGTATCTCTTAAAATTCCTCATCCCTCAGGATATCCGGTATTCTGAGGCTCTGATCCCTGATTTCTCGCAGATTAACCGGGATCTTGATAGGCATGATGTACTAGAGTATGATCATATTTCCGGTGTGCATAAAATTATCAAGGCTCATGAAGTAAAGAGATCATCAAAGCATCTGGGATAATGATCTTATGGCTCCTACAAAGGCACAAAGCACAAAGGCGGGCCGGAAAAACTACGGCCGGAATTATGACCGGGGCCGGGCCTGTGAAGAGAAGATCGCTCGCTCGCTGCGTGGGTCTGGTTGGTCTGTCTCTCTCTCTCCTGGTTCGCGGGGCTGGGATATCACGGCTCGGAAAAATGGCCGTACTAGAAGAATACAGGTGAAGCATTTATCATCCCGGCGGATCGGATCTGCTGCTGTTGCCCGTACGCGGATCGCTCATCGGCCTTGGAATATCAAGAAGATCCCGGCCGGGGCTGAGGTCTGGGTGATTGATGGTGATGGCCGGCGGTATATCCTCAGGGGGCCTGCCTGATGCCTCCTCTGAAGGGCGGATATTCGGTAAAGTTACGGGGGGTTACTATAACCCGGCTGGAGACGGTGAAGCGGGATATAGGGGATCCGGGGGCCTCCTATAATCAGGTGATCCAATACCTGATCGATGAATACCGGCGGCGGCCTCCTGTCACTTCTCAGGGGTGACTCTCTTTTTTTAACCTCTCCTCTTCACTTCACCTTATAGATCCGTAAAAAGGATCTGTGAGGTGTTGAACTATGGATTTTAAAATAAATGCCGGTGTAGATGCGGCTAAAAAGTCTCTTATGAACTACGCGATCCCTATGGCGGTCGGTGCGTTCATTCTGGCGATCGTTGTTGGTCTTTTCAAGAAGTGAGGTCTGATCATGGCATATCACAAATACAGAACCTTATCTGAAGTCATTTCTACGGTGAATCCTTCAATGCGTCTCCCTCGGGATACCGTTATTGATGCGATCCTCCTGAAATGTCAGATTGAGATCACCAATGATTCCGGGGATGATTGGTCTGGAAATGGTCTTGATGTCCTCAGGGCGATCGAAGAACTACGGGTGATCTCGGACGGTACGAACGTACACTATGCCCTTAATGGGCCTGATATCGCGCTGATGAATGGCTATGATGGCCGATATGGTGCTAACGCTCCGGGCCTCAGGGCTACGGGCACAATCGCAAACGGGGCCTCTCAGACATTTGAATACCTGCTCCCTCTGAATGAAGGCGATCTCCTGGCTGTCACTAAAGATTCTCTGGAGCTTAAGGCCGTGTTCCGGGATGCGATCGCGGCTGATGTTGACGTTTCGGACGTTGCGATCATCCCTTCCATCTCTGAGAATGTTTATACTCCTCAGGAGTTTGCCGGGATCTATGGGCCTAACCTGGAGATGAGCGCAGAACCTAAGGTTTACGCTCTCGGGGCGCAGATCGGCGCAAATTCTGAGATTACTGGAGTTCTTGATCTGCCTACCTCCACGCTCTTGAGGCGCGGTATGCTTCAATTCAGAGATTCGGCGGGCGTTCTTGGTGCTGCTGATCCTCTTCGCTGGGGTCTCATCGTGACGGCTCCCGATCGGCGTGAACTGGTAAACGTTGACTGGGATACGTTCCGGGGCATCCAGGACTTCAAATATGATATTGCGGGTGCTGCTCCTGCTGGAACTGCGATGATTGATTATTCCACTGAGATCACCGGCGATGGTTTCGGTCTCCGTGGCTGGAGATGGACAAAGGGAGACTATGAACTCGCAGTGAGAACAAATAACGCTGCATCTCTCAGATATATCTCTTTTGAGCATGTCATTAACCCGGCAGCTTTTGAGGGTGCGGGTGGGGCCGTTCTGGAGAACCGGGCGGGCTTCTAATCCCTCTCCCTTTTCGGGGGGTGTACTGAGATGTTTAAAATTTTCAGACCTTTATCTCAGTTAGTATCTAAGATCCCTCAGATCCCTAAGATCTCTCTTCCTCAGATGCCGAAGGCCGGATCCCTGGGTGTACCTAAGATCTCTCTTCCTCAGATCCCTAAGATCTCTCTTCCTCAGATGCCTAAGATCTCTCTTCCTCAGATGCCGAAGATCCCTCAGATCCCTCAGATGCCTAAGATCTCT
>NPID01003621.1_pt2 | contig 10534 bp, 10 predicted proteins | sample 8637491 | NCBI WGS metagenome assembly NPID01 (sample SAMN07420843, study PRJNA396082) | bioreactor metagenome | isolation source: sample BA6 brine-fed electro-methanogenic bioreactor BA | place: Japan: Kochi | collected 2016-06-14 | reverse complement strand
CGAAGGTCACTTGCTTCGCGACCTTCAATGTTAAAGAACCATCATCGTTATAAAGCGGTATGTTAGATTCAATTAGCCCAAGAGCCTCCAAAATAAACTCAAAAAATATCATTGTTCCATTCCCTAAACCTGCTCCAGTGAGCTATTATGGTTTGGCAGCCTTCAGTGACAGCTACGTTGTCCATAAAGTACTTTTTTATTTCACTTTTATCGGCACCGGTATTAATGAATTCAAGCCAATTGACACATTTTTGAGCCATTTCATAATTGATTTTAAATTCGACCTATGCGTGCAAAGTTATTGCAAATAATAAAATGATAAAAAAACCCTTTTTCATTCTTCCTTCCAATCTTTTATTACGGGTTTAGACGAATCTCAATTATAAATGTTCTTAAGTTGATAATGTTTGCAATTTTTTGTGATGGAATGTATAAATACCATGGAGTTTTACTTATTTTTATATAATGAATAAAAAGAAAGATTTTCAAACCGGCAATATAATTACAATAAGTATTGCTCACTTAGTTCACGATACTTACTCATCATTCTTAGCTCCGCTTCTTCCTTTGCTTATTGAAAAGTTTTCTATCTCTTACTCTTTAGCAGGTTTGTTTACTGTTTTTCAGAGACTGCCTTCATTATTAAATCCCATAATCGGTTTACTTGCCGATAAGCTTGCCGTCAGATATTTTCTAATTGCTGCACCGGCAATAACTTCAATATCTATGAGTTTGCTTGGTGCGGCACCGAGTTATTATGCTGCCGCTGTTTTGCTGTTAATAGCCGGTTTGGGCTCTGCACTCTTTCATACTCCAGCTCCCGTTATGGTTAGGCGTATTTCGGGGACTAAAATAGGCAGAGGAATGAGTGTGTTTATGTTTGCTGCCGAGTTTGCACGAACTCTCGGTCCGCTGCTTGCACTTGGCGCCGTATCATACTGGAGTCTTGAAGAGACTTACAAACTTATTCCCATAGGTTTGGGTGCTTCGGTTGTCTTGTTTGTTAAGTTCCGTAAAATAAAAATCTCGGATGAGTTCAAAGATAAAAAAGAAAAAGCCGCAATCGGGAAAACATTAAAAAACTATACCCGTACATTAATTTCCTTAGGCGGAACTATTTTTTTCATAAACATGCTGAAGTCTTCTCTAACCGCTTTTCTTCCCACTTACTTAATCGTAAAAGGAGAATCTTTATGGATTGCCGGTGCCTCGTTTTCAATCCTGCAGTTTGCAGGCGCCGTCGGTACACTTTCCTCGGGTACAATTTCGGATAAATTCGGAAGAAGAAACACATTGCTCACAATAGCACTGCTGCTGCCTGTTTTTATGTGGTTTTTTATTTTGCTTGGTGATTTTTTTATGATACCTATTCTTATTTTTATGGGATTCTTTTTGTTTGCTTCAAATCCCGTTATGCTTGCGGTTATTAATGAAGTTAAATCTGAAAGACCGGCATTTATTAACGGTGTTTATATGACGATCAATTTCGGAATTAGTGCGGCTACGGTAACTTTTGTCGGGGTGATTGGAGATCNNATGTATAAAGTTGTTTCATTTTCTCCGTTGTTGGCAGTTCCTTTTATTATGTCGCTATATAAAAATAAAGATAAATAATTATGAACAGATTAAAACAATTTATCCGTACAACGTTTGTGGGTGGATTTTTAATCGTACTGCCGATTGTAATTCTTTTAATCGTTCTTAATTGGCTTTTTGCCACGTTAACGGATTACATTAGACCAATTACAAACATTCTTATTCAAACTGCGCGTGTGAATGAGTTTATTGCCTCTTTTTTGGCTGTTGTATTTATTGTACTGGTTTTCTTCTTGGTCGGACTTCTTGTAAAGACCGAAATCGGGAAAGTTTCTTTTCAAGCTTTTGAAGACAAGTTTCTTGCAAAGATTTTCGGTTATAGAATTATAAAAGAAACAGTATTACAAATTTTTGGTGAAGAGAAAAAAGTTTTTAGAGCAGTAGCGTTAGTAAAGTTATTCGGTAATGATACATTAATGACTGCATTTGTAACCGATGAACACTCCGATGGAAGTTATACTGTATTCATTCCTTCAGGTCCCGCACCAACTGCCGGTTTTGTTTATCACGTGCAAAAAGAACAAATAACAATTATTGATATTCCGGTTGATCAAGCATTACGTACCATACTAAGTTTAGGAGCCGGTTCAAAAAAATTGATTGAACAATATAACTCGTTGAAGAAATGATACCGGAACTTGAAAAACAAAAGGAATTGCTGAAAGAATTAAACACCTATAAAATGCCGTTCGGTAAATATGCCGAAAGAAAGTTGATTACTCTTCCTTCATATTATTTAGAATGGTTTGAAAGAAAAGGTTTCCCCGAAGGGAAGCTCGGACAGATGCTGAGACTTCTTTATGAAATAAAACTTAACGGCTTGGAAGATATCGTAAAAAAAATAAAATAATAAACACTGCGCCTCTCTGCGGTTGATTATTAGTTATTCATTAACCGCCAAGGCGCTGAGGCGCAAAGGATAAAACATGAAAAAAATATTGGCAGTCATTTTATTCGTAATCTCGCTTAATGCACAATCAATAACTTTTAAGTTAATTGAAACAAGCGATGTTCACGGACAGTTATTTCCGTACGATTTTATTAATGATAAACAGGCTAAAAATTCTTTGGCCCAAATTTATACTTATGTAAAACAAGAAAGAGCCAATGATAATCAACACGTTATTCTGTTTGATAACGGTGATATACTGCAGGGTCAGCCGATTGTTTATTATTACAATTTTGAACGCCCCGATACAACTCACATTCTCGCAAACATGATGAACTTTATGCAATACGATGCAGCAACAATCGGGAATCACGATATTGAAGCCGGGCATCCGGTGTATGATAAACTTGTTGATGAGTTTAATTTCCCGTGGATGGCTGCTAATGCAGTGAATGAAAAATCCGGTGAACCTTATTTCAAACCATATACCGTAATAGAAAAAGAAGGAATTAAAATAGCTGTGCTGGGATTAATCACCCCGCACATTCCGCATTGGCTGCCGAGAAAAATTTGGGAAGGTATTTATTTCGAAGATATGATTGAATCGGCACAGAAATGGGTTGATGTAATTAAAGAAAAAGAAAGTCCCGATTTACTTGTAGGCTTGTTTCACGCAGGTATAGATTATACTTACGGGAACGCATCTGCTGATACATATAAAAATGAAAACGCTTCACAGCTTGTTGCCGAACGTGTTGAGGGATTTGATATTGTTTTTGTGGGACATGATCACCAAGGCTGGAATAAACTCGTAAAAAATAATTTCAATGATGTTGTTTTAATTCTTGGAACGAAAGGATATTCAGCATCAATTGCAGAAGCAACCGTGAACTTCAGCTATGATGTAAACTCACATAGCTGGCACTCAACTGTGATGGGGAATATTATTGAAACATCAACTCTCAAGCCGGATGAAGAGTTCATTCATAAATTTGATTATGCTTATAAACAGACAAAAAAATACGTCTCCAAACCAATCGGTGAATTGACCGAAACTATTTCGGCAAAGAATGCGATTTTTGGTGATGCGGCATTCAGCGATTTGATACATAATATTCAATTGGATTTAACCGGTGCCGATGTTTCTTTTACCGCCCCTCTTTCACTCGGTGCGGATTTAGAAAAGGGTACCATTTACATTCGGGACATGTTCGATCTTTACAAATACGAAAATCTTCTTTACACGATGGAATTATCCGGTAAAGAAATTAAAGACTACTTAGAGTATTCTTATTCGCTTTGGTTTAATGAAATGAAAAGCAAAGATGATCACCTGTTATTGTTCGAAAAAGACGAGGAAGGAAATCTCATTTGGTCTGAAAGAAGTAAAACACCGATGTTAAAAAACAGGTACTACAATTTTGATTCAGCCGAGGGAATTGAATACCTTGTAGATATTTCCAAACCGGTTGGGGAAAGAGTTGTTATTAGTGGTTTCACAGACGGAAGTGAGTTTGATCTAAACACAACATATAAAGTTGCAGTTAACTCTTATCGCGGCAACGGGGGCGGCGGACATTTAACAAAGGGTGCCGGCATCTCGCACGATGAATTATCAAACAGAGTTATAACTTCCACCGAAAAAGATCTTCGTTATTATTTAATTAAATGGATTGAAAAACAGAAAAAAGTAAATGTTGAAACAACAAACAACTGGCATGTAATTCCAAACGATTGGTACGAAGCCGCGAAAGAGAGTGACAAAGAAATTTTGTTTAAGTAATCACTTTTATTTAATTGATTGCTTTTTGTTTATATACTTTTGAAAAATATACAAAAGCCAAACTCAATAGGCTAAAGAAGAATGTTGCAATCCAAAGAATACGGGGACTGAAAGCATCATAAATTAAAGTCCCGATATAAGGTGCCAACATAAACGATAAACTAAATACCATTTGATAAAATCCCATATATTCTCCGCGCCTTTTGGGAGGCGCTATTTCGGAAGCCATTGCAGCGGCACCCGGGAAAAAAATCATTTCACCGAATGTCCATACAACAATTGAAGTAACTAGCAATAAAAATGAATCGGCAAAAGCCAAAGCGCCGAATCCGATTCCGGTTAACAATGCCCCGAGATAAAGAGAGTTTTCATCCTTCCAATTCGTCATAGATGCATTCAGCGGAAGTTCAATTAAAATAATCAGCACTGTGTTTACTGCTATAAGCATACCGAATGTTGAATTTGAAAATCCCAAATTTTCAACGACAAAAAGAGGAAGAGTTGACATCGACTGCATGTAAACTATTGATATCGGCAGCGAGGCAAGAAGAAAAAACAAAAACGGTTTGTCTGCCAATGCAGAAAAGAATGTTGACTTTAACTCCGGCTGAGTTTCTGTTTCTATGGTTTCACTCTTACTAATATCCCACTTAACGGCAACCAAAAATATTCCGGCGCTCAAACACGTTCCGGCATCAACATAAAAAAGCAGATCATAACTTATCTCGCTTAACATTCCGCCAAGCACCGGACCAATGCTCATTCCCAGGTTTATAGCCAGTCTGTATAATGCAAAAGCAGTTTTACGCTGCTTTGATGTACTCTCGTTTGATATAAAAGATAAACTGGCAGGGCGGAATGCTTCGTTTACAATTGCCCACAAAAAACTTAGCAGAAGAATAAAATAATAATTACTTATAAACGAGAAGACAAAAAGAAAAACCGCAGAACCGAATAATGAAATCTTCATCAACAAAAGCTCACCGATTTTGTCACCTAGTCTGCCGACAAACGGTGCCGATACAAAAGCGCCGAGACCATAAACAGCAACTACAAGTCCGGCACTGGTTGGTTCCTCTCCCAAACCTTGAGAAACATAAAGGGTTAAGAAGACAATCACCATTGTACCGCTTCTGTTTATAAGCGATGCAATGGAAATTAACCAAATATTTTTCGGCAGCCCTTTTATGCCTTTCCAGGGATTCATTTAATCACTTTTTAAAAGGGAAAAAACAAATATGTAATAAAGGAGTGAAAAAGGGAAATGTATAACGCAAAAGTTTCATGTAATTATTTCCTCTCTATAAGTTTATTTAATACTCAGAACCAAAATATAAATTAGAAATAAGATATTTGAACGGCACAATACTTGCGGCTTCGTGTTTTAGTTTATCAACATTTCATATTTCATTTTATTGAAAATTATTGGAGAATGAATGTTAAAAATTTTGTAATCAGACTTGCAAATGCAGTAGGCTGAATCGGAAAGAAATTCCTTATTACCAGTACGAAAAAAGTCTCATGGGAAGCGTGAAACCGCAATTTGCAACCGTGAGCTTTAAAGTTACAAAAGGGGACTCGGTAAAGATTTTCTATGAAACCACACCACCCCAAGTAGGCTTAATTGAAAGAATTCCATTAGAATATTCACAAAGAGGTAATTATTATGATAGCTATACTAATGAAACAATTAGCTATACTTACCTAAATTTTGCCAAGTATTATGAATGTTTACGTTGGTATGGAACTGCGCTCGATGTTTATGCATTTGAATACCCGGTAGAAGACTGTTCTGATGCTCCGCAGTGTGATGTGAACAGTTCCTTCGAGCCACCGCAATTTATAGTAAAAGAAATAACCCCGGCAGATTATTCCAAACTTGATTTATGTGATAAACTAAGTAAAACAAGCGGGGTGGTTGACATAGGGGGATTTTTCTTTCCCTTATTTAATAAACCTGAATGGGAAATTATTAACGAATTGGTTGACGATTATAATCTTGATGTTTGCTATAATAGTTCAACAAACCAATGGCAATATAGCATTGATGACGGAACAATATTTTTAAATACGGTGTTGGGTGTTTGCGAACAAAATCTCGAGGGATTTGAAGTAATAAAAAGTTTTAATGACCTTTCAAGAATATCCGGAGATGATGTTTGTAAAGCTTTGGAAGATTTTGAGCTTCATTATGATTATTATGCATTAGGGCACGAAAGTTATAATTATGTTTTATACGATATCTTAGATTTACATGAGTCAATTCATAAAGAAAGATTTATAAGTTTGTTTAAACAAACTATGAATAGCATAAGTGAGGATAACTCCTTTAACATAGAAATACCTTTTAAGGATTTATTTACTTACATGCAATTACGATGTGAGGACAACCCGGATTATGTAACTACAAAAAATAAATGGAAGAATCTGTTTAATAAAATATTAGAAAGCTTTTGAAAAGAACTGGAAAGAAAATATATAAACCAAAAAAATGACCCTCAAAACGAGTATAAAACACATAATGATAATAGAATTGAGTACCTTATCAAGCAATATATAGAAGTACTAAAAGCTCAACATCCGGAATTAAATTGTAAATAAGAAGATGGAGATAAAATGAAATATCTAAAAAATTTTACATTCCTGTTACTTTATTGGTTGCTTTTTCTAAACAATATTTATTCTCAGCAAGGACTAACACAGGAAGAAAAACAGAGAGTAATTGATGCACTTAATAGCCCAAATTCTTTAGCAAGATTAGGAGCATTACNNTACATAGTATCAAAGAATATAAGATTGCTGAAGCAGAAGGCAGCTTAAAAGCAAAGATATGGAAAGATGATTTAGATATGCAAGCAGATTACTTGCACGCACTACAATCCATCAATCCTTCTGTCGCTTATCAATTTGCGTTAATGTTTATAGATACTATGGATATTAAATATGGTACAGATCTACGTATGGAGAGTCGGGTAAGAGCAATAGAAGTTTTATTTAAGAATGGAGATTATTCCAAAACCGATTTTGTGTTCCAATTGCTTGATAGAGATAAACCGAGAATTAACACAACTGCATTACGTCTGCTGAAAGAAATAATATTGCATGTTCCTCAATATGCCGAAAGGGCAAAAAGTGAATTAATAACTATAACACAAATCTCAACCAATTCAGATGATAGAATTCATGCCCTTTGGGATTTAGAAGAAATATACGGTGAAGAAATGTTCGATTTAATGGTAAAAATATTTACCGAAGATGAGCACCCTACCAACCGTATTATTGCATTAGAACATATGCTTGTAAAATACAAGAGACCCGAATTGGATGTTGTGTTAAGAAATAGGTTAATAGAAGAACCTGAAAGCGCATATAGACATGATATAGCAACACAATTGTTAAACTTATTTGGTACTCCGTCAGATTATCAATTTCTGAGAAATTACATATCCCAAGAACCCGATCAGACTATAAAAAATTTGTTGGCTTTTGATGTTGAGGATTTTATACCTCCTGAACCCGACAGCACCCTAACAGCTTCGGGAATGTTAGACAAGCTAATATCATATAACAACCAATGCTATAATTATAACTGGATAACCAATAAAGGTATTTATAACAGCTTGAATCAAAAACTTGAAAACGCTAAAAAGGATTTGGAAAAAGGAAATGACAAAGCAGCCAAGAATATTCTCGAAGCCTTCAGAAATGAAGTAGAAGCACAAAAAGAAAAACACATTACAATTGACGGATATAAATTCTTGTATTACTACAGCGGGTATATAATAGAAAGATTATAGAGATTAAATAATTTTTTGGTAGGTGAAAAATGGTTACAAAAATTTTAGTAACAATTATGCTGTTTACGAATTTAGTGCTTTCGCAAACAGTTTATGATATACCCTTTGCTTCTCAAGGTAATTCAATAGAATTAACAGTAGCTAATGTATCCGATACAAGAATGGAAAATGTAAAAGTAGAATTAACAGAAATTCCGGAGTGGATAAACTTTACAAAAACCAAAACCGATCTTGAAACAATAGAAGGAAACACAGAAAAAACGGCGTTGTTCACTTTTTCTTTGGGAAAAGAAGCTCCGGTTGGGAAAGAAACTGTGCTGAAATTTTTAGTAAGTGGAAACAACGAAAAAATCAGTGAAAAGGAAATAATGATAAGTGTACTTCCTCCGGATGACTTTGAATTGTTCCAAAATTATCCCAATCCCTTTAATCCAACAACAAAAATAAAATTTACTATACCAAACGTAGAGACGCCTTATAAGGCGTCTCTACAGACAAAGCTAATCATTTACGACATACTCGGAAGAGAAATAAAAACCCTCATTGATAAAACTATGCTGCCTGGTAAGTATGATATTGAATTCGACGGATCAGAATTGCCGAGTGGAATTTATTTCTATGTTTTGGAAACCGGCAAAGAAAGATTAAGAAGAAAAATGATTTTCCTAAAAGTAAATAGCATCAAATAGTTAATCCCGAATTTGCTCCTTCTGAAGCGCTTCGAAATATTTTCTAATCAACTCTTCATAATCTTTTTTATAACCTTCTTTAGAAGAGTTAAGCAATTCATCACGTAGTTTTTGTAATCCTTCTTCGGTGGAAAGCATTAACTCGGGAGGAGTTTCTCTTTGGAAATTTTGTCCCGCAAACGATTCTCTTTCTTTCTCATAATCTCTTTCATTAATTGAACGCTGTGCATCGAGAAGTTTTGAAAGTATATGTTCCTGCTTTTGAAGAAGTTCATCATCAACATTATTAGATCTAATATCGGCGACAACTTCCTCCATCTCTTTTAATATCTCTTCAAGATTGGAGCTTAGTTTTTTCGATTGACCGGACGATTTTGCTTCTTCATTTAATTGCTGTAATGATTTCTGAATCATTGCCTGTTCCTGTGCGAGTCTCTGCATTTGCGCCATTTGTTCTTGAGTCAATTTACCTTGATTCATCATCTGCGTCATTTGATTCAAACTCATTTGCTGTTTGCTCATCTGCTGAAGCTGCTGCATTAGCGACATCATACCGCCGCCAGAACCCTGACCGCTCATCATCATCTCGAGCGAATTCTTCATTAGCATTGCAGCTTCGTTCATATTTTTCATCGCACGTTCCTGTGCCTGCGATCCCCTGCCGGCATTGTTTTGCTGCATATCCATAATGGATTGACTCATCTCTCTTCTTGCCTGACCCAATGCTTTTCCCATCTCGGGAGTAATGCCGAAAGTTTTTTGAGACATTTCGGCTAAACGTCTTGTTACTTTATCTAAATTATTTTGAATCTCGCTTTGCTGCCGGGCATTTTCACGCATACTCGATGAACTTTGCTGCTGATTAGTTTGGTTTTTTAACTCTTCTTCTTCTTTTGAAAGTGTAAGTATATCATCAAGTGCTTTCATCATATCCGTCATTACTTTCATTTGACTTTGCATTCTCATATTAGCCTGCATACTCTGCATACTTTGCATTGCCGATTCCATATTTTTCATCATCTGCTGTTGAGTCTGCATTGCCGTATTTTTTTTGCTTTGCTGTATTTGCTGTGCTGCTTTTTGATTGAGTTCGGTGTTATTCTGTTCACTAAGTTTATTTGCCAGTTCTTGCGCTTCTTCTTTAGGCATATCATCAAACTCGCTCATTCTATCGCTTAACTCTTGCGTTTGCTTTTCAAGTTCTTCCAAATCTTTTTGCAGTGAGCTTTGTTCTTCCGTCAATTCGTCTCTTTGCTGATGGTCTGTAAGATCGCTTTTCTCTGTTTGCTCATTAAGTTCGCTGAGTTTTTCCTGTAAATCTTCAGTGCGTTTTAAAAGCTCATCCATCTTTTGTTCAATTTGAATTCGCTTGAGGAGATTTACTGTCCGTTCAATACTTTTTTTGAACATCTCTTCATTAAATTGAATATTCTCCATCTGGTTCTGAACTTGATCGCGCATCAGACTTTCCATCTGCTCACGCATTTTTTCAAAAGCTTTGCGCATTTCCTCACTGCTTAATTGATCCATAAGTTCCTGGAGTTCAAGATACTTTTGAAGTGTTTCTTCCGAGAGAAGATTATTTTCGGCAAGGTCTTTTCTCACCTCGTCAATTTGTTTTTGAATTTCATCTACTTTCTTTTCAAGATTTTCAAATTTTTGAAGAGCTTTTTCAATTTTTTCTTTTTCTTCCCAGGTAATTCTGCGTTCATCTTTTTTCAATTCATCGCTTATTTTTTGAAACTCTTCACCAAGTTGTTTTGCTTCTTCCAAAGTCTGT
>NPID01000885.1_pt1 | contig 10542 bp, 9 predicted proteins | sample 8637491 | NCBI WGS metagenome assembly NPID01 (sample SAMN07420843, study PRJNA396082) | bioreactor metagenome | isolation source: sample BA6 brine-fed electro-methanogenic bioreactor BA | place: Japan: Kochi | collected 2016-06-14 | reverse complement strand
ACGGGAGACCCGTCCCCTACGGGAATATCGATGGCGATGGTGACCGCCGAATTGAACGGGTTGGGGTAGGCGGAGATGCTTATAGATGATGGCTTAGCGGGAGAATCATCGACCGCGAGGGGGTCGGTGTAAATCCAAAGGACGGCGTCGGCGATGACCACACTGCCGTTCACCGCGCTTCGGTCGGAGAGGCTGACGTAGCCCGTTGTGCCATAAAGGAAATCATGGTTGCCGAGGTAATGCCACTCCGCGCCGCTTCCCTTCTGGGAAACGAACAAAGTCTCATTCTCGACGCCGTGAACTCGCACAAACACGCTGTCGCAACGGTTCGAGCCGGCATACCACCACATGTAAACATCGTAGGCGCCGCTCTCGGGAAGGTCGGGGGTCCACATCGCCCAGTCGTCGCTGTCGCCGGATTCGCAGTATTGATAATCTCCCCACCATCCATTGCTCGGGTTGTATGTTCCCTCGAACCACGTTCCGCCGTCGGTGAATTCGGGGTCGCCGTTATCGACGATAATCGAATCTGCAATTCCCCCTCCGCCGGTCAGGCGCTGATACACCGTATCTCGAATCGCCGGAATCGTCGGGTAAAAATTCATTCCGGGGCAGGCAGTGGACGCGGACGCCCAATCCCGATGCCCTAAAATACATGGAGCGTAGTCTTCATAGCTTCCATCGCCGTTCCATGCGCTTCCGTATGGGTCGATTCCCCGCTGGGAGCATTTCCATGTTATCAAATCATAAATCGCAGGCCAAGTCGGTTCGTGGATGAACACACCGGCTTCGTCGAAATTGCCCATCACGGAAAAACCCATGGTGTTAATATTATGCCCTCCAGTATGTGCCGCCTGGACATCGAGATTAGCCAAATCCGCGTTGTAGCGGCCATGGTAAATATTGCCGAGATGATCGAGGACGAAGTTGTATCCGATGTCCGCCCAGCCCCGGCTGTAAACATGATAATTCCAAATGCTCCGCATCTGGGCGCAGGGATCGGAGGGTGTGGTTGTAGCACCGGCGGTGTGGTGAATCGTTACATGGGTGATTGACGTGAAATATGTCGGCACTCCGCTGGCGAAGGTGTCCGGTATCGCGCAGTTCCAGCCCGATGGCCCTCTGCTGACATAAGCCGGCATAGGCCATTCAGTTGGGGAGAAGGACATGATTGAAACCGGCGCTCTATCCGACCATCCGCAGTCCATGAAAACGAAACGCACGCGTTCGATTTGCGGCACGGCGGAATTTTGGGCATAGAGATAGAAATTCGCGCGATAGAACTTCGCCGGCGGGTTTGCTGTGTAATAGACGTTCGAATAAATTCGGTCATCGATGGGGCCTTCGTCGACGTTATGCTCGATTTCCCAGTCCCGAATAGGGCCTTCCCAGTTCTCGCCGTCGGAGGACCAGAAAATCTCCGCGAGAATCATCGCGCTTTCGGGAATCTCGCCGTTTAACAGCAGAGCAAAGGCGGTCATATCGTCCAATTCGGCACGGACTATCCCTGTGGCAATGGCGCTTGAAAATTGAAGCCATTCCTCGATAGGCTCCGGCGGCGAGGCTTTCTCGAGGGCGAAAAACTCGGCGTCCGAATACTCCGTTGGATAGGGGGACTCAGCTATAGTGGCTGATGTTAGTAAAATAAAGAAAGCTATAACTGCAATATGTTTCATCACTTGCTCCAATCGTTCAATACAAATTACCAATTATCAGCTTTTGCGCAAGGGTTGATTTTCGTTATTAAAAATAATCATAACACTGCAAAGTGGCATAAAAACTGTAATATCAATAATAACAAATTGTAATAGCTATAAACAATAAAAAACATTGACAAACAGGGTTTCTCGATTTATATTCAATAAAAATATCGGAGGTTTCGATGGAAAACAACGGAATATTGACCAAACTACTGCGAGACAGGGAAAGCCTGTTCGACGAGATTCTCGAGGGAAAGTCCCGTTCGGGTATCTACTTTCAGCTGATTCTGCTCAGCGTGGCCTTCTTCGCGATTTACGGCATCGTGATGGGGCTTTTCAATTCCCCACTCCAGGCGCTGTCATCTGCGGTGAAAGTGCCGGTGCTCTTTTATCTGGCGCTGTTTATCTGCTATCCGGCGCTGTTTATGTTCAATGTCCTGCTGGGGAGCAAGCTCTCCTTCGGGCAGTCTTTTGCGCTGATACTCATAGCCTATGGCATCATCGCGTCGGTGCTGGTTTCTTTCGCGCCGATTTCGGTATTTTTTATGCTTATCGGCTCCAGCTATGCTTTCCTGAGGCTTCTTCACGTCGGGGTTTTCACCGTGGCCGGTATCGCGGGGATGAAAGCCCTCAACGACGGTCTCGTTTACGCATGTGAGAAATACACCGTTTACCCGAGGCAGGGGGTGCAGATATTCAAGATTTGGATTCTAATCTTCGCCTTCGTGGGAACTCAGATGGCGTGGAATTTGCGGCCTTTCCTGGGCAACAAAAACCAGCCTTTCCAGCTTGTGAGAGCCCAGGAAAGCAATTTTTACGCCCATATGGGGCACACGACCATTGACTTCATTTCCGGCGGAAATAAGGAGAAACCACGCCCGGGTATCACAGAAGAGGAGTTGCGCGAGGAGATTCGCCGCACCGCACGGCAAAATGAGGAGAAAAATGCGCCCGGAGAAACTCCCGAAGAACTTAAACCAGACACCGTGATAATCGATAACTAATGTATGATGAAATTATGACAGTAGCCGAGGTCGCCGAGTATCTCAAAATGAAGCCTCAAACTATCTACAAGTGGCTTCAGGAGGGAATGATACCCGCGGCGAAATTAGGCAAGGAATGGCGGTTCAAGAAGTCTGTAATCGACTCCTGGCTCGACGAGAAGATGGCGGAATCCGCATATGAGGAAAAAAAAGATAGCTCAGCGTAGCTATTTGGCCTCTTTTTCCGCTTCGTCTACGAACTGCCTGAGCTCTTTGACGAGTTTGTCTATGGGCATATCCCGAGCTTCGCAGACTTTGCAGAGCGGCTCGACAAGTTCTGCGGGGCAGGCAATGGAGTGCATTCCATGCCTTGCAAGAACCTTAACGACATCGGGATGATTAATCAATAGTTCTTCTAACGGAGTGTTCTCATTTATTTCCAAAGTGCTCCCTTCAATGGCTATAAATCAGATAAACATACTAATTATTCTGCTGAATGCAAGCTGTTATTGAAAAAAGTGGAGGTAACCCGTGTTTAAACCCGCAGTTTTAGGGTTCAATAATCCCAAGCCCGACGATGAGTTTCTGAAGCTGATTGAAGATTTTTCTCCATATGGAGTAATTCTCTTCGAGAGGAATTTCTCCGATTTGGAGTCGATTGTCGAGAACATAATCGAGCTGAAATCTGCCAGCCCGAATTCTTTAATCATGATAGATGAAGAGGGGGGCGTAAAAAGTCGAATCCGCAGGGAACACGGGTTTCCGAACCCGCCCGATCCTCGTGAAGTCGCTATGAGGATGTCCCTCGCCGAGGCAGAAGAGGCGTATCGTATTCTTGGAAGCGCCCTCGCCGAGATTGGCGTGGATGTCGATCTCGCGCCGGTGGCAGATGTCGCGCCGGCGAATCATATTCTCGGCGACCGGGCATTCTACAACGATTGGCGGATTTGCGCGGATTATTCCGCCGCAGTGATTCGGGGTTTGAGACGGGGAGGGGTGATGTCCTGCGCGAAACATTTTCCCGGCCTCGGGTCGGCGGTTATCGATCCCCATCTCGCCACAGCAATTTCAAATGCACCAGTTGAAGAGTTCGCCGAAATTCACTTCCCGCCCTTTGAAGCCGCGATTTCCGCCGGTGTCGATTTCGTGATGACTACCCATCTCCGCGCCGATTCCCTCGATTCGACCGGAGAAATTGCCACCCTGTCCTCAAGAATCGTATCGATGATAAGAGAGATGGGATTTAGCGGCTTAATTCTGACCGATGACCTTCTCATGGGAGGTGCCTTAGTTTGCGAAAACCTATCGGATTTGGCCACTAAAGCCCTATCGGCGGGGCATTCGGCGGTCCTGATATGCCGTCAGACCGATGATATTCGGAATGTATTGGAATCACTGCCCGATATGGACATAGCATGATGGTCGGCGCAGTTAGCCTCTATCGAGAACTTTTCCCGAATCCCATATAGCGGCGCACGATGGCGATAATCGAGGTTACGTCGTAGCGGTCGCGCACGGAACCGTCCACGAGGGCTGTCGAGACGCGCTGGGGAAACTCTCCAAGGATGTAGATTCCCGCTTTATCACAATAGGACTTTATCTCCTTAAGAGTCGATGAAGGATCGTCATCGAGAACTTCGACTCCAACGAATACAAGCTCGATACGCTCCCGTATTCCGGCGATTCCCTGCGCCTCGAAGATCCCGGAAGCGAAAACGCTCTCATATTGTTTGCTTCCGAGGGCGAGTTTTAGAAGTTTCAGGGATGTATTGTCTTCCGTTAATACAAGAATACAGGGTTTTTCATTTTCATCGGTAGTTTTGCCGTGCACAAGAGCCGGCAGGAAGATATGAAATGCGGTGCCGAAACCGGGCTGACTGTCCACGGTTATGGTTCCGCCGTGGGCTTCGATTATTCCGTAAGAAACAGCAAGTCCCAATCCGGTTCCCGTGCCGGCGGGTTTGGTTGTATAAAAGGGTTCGAATATTCTCGCCATCTGGTCTTCGCTAATTCCCACGCCATTGTCAGAGATAGTAATTTGAACATATCTGCCGATTTTTAGATTCGGATGGGTCTGAACGAATAGCTGGTCGAGATCCACGGAGTTGACATCCAAAGTTAACTCGCCGCCTTCGGGCATGGCGTCGCGGCCGTTAAGGCAGATGTTGAATAGAGTTTGCTTTATCTGAATCGGATCGATGTAAACTTCCGGAAGGACATCCGATCTGCGGACGATAAGCTCGATATCCTGCCCAAGCCCTTTGCTGAGAAGTCTGACTACGTCCTCGATAAGGTCGTCGATGCTGGTTTGCTCGCGGTTTGGAGTGTCCTGTCGGGCAAAGGTCATCAGCTGTTTTACGAGGCCGGCGGCTCGTTCTGCAGACTCTTCGATGACATTGAGCATCTCTGTTTCCGTTTCACCGAATCCCTCAAGGGATTTCAGATATGATGCCGCGCCAAGCACACCTACGAGAATATTGTCGAAATCGTGGGCTATGCCCGCGGCGAGAGTGCCTACGCTTTCAAGCTTCTGAGCGTGTATCAACTCCTGTTCCAGTTTGCGTTTTTCGGACATGTCGCGAATAATGGATAGATATGTGCCGTCGCCGAGGGCTATTGAATTGATATCAACAGCGAAACTCTGCTTGTTGGATTTGAGGGCGTTTAGCTCGATCAGATTGCCGGAGCGTTTCTTTGAAATCTCACGAAAATACCTTCCGAAATCCTTCGCGGATTGTTCCGTGAAGAACTCGAAAACACTCATATCCCGAACCTCGAGTTCGTTGTATCCCCATAATTCCAATGCGCGCGGGTTTGTCCGAAGGATATTGCCCAGCTCATCGGTAATCAGGAAAGCGTCGTTGGCCTTTTCTATTAAACGCCGCTCCTTTTCCTCCACCGCCTTGAGTTCGCGGATGCTTTCCTCCAAACGCGATGTCATATAATTGAAGTTCCTCGCCAGCTTGGTAATCTGATCCTGCCCCATCGTCTTCACTCGAACGGACATATCTCCGCTTGCCGCCGCTTCTGTTGCAACAGTAAGGGTTTGAATTGGTTTGAGGGTTTTTTTAAGAAGCAAATAGAAAATGATGAAACCAATCAGGATGCCGAAGATTATTACGGCCGTAACACGCCACATAAGGGTTATAAGCGGTTTCATCACGTCTTTGAATTCTATCTCGGAAACGAGGACGGCGTCCAGGTCTTTGATGTAACTGCAATATCCTACAACCTCTTTGCCATTTGAGTTGACATATTTGCCGCCAACTGAACGGTCGCGGATTGAAGCGTGCATTGCGGGAGAAGTTACTACATTCTCCATCTCTATTTGGTCACTCATTATCATAAAAGCGCCGAAGCGGTTAATAAGATAGCTGGTTTCACCACGACCGAGAACCATCAGCGAAAGGATTTCAGTTATCTTCTCCATCCTTGCACGGCCTGCAAGAAGATATATCACTCTGCCCGTTTCATCGCGGATAGGCTCTACAAATATGAGGCTTACTTCTCCGAGATGAACGCTATAGAATATCGGCTGAACACCAGAATATGCTATCGCTCGCTTGTAATACTCCCGATTGGAAAGGATTCTGCCCTCAGAATCTTCGTTCGTGGACATTTCTACATGCCCTTCTGGCCACGAAATCAAGTTGAACTCCCAGTAATCCGGGTTATTACTCAGAAACTGAGACAGAGCAGTTTTGATTTGATATTCATTTTTAAAAATGAGATAGTTGGAGATGCTGTTGGAAAGATCTTCGAGGCTCCTTTCCCGTTCCATTATCCAGGTTTCGAGCCATTCCCGTTTTAGGGAAACGATGTTGGCAAGTTCTCTCTGGGTGTCCGTTTCCAGTTGGGCACGGGTTTTATAAAAAAGGACGGAGCCGACAACGAGAGCAGGAATTGTGCATCCAAGCAGAAATATCACTGCAAAGCGTTTGGTAATGTCTCGGTTAATCCAATCAAACATCTTCGAATACCAGGCTTCCGTATATTTCATGAAGAAAATCGTCGAACAACAAAGAGTCGGGATGTTCGACACCATAGCATTTAAACACTCTATCCCAGCGGTCTCTATCTATCCAGCCAATTGGACTGGATCCGCATTTCACAAAAGGAGTTATCTTTTTTAGTGCCTGACGCTGAAAATTGATCGCAAGATCGGGAGCATATTGCATTATACAGTCCAAAGACTCCTCAGTATTCCTAAGGGCATAATCCCATCCAAGAAGACTTACGGCGAGGAAGCACTTAACTGCTTCAGGGTCGTTCTCGATTAACTCCCGCCTGGTTACGATAAGTTCGGCGTAGTCCTCGAAACCGTAGTCGTAAAGATATATCACACGAACGCTGTAACCCGCTAACTCTATTTCGTTCGGTTCATCCTGAATATAGCCGTTCCAGATATCAACCTCACCGCGGAGAAATCTCTGAATATCCACGGAGCCGTTATCCCATCTGATACAAGATGGATCGATATCAATATTTTGGAGGGTGCGGCGAGTATGCTCCATCCAGGCAGAATTCTTCGAAATCACCGTCTTGCCGCAAAAATCGTGGGGAGAGGTGATGCCGCTATTTTCCATGACAAGAAAAACGCCTGGGAATACCTGATATATAGCCGCTATTACTACCAAATCATATTGCTGGGAACCCTCCGAAACCAAATCTGCGGGTGTCGCGAGTCCGAAGTCGATTACACCCGCTCTCACACTGTCCATAACACTGTAATCCATGCTGAACGGCAGAATTTGAACATCCAAATTGTGAATTTTGTAAAACCCATGAAGCTTGGCCGCATAGAAACCGCTGAATTCCGCTTCATGGAACCAATTTGGCATGAGCTGGAATGATTTAGGCGTATCGAGGGGACGAATATTATCCCAGAGGGGATAGTCCTGGTAGGCCTTGGAATTCGATTTATTCAGAAAAAAGGTGAGATAAACAACAGCCGTAAGAATTAAGGCTATCGTAATAATCAAAAACAGAATCTTGAACAATCTTCCCATATCTCACACTCAGGTTTCCACAAGCCTTCTTAAAAAAATCATATGGATTTGAAGACCTGAATGCAACCGGCGAAGATTAATTTAGGAATTATTCTTAACTCGCTTCTTTTTGAAAATGCTCATTGCGCTGATTGCGAAAAGGATGGCTCCCGCGGCTACAGCACCCCACAACCCGAAGTAAGAAAAGGAAGTAACGATGACCCCGGCGATACAAACCCCCGCCAGAGCGCATAAGAACGAGGGCCAGAACCTTAGCCCGAAAAGGAAAGCCGCAAGACTCCCAGTCCACGCGCCAGTTACCGGAAGGGGTATCGCGATAAACATTATGAGACCAAGTTCTTCGTATTTCTTGATTGTCTCGCTTCTACGGCGAGTCCTCGCGAAAAGCCATTCGAAGAAGCGGTCGAAGAGTTTAATCTTGCGCAATAATGCCGCCGCGGGCCCCAGAAGAAGGAGTATAAAGGGCACCGGAATCATGTTCCCGACAACGCAGAGGATGTAACTCTTCGGAATCGGCATGTCGAAAACATGCATGGCTACCGGAATCGCGCCGCGAAGTTCCACGATAGGCAAAGTTGCGATGAGAAGGACTACCAGCTCCTCCGGAATCCCTTTATCCTCCAGCCAGAGGGCGATTTTCTTGCCTCGGGAATGAAGCTCCTCACCCGAATCGGGAGATGGAATCGACGCCAAGACAATCCCAGCGAGGATGAGGAGGAATAAAACTGCAATAACACAGCGTTTGCTTAAACTCGTCATTTTCTCCTCCGGAAAGGATGGGATAGCATTATGCCGATGAAACGAAATGTTTCCGTGAATGGATTCATCTTGCTCTCGAAGCTATTGTAAATCGTCGGAACCGGCAGATTAGCAAAATCGGCGCCTTTCCGCGATGCCTCGAGAATAAGTTCCGTCTCGGCCTGATAGTAATTCGTCCTCAAATCCAGTTTTTTGAGGATGTCTGTTTTGATTAGCCGATAACCGCATTGGGAATCTCGAATGTCATGGCCCGTCCAAAGCCGGACGAAAAAACTGGTAGTCAGATTGGAAAATCTTCGGGGGAGGGGCATGGTCGAAAGATCGTCGAGACGATTCCCCAGAACTACATCGGCGCGGGTTTCTCTCTGCATCTCGGTGAACTTTGGCGCCAGTTCCGGCGGGTGTTGCATGTCGGAATCGAGAGTGATTACTGCGTCGAACCCTTCGCGAATGGCGAAATTGAACCCTGTCTTAAGGGCGGCGCCTTTGCCCATGTTTCTCTCATGCCGAAGGACTCGCACGCCATACTTTTCCGCCGCCTCGAATGTGCCATCTACGCTTCCGTCATCGACCACGAGAATCGAATCTGTGTCGAAATCAACTCGAAAAAGGCCGTCTATAACCTCTCCGACGGAATCTGCGGCGTTAAATGCGGGTATTATGGCGAGTATCTTCATTATAAAAAACGCGCCCTCGAAAGATCGGCGCATGAAATTAAAAAAATGGTCGGGGCGACTGGATTCGAACCAGCGACCACTTGGCCCCCATCCAAGTGCGCTACCAGACTGCGCTACGCCCCGACTCAATTGTCGCTCTCGAACGTTCTCCGCCCAAAAGCTACATCAATATATTTAAGCTCTTCCATTCTGCAAGGCTTTTTTTTCGATTTGTCGAATAAAGTATCGGTTGACTAATGTTGACAGGCGAGTTATTTTTACACTTAGACGATAAGGAGTTTATTATGAAAAAAGTCATACTGTTAATCTTGCTCATCGCCGTGCCCCTACTGCATGGGTGGGAAAAATTCGAGGGCAACCCAGTTCTCGGCCCGGTTATGCCCTGGGCATGGCTGGCTCTTGGCGATCCCAGCCTCATCACCCGTCCCGATGGCGGTTTCTACATGGTCTATACCGCCGCCGGCCTCGACACCGCAACCGGCGAAACCCTCACCCGCCCCGGTGCGGCATGGTCTGAGGACGGTTTTGCGTGGACGATGTCCGACTGGACGGTAATTTCGAGCGGCGCGCCCGGTTCATGGGATTCCGCGGCGGTGGAAACACCGGCTCTCGTCCACGACGGCGACTCCATCCTCATGTATTACGCCGGCGAACGCGCCCACGGCGGAGGCCAGCTCGCTTTCGGTCTGGCGGTCTCCTACGACGACGGCTACAGCTACGAACGCGTCGGCACAGGCCCTATTATGACCCGCGACACAACGCGATGGGAAGAATACAGATCCATCGACTCTCCAACCGTCATCCGAATGGGAGATTCTCTGATAATGTGGTTCAGCGGGCAATCCCTCGAATGGAAGGTCAATGTCTGCCGAGCGGCGTCCTTCGACGGCGTGAACTGGATTCGCCATCCGGACAATCCGGTTCTCGAAACAGGTTCTGCCGGAGAGTTCGACGAATGGGCGGTTTACGCGCCATGCGTCCGCGCGGTGGGGGATAGTCTAATCATGTTATACAATGGCTTTATGATAGGCGATACGACCTACGATTTCGACTCCACCTTCCTCGGCTATGCAATCAGCACGGACAAGGGGATAACATGGGCGAAATCAGCGGAGAACCCCATTCTCGGCCCCGGCCTTCCGGGGGAATGGGATTCCACCGGCCCGAAAACTCCTACTTTCGACATTCGCGACGGTGAACTCATCGGTTGCTACTGGAACGGCAACGACGGACGCCTGGGGATTTTCACCCACACCTTCATGGCCATCGAGGAAACCACCACGCAAACCGCTATTCCCAGATATTTAGAGATTTCTGCTTACCCGAATCCGTTCAATTCGGCGGTAACCATCACCCTCGATATTCCCCTAGGGGACGGGTCTCCCGTCCCGATTAGCGTGGAGATTTATGATGT